>JAEEGG010004458.1_pt1 | contig 33861 bp, 28 predicted proteins | sample 9134161 | NCBI WGS metagenome assembly JAEEGG01 (sample SAMN16246543, study PRJNA631951) | gut metagenome | biome: gut microbiome; feature: rumen; material: CR-attached | host: Bos | place: Iran: Karaj | collected 2018-10 | reverse complement strand
GTAAGCAACGACATATATCTAACGAAATCCATTCGCCCGACACCTCCATATTTCTTGGCATCCAATAGCACCTCTTTTCCAAAGGATGGTTCAAAGAAATCTATAAGACTCTCATCCAGGAAATACAATGATTGACGACTTTCGACAGGTTGAAGCGGTTCACCTTGGATATTAATATTCCGGAAAACGGAAGAATAGAATTTCTTCTGCGAATTATTTGTAGATGTTTCTGGCACAAGATAGCAAAAACCTAAATAATGAGTCTTTAGGAAATCCTCAGTTAGGGTTAATCCTAATGTTTTATAATTGCCCTCCAATATTTTGTCCCGGATATCATCCAGCGTACTACCTTTCTCAGTAAGAACAGAGAATCTCCATTCCAGCAAATTATCGTAAGGCATATCCTCATCGTCTGTTATGTCATCATTCTCATTAGCATAATTCTCAACTAATTTCGCATATTTTGCTTTGTCAGGAAAGATATTCAAACAGGCCAACAGTAAGCTTGTCAATCGTTGCTGGCCGTCAATAATCAGGTTTTGAACCGTATTACCTTTCGTGTACGCTCCAATTGTTATTGGAGGTACGAACTGATTTCTGTTAAAGGTCTCTATAAGGGTCTTCACCCTGTTCTCGTCCCATACGAAGTATCTCTGATACTCTGGCAAGACAATATTCTTTTTGAGTATCAGATCAAGCCAATGCTTGAGTGTATACTCTCCATAATAAACCCTATTTCCCATATTCTTCTTATTATTTGTACATGATGTAGGTCACTTATAGTTTCAATTGGAATGCAAATATAGGGGAATAAATTGACAACTGAATAAATCAAGGCGTTTCAAATCCACGGTAAAAGGTACATTTTATGTAACCATTAAACCCTTATTATACTGATTATGAATTTATTACAGGCGAGAATTTACTTTATTTTTTGAAACGCCCACCATCTTGGTTAAGACCTACCCAATATACATAATCGTATAATTCCCTATAATACTCGGTTGCAAAAGCTGTTGAGCCGTCCTATGGTGAAAATGGTATATCCGTTCTTCAAAGGAATGGTGGACACCAGCCGTCGAGGCTCAGGCTATTGAGAAATCTGCCAAAACCACCATCTTTTATCGCTCAAACGTTGAGAAGAAACGCATAGAGATGTTTTGAAAGCGTTTCGTATAGAATGGTTTTTGTCCCAACAAAAGCCATAACTATCTATTTCCCAGCCATATAACCCCATCGTCATTGAAACGTTGAATTTATTCATTGTATTCAGATTATGCTTATCTTTGCAACCGAAAACGAATTTCTAATTAAAAAGTGAAATAATGGATACACACTCGAACTACTTGATGAAAGCGATACCGTGGTCTATTCCGCGTTTATGCATTCAGGAACAACTCTGGTTGTCCTTCCCTCTACGCTCTCGGGCGACTTTGAATTCCTCCTCGTCAATTATGAGACGAGGAAACAGATAACTAATTTTTTAGAACAAATGATGATGAAGAATATGAAATTATTTTGTGAGAGTATAGCAATATTTTTTTCATTTACAGTCTTGATGGCGATTTCGGGTTGTTCAGATGACTACAAATTCGGACTAGATATAGCCAATCAAGGACTAACGGCATCGCAAACCCGAACTATAGACGATGCGTTGGTAATAGCAGAACAAGCAAAAGCCATGCTGGGGGAAGAAGCAAATACCCGTTCCACTCAGATGCGTGAAATTGACAGAGAAAATGTCCGCGTCATTTGCAAGAGCAAAACCAGATCACTCTCTTCAGATGGTTTGGACACACTTATCTATGTTGTTAATTATGTAGATGATGAGGGATTTGCGATTATCTCTGCCAATCCTGCGACTGAAGCATTGTTAGGCGTAACAGGAAAGGGGTGTTATGATGATGCTGTGGCTGAGAATGAAGGTTTGGCATTGTTCATGGAAATGGCAGAAGGATATGTCAGGAATAGGGTTGTTACTTCAATAGATCCATTTATAGAGGTTTTAACAACTTTGATAGATAGCTTAAACCCTCTTATAACAGTCGATTGGGGACAAATGTTTCCCGAAGGTTTATATTGTCCTAATACAACAGCTGGATGCGCAAATACTGCCGCCATACAAATCTGCAGTTATTACGAATACCCCACTAGTATGAATCTCACTTTCTCGCAGAGGGAAAGAGATGCTATTACCATCAATTGGTCAGAAGTCAAGATGCATCAGAGAGGTTGTGGTAGTTACGCTTCTCACACTAATTGTTCGGCAAGTGTTAATTCACATAAGGTCATTGGAGAGATGGCTCGGCAATGCGGCGTCTATTCAGGTAGCATATATTATATTTATAATGATTCTGTCATTCCCTGTGACAATCCCGCTCCATATAGCTATACCAATTACGTCTATTGGGATGATGTCAGTACATTTACATATCTTGATGTGTCATGTGGATTAGACGTCGTGGACATGATAGAGTCCCTTGGATACGTTAGGCCTCAACCTCAATCTTACACATCTCAATGTACACAATCTCCTTTGAGTATGGGTAGACCTATTTATATGTTAGGTTCAGATTCTAATGGTGGTCATTTTTGGGTCATTGACGGCTACAAGTACTACCAGGATATTTTGATGAGTCATGCGACAGAACCAGCTACATTTGTAGGAACATCTTATAGGTATTACAACCACGTGAATTGGGGATGGAACGGAATCTCGAATGGCTATTTTTTAGATGGTGTGTTCAATGCTAATTCTGCTTTCATTTATGATGATCCTTCGTTGGGAATAGCATCTGATTCTTACAACATCAACTTGAAGTATTTCCCAGTGGTGAAACAACTTTCGCTTATTTATAAATAATTAACAAAATCTTTAGCAGTATTATCTGTATTTTCGCATCTATATAGTAAAAATGCAAAGAAATAGTAATTATGAGAAAGAACAGAATTAAGTGGATGTTCTTCGTGAGCATGTTTATGCTGATGGCAGCATGTGGTAACGATAGAGAACAGGAGGCTGTGGTCGTAAAGTCTGAAGATCCCCAAGCTGAGGAAACTGCAAGAAAGCCTACAGAAGGTTCTACTGAGAAACCTTCAGATGAACCTGCCAATAATCCTGTTGTCGTAATACCAAAGACTCGTGCCGACGTGAATCTGACAGCAGAGGGCGACAGAATCAACGATGCGGTTAACCAGTTTTCCTTGAAGCTCTTCAAGGAGATGTATCTTCATCAGGATAACCATCCGGCCATGATTGTATCACCGTTTAGTGCCCAGGCTGCCCTTACGATGGCGGCTAACGGTGCCAGGGGCGCCACCCTCGAAGAGATGCTGGCAGTAATGAACCTCAAAGGCTTCGGAATAGAAGACATAAACCAGTATAACCAGACCATTATAAAGGCTCTTACCGACCTCGACAATACCTCGTATGTCGAGTCGGCCAATGGCATCTGGTCGGGTATGAAGATGCTTGAATCATATATCGACGACATGAAGAATGTCTTTGATGCCGATGTAAGAACCACCAACTTCAGCAAGGATGAAATCAAGGCCATCAACGACTGGGCATACGAGAAGACACATGGTATGATTCCGTCGCTGTTTGATGAGGATAAGGGTGTCGAAGCCCTGATGGTGTTGGCCAACGCATTGTATTTCAATGCAGTCTGGGAGTCGCCGTTCTATCCAGAGAGCAACTTTGCAAGTAATTTTGCCAACGCAGACAAGAGCCAGAGCCGGGTGATTCTGATGAAGGAGGGTGGATATAAGAATTATCTGAGGCGTGAGTCGTTCGATCTTTGCGAGAAACAATATGGCAACGGCGCTTTCTCGATGGTTTTCTTATTGCCGCATGATCAGGCGACACTCGAAGGCAGCATCTGCGAGCTCTGTCAGATGAGCTGGGCAGAGCTGAACAAACAATTAAAGAAAAACAGACAGCTTGTGCAGCTGAGTGTTCCCAAGTTTGACTTGAAGGGCATGGATTATGACCTGAAACCTACACTTCAGGATATGGGTATGCAAATACCATTTACGGGTCTTGCAGACTTCAGCAACATGTGTAAAGACGTTGCACTTGCCATCAGCAAAGTCAACCAGAAGACGGCCCTCATGCTCAATGAGCAGGGTACTCAGGCAGCAGCAATTACCAAGATAGAACTTTTCGGTATAAATAATGCAGAATCTCCTAAACCCATTATCTTCACACTTAACCGGCCTTTCGCCTTCCTGATCAAGGAAAACAGTACGGGTTGTATCCTCTTTACTGGCGCAATTGACAAGTTGTAAGCAACATTTATATCTCAAAGTGAGTTTGATGGAGGTCTGTGACTATCGTAGAGTGAATGAGTCTTTCCGGAAGAGGCTCGTCTATCATGCAGGCATTGACTGTGGGTTCTTCGTTGAGTTGAACTACATGGTCAATGCCATGCTTCATTGCTGTGCTTTCGTTGGTACCATCACGTCGGGGCCGAGTGTATTCTTATTTAAAGTAAGAGCCGACGATCCTTGTGTGACGGCCATAGACTGTCCTCAGGACATGCTGCCAGATTGTTTGTCGCTCAATATCGAAGAGCGCGCCGCCATCTCCCGAAGGTTTGTAGTACGTCTTACATAAATATGCGTACCCCCCAAAAGCTACCACTAAATGACTCCTTACGATAGGAATCTGAGTAGAGAAATATTGATTAATTATAGTCTATTCAAATTTGTTTTTATCATTGAAATATCTATATTCTTCGAGAAGATTCCAGTAATTATCACTTTCCAAAAAATTCTGTAAAACCTCTTTGTCAGTAAAAACACATTGGGGGCGCAGACTGTCTATAACCTTTCTTCTTTCATCCATGGATAGTTTACAATCCATTCCGTTTTCAGACAGAAAGAACCAAATCATTCGAATCACTTTAAGAATACTGCAATTTAAATTCAGTACCCGATTAACGATGCGCATTCTTTCTTTACTATCAACATCAGGATTATTCTTCCAAATGACATTTCCACTATTTGATTTATACTTAAAATCTTGGTGGACATTCTGCATGAAGATAAAAGGTGGGATATAGTTATCACCACGAGGATTGTTACAACAAACATGATTTGTACTACCTTTGGGAAGACAACCATCGCAAGATGCTACTAGATTCTCATAAGCAACGTTATGTGGAAAAGGAGGAGCTATTCTTTTATGACGGTTATCAAATATCTCTTTGTAAACCATAACATGCTCATCTTTCTCGAGTTCAGAAGGAACTGAATAATAACTCTTGTAGGAAGATTCGCTTGACGTCATATTAGGTATAACGTGCTCCAAAGTAGAATGGGTGTCAGAGGCATTGATAGTGCGCATACAATAGCAACAATGTCCAACCCCGTGTGGTAGTTCCTCATCATTATGAGACTCATCAAGAATACCTATCAGAATCCTTCTATAAGTATATTCTTGTTGGGGATTATTTGACACGTCTGGATCAAGATCGGATTTCATTGCAGCAAATAAATCCGCAGGGTAAGGCGTACATTCTTTACACCTATCTAAAAAAGATTTTAGAATTGGATGAGCCCATTCTTGGCCCCGTTTCTTATCAATAAACTCCATATACTTATTTTAATTGATTAAGAATATGGCTGTCTTTGCCTACTAATGCAACTATTTCAGAATAAGTACTGTTCATTAACTCAACTTCTTCGGCATCTTTCCAGTATAGATAGGATTCTATAAGCTGCCGAAGCATGGAATTCCTCACCTTTGTTCCCATTAAATCAGTAAGTAGGCTATTGTAGTCAATGCCATAAGAAAAGTCAACTTTATGAATTGAAGTTTTGTAATTCTTCTCACGAATTAATTGATAAACAATATTATCTTCTCCACTTTGCTTGAAATTAGAAAGGACCAACGGTGAATGTGTTGATACTATAAATTGCATACGAGGGAAGGTCTTTTGTATCCTCTCCATTATTTCCTGAGCAAATGATGGATGTAAATGAAGGTCTACTTCATCGATAAAAGAAATACCTGAGGGATTGCAATTCTTATTGAGAATAAATGCCCTATTTGCCAAATCAAAAGCCATAGAGAAAGCGCGTCGATAGCCAGCAGGAAGCGTTTCAAAATCAGACTCCATGCCGTTCTTAAATCTCATTACTACCACTTCATTTTTTCCACGCGCAACCAAAGAAATCTCTGCCAACTCAAAATCAGTATTTTCTTCTGCATTTTCTAAGGGTTGTGAGAAGTATTTCATACAATTATTAATGGCTTCAAGATATTCTTTCTCGTTGTTCTTATTGTTATCGTATTTGTAATTTTTCCACTGCATAGCAAAATACTGTTGCCAAACATTACAACAGTCACGTGGATCATCCCAGTTGTAATATGCATCGGGTTGACTAATACCAAACTGAGAATCGAGTTTGTCTTGTATTTTTTTCCCTATCCGAACTTTTTCATGGGGGAAAGAATCCGAATAAAATGCTAACACAGGTAAGTCTTCTAGATTCTTATATTTATTCCAAAACTTTATTGACTCCGAACTATAGGATTCCTTCATGCCTTCAGAGAGGCTTGCTCTTTCAAAAACCACGTTTAATGGATTTCCCTCCTGGATGTCCATCGTTATTCGTATTACTATTGGCCATGTGCCATTTTGGTTTTGCGTTCCATCAGAATTTACAGCTCGCATTGGATCTGTTGTTTCGAAACTCTGTACTTTTTGTCCAGATTCAGCAACAAAACTATATTGTGCGATTCTCGAGTTTTTAGAAAAGATAAAACTCAGCGACTGTTTTAGGGCACTAATCAAATTTGTTTTGCCCGCACCATTCTTACCTATCAAAAGAGTTGTTTTCTTTCCTAGGTTTAAATCAAGGTGCTCGTAGTTACGATAATTCGTAAGTTTAATTTTCTTTATATACATACATTTGGATTTTTCTGCTATACTATAATTACAAATTAATACGGAAGAGAGAGAAGAAACTCGCTTTTACACTCTTGTGGCACAGTGTTTTCACAAGTGCATGCCTTTTCGGCAAGCCTTCGACTTGTTTCCCCATAATCTACAAGTACCACTTGAGTACAAATCCCTTGCAAGACTAGAATCATAATACAATTAAGACTCTCTTTTTTTGATTGTTCGCCATTATCATTGCATTTCAGTCGCAAAATTACAAAAAAAAGTGTATAAACATATCCTTTATTACTTTTTTTCTGCTAAAATTGCGTTATTATCGCTTTTTTTTTTATTTTGAAGCCTCTATAACGGCTAAAAACAAAAATATGGATGCGCCAAAATACATGATTAATAACAGTTCTTACATGCGCCCCAATATCAGGAAACATCTTTCATATAGGTGTCAAAGACATCCTTTCGATACTGCATTTCGGTGATTGCCTGGCTCTGTTGAATGACAACGTAAATAATCTTTGAATCAAAGACAATCCAAAGCATGGTTAGTGAAAGACAAACCTTCCCAACGAGAGTGATGTATTTAAAGATAACCTCGAATGTTTCCAAATAGTTGCTAAAATCCGAAAATGTTCCCCAACAAAAACTCTTTTTGGGGATGGGGGTAAACAAAAACTGGAACATCTGCACAAGGGCATAGACATACAATCCATAAAAAATGAAACGAGGAATATAAAGACTATAGTTCAGTTTGCCTAAAACAAGGACAAAAGAAAAGGCAGAATAAAATCCAAGTATAAAAGTAAGTAGCAATTGCAACTTGAAATATGACATCCCGAATAAAGAGAAAGAGTAAAACGTGGGAAGCAGAATCACACACCCAAAAATGACAATAAGGAATACAGCACATACTATACCACGCCCATTTCTTCGCTCATTAATCATGACTGTTGCGGAATTAAGAATAATAAATATTACAAACATAGCTGTACTCGACAGATAGTTGAAAATGTTATTATAACAATTTACAATCTGTTTGGTCAACTCACAACAATGGCTTACAAAATGAACATTATTAAGAATTACAAAGCAGAGACTCCCGCTATAATAGACAAAAAAGACCGTCCATAACGCTATCCATGCATAATAAAACTGTTTCATGATTTTTTGAATAACGTGTAGAGAGTTGTTGACACTCTCCTCGTTTTGGTCACGCAGGTTACATTTTTCCATAATATATGAAGAAAGGCGTTGCCCCATCATCTTAGTTACAAGTATTTTCTTCCGTATCCTGAAAATAACTAAAATGGTACAGCAGATTACAACTAATTGCATGGAGTTAATGAATATATCATCTTTCAAAATATCGTAAAATGAATTTTCCGATCTTTTGTCAAAAAATGTAACGATTGCTGGTAATATGCCTATAGAGGTAGGAATGATGGCTGTAATAAAGATATTCACTTTCTCTGAATGCAGCCATTTTGACTCGTTTTCCATTCCCAGAACCTGATATAAAAGTGATTTAAAACTACGCTTTTTCATTTTCTCTTTATATTATTTCCAAAAATGATCATTATTTGGTATAGCCATGTCCTCAATGCGAATTGGACTGATAGTAAAGTGGTAGTTGTTTTCCGCATTTGCGCAGTACTGCTCATTGCACTCGAACAACTCCTCAATCTTGTCAACAACGCCACAGTACATTTTGCTGGGAGGGTTGTAATAACCAGAACAACGCTCCACATAGATTCTGGGCTTACCGTCACCTGTCTTTTCCGTACACACAACGTTATCGGCAAGTACTTTCAGTATATCCCTTGATTTGGCATCCTTATCACAAAGTATATACAAAGAGATGTCATGCTCTCTGCAAATATTCATGATAGCACTCAGGAAATCAGCATCGCCTTTCAGAAGAGGGAAACTGTAGTCAAGAGACTGTAGATCATCAATGATAATCCTTCTAATGTATCTGTCTGCTGTTTTGTCAAATGCAAGCCTAATACGCTGATGAAGCATATAGACAAACTCATCGCGTGTGATGTGTTCCGGGTAGATATTCATCAAGTGAAAGTGTCTATAGCATTCTACACAATGTGGCTTATAGCAGTTATGTCGCATCCGGGCCGGACATGCCATGCGCTTGTGGATCAGGTGCTTCTCTTTATTGAGCACTACAATCAGCGTATCTTCATTATTCACAGCAGCACTAAAGGCGCTGCCAATGGTGAGATACCGCTTAAATGTATTACCTCTGCCAATGATGGCAGTCACCAATCCCTTCTCATCATGATAACAGCTTTTTTCCTGTTTGCAGACCTCCTTTTGGCCCGTGAGGAATATCTTTTTCAATATATCATATGAGATCAGCTTGACATTATTTGACGGATGCAGTTCATTCATCATCACATCTGTAAACTTGCTTTTATTATTTATGAAATCTTCGTATGAATAATTGTCATGATGAAGGCGTGCATTCCGACTAAGATACTGTGGAAATGTATCGTCTATGATATTCGATTGGGTATATATCAGTGAACGGTGATAGTTCTTCTTTTTCTTGAAATATGTATGAATGCTTGGGAACACCTCTATTCCGAAGTCCCGCCTTTTATACTGATGCTCGCCTAATACAGAAGATTGGTGTGAGTTTTGTTTCAGATTCAGGTAGTGTAGCACATATCCGTTTCGCGTCTTATTATACAAGTCAATAAGGATGTCAGAATCATTTGCAGGGATATTGGTTTCTTCATCAACAATCAGGATAGATATGGCTGCCATTCTTTTAAGTTCAGAGATTGTTTCCCTCATCTCGTCAAAAGTTTTTTCTTTCGTATTGTCTATTTCAACGGCTATCAGGACAGGGGCAACGATCTGATTTATCTCTTCAAGTGATAGGATTTCTGTATTTAGCATTTGTGTATGCAGAGCCCTATATAAGAACATATTGATCTCATCTTTATCTTTAGGCGTGAGGTATTCATTGATAGACTGATGCTTTCGTTTATAAACCATATTCGACAGGTTGGCAATATTATCAGCGGTTCGATAGTGCAAGGCCCTTGTCCGGTTATTATAGTACATCACACTCTCTGCTATCAGTTGATCTGGCGCCGTTTTGATTTCCTGGACAGGCATCTTCGGGGAGACATTTGGCCAGTTGCTATAATTTACAATAGTCTTGGTCTCAAAGAAGGTATTCGTCAATTTGCTTAAATCAGACTCACAGTATGATTTGTCGATAATCCTTCTGGTCATAGAATAGATACACGAAGAAATGAAAGTATCAATCATGAGGGTGTCGATGTCTTTCTTCTTATGACAAGAGCTGACGAAATATGGCGTGACAGGTTTGGTAAATGGTGTATCCCGTTCTTTTTCACTAAGAGACAAGGCTATCCCATAGAGTAATTGCAGGCCAAAGAGTGTACTCTCACTGCCGGCTCCTCCTCTGATAACTATTGTAAATGGCCTTTTAATGATATCAAGGCCGCCATACAGCAGTTTGTCCAACCCATAAATTCTTGTTGGGATTCTTTGTACTTTATTGTTTTCTACTATTTCTTCTTTCATGTTTCCTTTATTATTGACAAAATATTTACATAAAAAGACTGGCAAATAATAATGTGTTTTTATATTTCCAAATTATAAACGGAAAAAACATATTAAGAATTCTTTAAACAAAAGAATAATTAAGTAATTAGGACAAAATTTCTCACATTCATATGAAGAGTTTCTTTTTCAAATTCCATACTCTATTTCTATTTGCTTTTTTATATCATCATATAACCCTCTTACAAAATCTATTTCGTCTTGATACTTACAAGCGATGTCCGGGTTATATAATTGTAGTCTATTTATTGTAGCAATGACTAATTCCAATGCAACCGTTATCATAGAATCCGATACAAGTTCTCTATCTATCCTTCCAGAACAACCTAATAATGATTCACTCATTTTTCTTAATGCATTCTTTATACAAAAGAGGTTATTAAGCAATGACGCCTTAAGCAATAGTTCATCTTGGACTTCAATCTTATTCGCATTGTTGTACGCAGACTCTATTAGATACATAACCTCGTAGTTGAATTTTGCGGCATCATCCTCTTGCTTAGGAATATAATTCTTGGCGCTTGGTTCAACAGATCTTATTGGAAAACGGTTTGGTTTTATCTTGTATTCATAACAATAGAAAAAGCGCTTTAATAATATTAGTAGCACAATATATCCCATAAATGTCATAATAACTATACCCAAATAGCACCATATATTAATGTTACTAATCCGTGATGTAAGCAGATTCGTTACCATAATAACCATAATTCCAGTTATAATGGGAATTGCGATTTCATTAATTCTGTCAGGTCCTTGCCTTTCTTGTAACTTTCTATACTTTGACAGTTCTTTGTATATGTGATACCGTATATTTGTATATCTGTTCATTTCTTACATCTTTTAGGGTGGTTTTCCAATTTTCTATAAATATCGTAGGCTTTAGATCTATGATCCATTTGACCCTCTAAAGCTCTCAAATGCGTGATTAGATCAAATACAAGGAAAAAGTAACAATGCAAATTAGGGCGATGTTGCCCTTCACAAAAGCTTTGTCTAGCATTCACACAATTATTATGTATAGTTCCGTCTTCAGGTACATCTATACATGACACTATACATTCCAATATTTTAAGGGCCTTTTGTGGGAAATACAAACAATGTTCACGTTTCTTATTTGGTCTAGCCAGCCTCCTAACTTCAGTTTTATAAAGAGTTTCATTAAACATCAATTTGTACGTAGTACATATATAATTGATACCTCTTTTGTATGCACTTTTTTTCTCGTTCGGTGCTTTATAGAAACCAATCTGATTTATCGCATAAATTAGATTTTTATTTATGCAATACCTTAACTTCTTCCCGTCCAGTTGTATTCTACATAACCGGAAGTAATGAATAATTAAATATGGATCTTTCATTTGCATCATATATGAAGTTTATTTCTCTATCTTAGATTATGCTGATGGAGTAGCATGATTTACTTATGCAGTTTTACTTATGTGACTCCTTCTATTTGACTGCAAAGATAAGGGAATTTATTGATAACTGAATAAATTAAGGCGTTTCAAATCCACGGTAAAAGGCAAAAGTCTGGAATGCATTGAAAGCGTAGCAAATTGATTATGAATAACTTATAGCCGAATGACGAGCCCGCAAACTTGAAACGCTCACCATCCTCGTCATGGCCTATCATATATACATAATCGTATAATACTATATAATCAAACTGCGAAATATTTAGGTTCAAAGCTACATTTTTGCCGACGACTGGGACATCCCCGACGGTGCCAAGCTCCCTCTTTGGATGCTCGGATTTCTTTATTGATTTCGTAGCGTCATCGATGAAAGCGGAAATCCATGTCCTCAATGATGTACGGCACAAAAATTCCCAAGATTTTCAATGAAAAATTCCCAAAATTTTCAATATGGTTTCCATATTGTGCGGCTTTGTGCTGTTCTGAGGACTGGTGATTTTGGGGAGAATTCTTAAATTTCACTAATATAAAGCCGGCAGATAGGGTATTATAAGATAGATTTTGTACTTTTGCAATCGGAATCATGTCCATGCCGTAGGGCGTGGGCTGATGACAGAGCATTTAGAAGGATGTTATCCCCTCTCAAAAGATTCGGAAAAATTGTCAGGGATAATGGACAGACAAATGCTCACGTATGGTATGTAGTATTTTATTACTATCATATTCGGCGTGAGCTTTTGTCCATTATTTGACAAGGGCTGAACCGAATCTCCCTGAGAGGATAATGGCGAAAGTGAGCGCCTTTTCCTTTTCTATTTGTTCGGCAGGTATTCACTCTAAACAAACGGAATGATGGATTTGAAAGTACTTGGCGAGAGACTTCGGATGATTCGGAAGCATTTGGGTATTAACCAGCAAGAGTTGGCTGATGCCACCAACCTGACGCAACCCGCCATCTCACGGTTGGAAAAAGGCGATGAGGTCTATGCATCCACGTTGTTGGCAGTGCTTTCTTTCTATCGGGATAAGATCTGCATAGACCATCTCATTGCCACAGACCTCGATACAGGCCAAACCGCCCAGTTGTACGCCAGTCGCCAAGAGATACGGCAGAGACTGAGCCAAAGTCTGGCAGAGATTGCCAGCAGGCTTGACCAGACAAAAGAACAAATTGAGACTCTGAGAAACGACCTCTAGCGTATTGCTATTCTCCAGACAGGGGTTTCGTCCTGCTTCTGATGGATCGAAGCCCCTCCGGCGAGAGTACCATGATGCGCTTTACTTCTTCATCGCTTTTCCCCATTTCTTTCAGAATCAGATAAAACATATTGTGGGCGGAAAGTTTGGTGACCCTTTTCACCTTTCTCAGCCTATTGTAACTCTGATAATTGGTGGCTGCATAGTATTTGTTGAAATACTCTTCTTCCCTATAGCTCCAGTTGAGGGCTGTCTTTCCTTCCATAATCTGGTCATAGAGCATCTTGCCTTCTTTCAGTTTGGGAGCCGCGTCGTTCAGCAGTTTCTGAATGCTCAGGTTCAGTTTCTTGATGGCGGTCTCGGCGTTCCTTGCCTCCTCTTCCAGCTGGTTGATCTTTTGCAGATTCTCATCTTTATTGCTTTCCAATTCGCTGATATGGGCCAGGGCTTTGTCTTTGTTTGCCGTCAGTTGGTCGATTTCCGTCGTATAGGCATACAGCTGATCCTGATGCTCTCTTTGGCGGGCCTCTTCCTTCTTTTTGCGATAGAAAAGATAGAACGCCATTAACACCAGGACAATGGCAGAACCCAAGAGTAGTCTCTGTGTGCTGAGCAGTTTCTTGTCGGCCTCATGCATGGCTACTTCATGATCAAAACGCAGTTGCAGGTCTTTGATAGTGTCGTTTTTGAGTACATTAATAATGCTGTCCTTGATGGCGATGACTCTATCCAGATTCTCGCTGGCTTCATCCAGTTTCCCACGCTCAAGGTCGTATGACAGAATGCTATATATTAAATTCCCTTTTTCATATCTGCCGTTTATTGTGAGGGCTTTTCTCCAAAGATTATATGCTTCCTCTTTTTTGCCTTCAGCAAAGTACACGTCACCTAAGTGTTCAAGCGCTTCAGGTCGTTCTCCATAGGTTATCGATTCTTCGAAATAGGCTTTTGCCTTTTCCTTGTCAGTTTCTTTATATAGTAGTCCGATGTTCATCATAAAGGCCGCTTTGTCAGAGTCGTAAACAGATTCAATATAAGGTTTTGTTTTCTCTATATAAATGAATGCACTGTCTTCTTGCCCAAGATTATAATAAGCAAAACTAATTTTATTATAGGAGTATGCTATCCAGTTCTTGTCTTGAACTTTTTGGGCTAAATTCAAAGCCTTTTGGGCATATTGCAATTGAAGGAGGTCGTCACCACATAATCCATTTAAAAAAGCCAAGTTTTCTGCAATTTTAAATTGAAGACGAATATCATTACTTTGATCTGCTAAGCGCTCTGCCTTTTTACAATATAGTATAGCTTGCGGGTAGTCCAGATTATTTCTGGATCTAAATGATTTATAGTAGTAGGCATCAGCAAGTTTCTGACTATTTCCCACCTTATTATAATATATAATGGCCAAATCAAGTAGAGAGTCTGACTGTAGCGGATGATTAGTAATATAACTCAACTGTGTAGCCAAAAGACCATAATGAGCTTGATCTTCGGATGTCATGGCAACTTCGTTGAGACTATTGTGAATAATACAGGCCGAGTCGATTTGTTCCTTGGCGATTAAGGAATCTATTTGATCCAGTTTTTCAGAAATGCTCATGCCATCACACGCTACCAGCGTGAATAAAATGGCAAACAGGTATATAATCTTTCTCATTTTCATGCGGCAAAGGTAAGCATTATTTGTTAGAAATCAGCAAATAATTGAGACTTTTATTGCTTATTCATGAATTTGAAACGTTCAGATATTCATTTTATCCATAGAAAACCGTTTCGTATAGAACGTTTTTTACTATTAAATGATGGTAACAAATTGTGTTTCAATAAAATAAGTTATTTTCACTTGAAACGTTTTATTTATTCGAAATATACATATTATGACTATATTTGCAGCGTCATTTAAAACCTAAAGAAAATGAAAAAGTTAGTATTATTATTGTTAGCGGGGTTGCTATTGGCCCCATTAGAGATGTTTGCAGACAAGTATAACAGTAAACAAGTTGCTGCAGCAGGTTCTCCAGCGAGGAATCCAGAACAATTTTTAATTGATTTCTATTTGGATGAGGACACAGGTGATCTGGCCATTACACCCAACTATGGTGTTACAGGTCTGACCATCACTCTCACAGGAAACGGGGTAACCTATCTTGACACCACTGTTGCGCTGACTGCTGGGCAGAGCTACACCGACAGTCTGGCTGGTTACAGCGTGGGTACGTACCTCCTCACCTTGTCGACGGCCGACGGCGTGGTTGACCAGTACGAAATCACTGTCGAGCCTGACTAATTGCCCGGAAAAGACGGGTCACCCTACTGGTAGACCTGATTCACCCAGACTACTATTGGGCTTACGATGAGATGATCAGAAATCTCACCCCGTTGTTACTTATCCCTCAACAGAACCCTCGGCTGGTCGAAAGGCTGGATTTCAGGCCCGACTTGCCGAGGGGTTCCCGAAAACTTATCTATAAGGAGATAGCCCGGCTGTTGCAGTCGGGCTTTTCTGTGCTTGCACGTGGCCGGGTAGCTGATGACCTCTTTTGGTGGCTTGCCGATGAAAAACACAGCAATTTCGGCGTTAAATTCCAGTCCATCAAACGCCTTGTTTATCAGGAACTTAGCGACGGAATTTAACATCTATTTGGTGATGCTTCTGAGCGTTAAATGCTTGCAGACCGACATGGTTTGCTGTAACTTTGCATTCGTATACTCATGCGAGAACGGGCTTCACCTCAGCAAAGAGCACATACTCTCTGCATTCGGTTTGCACCGTCCTTGCACCGTCGCGACAAACTATTGAATAAGTAATGGAAATTAAAAACCGAACAATTATGTCAAAACAAACATCACGCATCTTCCAAGAGATGCCTTTGATTGAGAAGCTGCTGCACCAGAGCATCAGCGACTACGACCCGACGTGTGACGATGCCATCAACGAGACGATGAAGGAACTGCAGCACAGGGAGGTGCCGGACAGGGCAGACAACTTCGTGACCACGCTCTATGCGATCATCCAGGACATGACGTTTAGCGACTGGCAGGACTTTTGGCTCGACATGGGGATCAGGATCTATGACGCGGAAGAGGACTGGGAATTGTTGCCAACCACAGATTGCACAGATGACACAGATTATGATGAAGACGACAACGAATTAAACGAATTTCACGAATTTAGTGAGCGATGGTAAACGCGGAGACTGCTGATTTGATTATGGACGAGCTGGCGAAGGCGGGGACGGACCCGGAACTGATCGCGAAGCTGAAGAAAGACAGGATCACGGCAGATAAGGAACTGCCACCGATGGAGTTCCTGCTGAAACTGTTCGACGTGCCTTGTTGTCCGAGAGGGGAGTTGGTGGCGTTTACGGGGAAGGCGAAGTCGGGCAAGACGTTCGTCATGTCGATGATGATGGCGGCAGCGTCGGCGGCAGAGGCGCTGGCCTTCCACAGAACGACCATTGAGCCGTTGCAGGTGCTGTGGATAGACACAGAGCAGAGCGACCAGAGTACGCAGGATATACTTAGGAATAGATTGATACCGATGGTAGTCTCTTCTCCCCCTAAGTTAGGGGGAGTTAGAGGGGGTCTGAACGAGCGCACAGATTCCCTTGTTCAGACCACCCCGCCTGCCGGCACCCCTCCTGACTCAGGAGGGGAATCGTTCCCCGAAGGCCTGTACGATATTTTCAACGTCCGGACGGAGTCGTGGCAGGAGCGTATGCCGTTGCTGTTGGCGGCGATAGATTTGTGCCGGCCAGATTTGGTGATCCTTGACGGTGTGCGTGACCTGGTGGACGACATCAACAACGGCCAGCTGGCGCACGACGTGACTGAGCGGCTGATGCGGGTGGCGCAGCAGGCCCGCTGCTGCATCGTCTGCGTCATCCACCAGAACAAGGCCGCCGAGGACCGCACCCTGCGAGGCTCAATCGGCACGGAACTGACCAACAAGGCCTTCGAAGTGTACGAGTGCGAGAAGATGATGCCCTCCAGGACGTTCGTCCTCACGCAGAAGCTCACCCGCAAGTACGACATCACAGACTCCCTCTATTTCACCGTCGACGACCGCGGCCTGCCGCTGCAGGTCGGGGCACCGGTGACAACCGCTCTGACCTCGTCCGTTCCAGACATCAGCCTATTTTTCCGACAGGCCTTGACAGGGCATGAACGGCTCAGCGGTAACGAACTGCGAAGTATGGTGATGGCGGCTATGGGTATGACCTCGTTTAAAGGATACGGCCTGCTGCTTGAGAAGATGCTGAAGGAGGGTGTCATCCTGCAGCAGAAGGAGAAGCGTCGCATCTGGTACTCACTCGCCGGGCCGGGGTAAGCGTCTTTTCCCCTCCATATTACCCCCTTTATGGGGGTTACAATATGAGGGGAAGATGCTACACGGAACTTTCAAATGTGGATTGTCTTTTTGAAACAAGGATTAAAGGATTAAAAGATTAATAACATGGACAATCATTCTTACTCGGATAAAATGCCGTTCTGGGAGGCGTGGATGAGTACGGAGAGTGTGTTCTGCCGGGCGGTAGTCAAGTGCGGATATCTCACGGAGGAGCAGATGCTAAGGGCGGCAGAACGGTACAGGCTCGGCAGGAGCCGGGACGGCGGCGTGATCTTCTGGCAGATTGACGACCAGGGCCGTACCCGCGACGGGAAGATCATGTACTACTGGGAGGACTGCCACCGCAACAAGTCGCGCCATCCCTCGTGGGCCTCGGCCAGGCTCAAGGCCTATTACGGCTACGACGGCGACCTGCCCGTCGAGCGCTGCCTCTTCGGCCTGCATCTCTTAGGGGTGGTGGGCGGGGCAGTCTGTGTGGTGGAGGCGGAGAAGACGGCAGTGATCATGTCCGAGGTCTATCCGCAGTATGTCTGGATGGCGACGGGAGGACTGAGCGCGCTGTCGGCAGAGAAACTCCGTCCGCTACGGGACCATAAGGTCGTACTGTTTCCCGATACAGACCCCGACGGCACAACGTATGCCTGCTGGAAGGCCATCGCCGAAGAGGCCTCCCGCAGTTTCCTCTCACCTGTCTACGTCAGTCCGCTGCTCGAGCGTCATGCCACGCCGGAGCAGAAGGCGGCGAAGATTGATATCGTAGATTTACTGTTCAACCCAAAACCATGACATTTGGAAACATTCGAAATCCGTTCTTACGGGAAGTCGGAGCTGGCCATGCGCTACTTCCCTAAAGCCCAGACGCCCAGCGGTGCACTGAGCAACCTGAACTTCTGGATCCGCCGCTGTACGGACCTCAGTGCCGCCCTCAGGGCCTGCGGCATGGCACGCAAGGCCAAGTCGTACACACCGAAAGAGGTCGCACTCATCGTCTACTACCTCGGAGAGCCGTAAACGCAGATGCCTTCTACGGGTCGTGCTGATGCCTTGCACGGGTCATGGAAGGCATCCCTATATAGGTAAAGGAGGCATCGGAACGAGTCACGCAAGATATCAGAACAACTCATGCAAGGCATCGGAACAAAACACGGAAGGCATTCCCGTGACTCATTAAAGATAAGAACGTGGAAGAACGTCAATGTCCGTAAGAGAACGTGGGAAATCGTAGAAACGCTTTCCCAATGTCGTACCTTTGCATCGTCAAAAGTCACACAGATCTTCACAGATCGTCACAGATTTACCCTAGGTAGGTGCAGCTGCAAAATCCGTATAATCCGTAAAATCCGTGTTCATGACAAAAAACTTCTTTAAATTCATTAACTTCTTTAACTTCTTAAAATTATGAGTCAGAAATTTACGAAACTCCAGAACAAGAACGACGATTCGACCGCCTACGGCAAGTGGTTCGCCACAGCGGTCTACGACCAGCGCTTCATCGAGACCGAGCAGCTCGCCGATTTCATCCAGACCCAGGCATCGGTGAAGAAGTCCGACATCAAGGCCGTCCTCGACGAACTCGGCAGTGCGATGAAGCACTTCTTCGAGCTGGGACAGAAGGTGAAGCTCGACGGCATCGGCATCTTCAAGGTGGGCTTCAGCTCAATCGGCACCGTCAACAAGGATGACTGCGGTGCGCAGAACATCACCACGCGCCGCGTGCTGTTCCAGCCCGAGACCGAACGTGTGGTCGTCGGCCAGGAGAAGAAGGACGGCAAGGTCAGGCAGAAGTACGTCATCGTCAAGACGCTCGTGAAGGACGTTTTCTTCGAGGAGACCTACGACACCTCACTGAAACCGGAGAATGAGAACAGCAATTCTCAGAACGGCGGCACTCAGAACAGTGGCACCCAGAACGGCGGGTCGAACAGCGGCAGCGGCACTGGTGACAACACAGGCGGTGGTAATACCGGCGGCAATACTGGCGGCGGAACCTCTGGCGGCGACAATGGAGGTGGTGACAACGGCGGCGGTGGCAGCAACGGCGGAGGCAACGACGTGAACTAATTCAATAAAAATAGAAAATGATGAAGATTAACAAGATCAAGATCGGGAACATCCTGAAGTTCATTGTGGCCGTAGGGTCACTGGTAGTATCAACCTTCTTCGTGCAGAGTTGCATAAGTTGATAGGTATCTTTTGAAACAAATTCGTTTCTAAAAAATGAGAAGAATAGATCTGATTGTCATTCACTGTACGGCTTCCCGGCCGAACGAGCACATGACGTTAGGGCTGCTCGACAAGATGCACAAGGCCAAAGGTTGGAAATGCTGCGGCTATCACTACTACATCACCCGCGACGGACAGGTGCACTTCGGTCGCCCCGAAGAGATCGTCGGTGCCCATGCCCGCCACTACAATGCCCACTCCATCGGCGTCTGCTACGAAGGTGGCCTTGACGAGAAAGGACGCGCCACCGATACCCGCACTCCAGCCCAGAAAAAGGCCCTCCTCACGCTGCTCCTCTCACTGAAGCAGGACTATCCAGATGCTGAGATCGTCGGCCACTGCGAACTGGAGGGCGTCCACAAGGACTGTCCCTCGTTCCCCGTCAGCACCCTCCGAGCCCAAATCAAACAGCTCGGGTACTAATCTCCCCACCATCCAACGAAAAGAGGCTGTGTCGACTTGATGCGACACAGCCTCTCTTTATTTTTTCGAGTTCGCCTCTTTGCCGTCATACACCTTAATATATACGCACGTGCGAGAACGAAATGTTTTAGCGTTTCAAAAACTTGAAACGCTGGTGTTTTACAAAACACTGTGAATCAGTTGTTTAAAAATCCACAACCTGCACACAAAGCCCAAGCCCTACTATTTTTGAAACGCAGAAAATACTAATGCCATGCAAAAATAATTTTATCTTTGCCCCGAATTTCATAAAAACCAATCGTATGAGAAGATTTATATTATTTGTTTTAATGGCCATGTCACTTGTCACCATGCAGGCTCAGACAGACAACGCTGACTGGCAGGATGTCAGTACTGATAATGACACTATCAGACATGACTCCATCCATAACAGAGATACAGAGAACACGTATTCGCCTCTTGAGCAGTTTCTTCCACCCTCACCACAGGCTGCAGCCTTAGCACGATATGGCGAGTATCCGGTCAGCCTGGCCACAGGTGTACCAGAAATCAAGATACCACTTTATGAAATCAAATTGGGTAACTATACTCTACCCATCAGTATTTCCTACCATGCCTCTGGCATCAAAGTAGACGATGTGGCTTCGACCGTCGGACTCGGATGGGTTCTGAATGCAGGAGGAGCTATCAGCAGGACCATTGTTGGGGCTCCTGACTTTAAAAGTTCAAGTCTGGATTACGACACACTCTACCGTTCATACGATCGGTTTCTTTCCGTCTACAACTCAAATCAATACTATGGAATTGTCACACCTATTCTGCAAGATTGTCTGAACCAATCAGCCTATGACATTGCCTCCGACCGCTACAGCTATAATTTCGGAACAATGGCAGGAGTGTTCAGATACTCTCATCGTGATAAAAGATTCGTGGTATTGAACCATCATCCCATATGGATCGATCATAGTAATTATAGCAACGATGGATACTTCTCAATCATAGATTCTGACGGGACAACCTATATATTTAATAAGAAAGAAAACTCGTGGGTTGGTGAGAATAACGGTCATATTCCAACCACATGGTATCTAACGGAAATTCAGACGCCCTATGGGAACATTAATTTTTCTTATCAAAGTGTTGAGGACTTTGAGACAAAGCACTGGGGAGAAAGTCTGTCTGTAGGCACTCATTATTATTATGATACAGGTGCGGGTGAGCAAAATGAGATAAGGGGAATCAACAATACAAGTTCCTACTTTATTCACCATAGTGTAGTTTTACTGAAAAAGATAGAGTGGAATGGTAATAGCATGTTATTCAACTATAACAATGACAGAAGCGATATTGCTAAATATCGACTGACAAGTATCATTGTTAAAGGATGTGACACTCAGATTTTCAAAACCATCTCCTTAAATAATAACTCTTATTTAGGCAATTCACAAGATAACAAAAGAATGTTGCTCAGTTCACTTTCCATTTCTGACGAAGGTACCTATAACTTTGGTTATAATACGACCATTTTACCTAATTATTCGGATATAGGGAAGCGTGACTACTGGGGATATTTCAATAATGCCAGTTCTTTACACATAGTGGCAAGAGAAGCGGCAATAGCAGCATACCAGCAGTTCTCCATCAATAACACTTGCTTTGATTATCCTGTCAAAAGTCCGGATCTTTCTTATGCCAAAGCAGGCATTTTGGAAGGCATCACTTATCCAACAGGCGGTCACACAACATTTTCATACGAATTAAATCTAAATGGAACTGTCGGAGGCTTAAGGGTGGACTCTATAGTAGATACAGGTACAGATACATCACCGAAATTACGCCATTACTCATATTCAGGATATGCAACCCAGGATTCTCCGAGAGATGCCTTGATCTACACCACTTACCATGCTTATGGAACTATTTTTCCAGGTATTTTACACTATTCAGAAAAGGCTACATGTTCTTCTGAATCATTAATTCCACTGTGCGATGGAAGTGGATCTACAGTCTTTTATGACAATGTAATAGAGACTGACGGTTTTGGAAATAAGATTAAGTATCATTACACCAATGGCAGAATCCTTCCTTACAATTTTGACTATAGCGCTAATCCGTGGCCGCAGTTCAGCTCTACTTCGCTTCAAGATGAGGGCACCTGCGATCCTTTGCTTGATAGAAAAGAGTACTATCAGGGAAGCAACATTCTTCTACGCAAGGAATTATACGAGTATCAGGAAAACGAACTGGATTCTTTTGAAATCGGTGTAAAAATACTCAATACATTGACTGGCAGTACAATTAATGGCGAACCCATACCAATTACCATGTTAGACTATAAAAATAGCAATGTTACTATTCCCATTAGGCAAATGAAGGGTTACGTGAAAACTTTCTCGCTCAGCAGCAAGACAATAACAGAATACAAACAGACCGCAGGCGGCCAGACCCAACCTACGATTTCCACAACAGAAACTTATACATACGACCCGCAATTCCGTACCCTTCAGCCTAAGACCATCACAAAGACCAATAGTGATGGTAAGGTGTTCAGAACCACGAACACCTATACTTTCGAGAGTAATCAGCAACCCTACACGACGATGGCCAATTACTACTGATGCGATAAAATCGCGTTAGGTATAAATATTCAAAATAGAGTGAGTTCTTTGACAGATTGATTGATATTGACAGAGTCACGTGGCTTGGTGATGAGTTCCCTGAGAGTGATCTTCTCCAGCGCAGAGATTCTGATCAGCGTAGCCACCTCGGTGATGGAGTATGGGCTTTTGTAATCCGCCTTGATTCTAGCTATAATCAGATAGGCGATGACTGCCACCCAAAGATGAGTCCGCACGGCATTCTCAGAGTAGCCCCACAGGGTTTTCACGACGATGTTCTGCTTGACCCATTTGAAGAAGACTTCAATGTCCCACCTATGTCTATATAGGCAGGCTACCTCAGCTGCACTGATGTCGAAGTTATTCGTGATGAACACGATTTCTTCCCCTGCTTCTTCGTCATAGACGCAGACAGCCCGTATCGGCTCAGGATAGAGTGCAATCGACTTGGTAGTAAGACGGATGGTGAAGTCACCTGTGACACCAGCGTTCCTGTCTGCATCTGACAATTCCCTATAGCCGAGGATTTCATATTTCATGTTCTCCTTTGGCCTAGTCACCCAATAGGCACCAGCCAGATGGAATCGGAATAGAGCATCGAAATCCACGTACGCCTTGTCCATCATGTAGAAGGCATAAGGCTCTGGTTCAATGACATCCAGTTCATTGCTGTCGTGCCATCTGCCATGCGTAATGTGGATGTTGGCTGGGATGCTCCCGCGAAGGTCAAGCAATGTATGCATCTTCACGCCTCCCTTGCTATATTTGCCCAAAGCCCATGTGGCCAGTTTGATGCTGGTGGATATGGTGGTGGAGTCCAAAGCATACAGGACGTTATCCACGTTTATCTCAGGTATGGCAGTCTTTGAGTACAAAGGTCTGACGATACCGATGAGATACGCCCCAAGTCCCTCGTAGATGCGATAGTCGCGGTTCTCGTTGGCACGTGAGAGCGATGGCTGGGTGACAGTGTTTCGAAAGCCGAGGTGATAGAGAATGGGCTTGTGCGCTTCAAGGCACAGACAAATATCACGCAGGGAGCCGCAACCTGTGACTTGGCCGAAGAGCAAGTGCAACAACTGATTATAGCAGGTCAAGTCCCTCGAATGCCTGTTTCCATGATATTTGGCAACGAGCTTATCGAACTGATAACGAGGTATGTAGTCCACGACTTGGGAGAAAATATAGCTACCGACATTCATAATTATGCAGTTTTTGAACTGCAAAATTACTCTGTCATTTTCAAATCAAAAAATCAAAGACCGCTCAGAAACCCTTATTAACAAAGGGAAATATGAAGTTAAGATAAAATTTATCGTATCACTAATAATGATAAATTCAAATTCACAAAAGAGGATTTAGCTGTAAAGCTGAATATAGATGAGGAACAGGCTGAAAGAATCCTCGGTTTCAATGACGGTAGTACATGTAGTGACGCTGCCTGGATGGCATTCATGCTGCCACGCCTGCAAAAGGCAAAGGAGATGCTGAGGGATGACGGTGTCATCTTCATTTCAATAGACGACAACGAGCAGGCAAATCTGAAGTTGCTCTGCGATGAGGTGTTCGGTCTTGAAAATTTTATCTGCTGTACGCCTCGGATAACCAAAAAGAGCGGAAAATCGTCAGAAGCGATCAACAACAACCATGATTATGTTTTGGTGTATTCGCGAACTGAGAGTCCGCTTTTCTATCCTTTGAAACATGATGATGCAGGTTTCAAAAATAAAGATGAGTTTTTTGAGGAAAGAGGGTACTACAAATTGAATCAGACATTAGATTACGACAGCCTTCAATATAGTGACAGCTTGGACTATCCTATTGAGTTAGAGGGTGAAATATTCTATCCCGGTGGCTCCAAAGAGGATTACGAAGAGAGGAAAGCAGGCAATCATGATCGGGCTGACTGGGCTTGGCGTTGGAGCAAGAAGAAATTTGATTTCGGGCTTGCCAATGGTTTTATAGAGGTTAAGCATTCAAAAAATGGTTCAAGGATTTATACTAAGACCTACCAAAAAGCCTTTATTGAAGACAATGAAGAAGGAGATGGATATATAATCGATTATGGTGAAAGAACTACGGGTTTGTCAACTCTCGAATTTACCGATAACATCTATTCTAATGACAACGCGACAAAGGATGTTGCAAAGACCTTGGGTAAAAAAATCTTTGACCATACAAAACCAATTGCTCTGATAGATACTATTTGTGACTTATGTTTAGGTAATAATGATATCATCATGGATTTCTTCTCAGGCTCTGGCACATCGGCGGAAGCGTTGATGTGGAATAATGCTTATAGCAATGGAGGAAAAAATAATAAATATATTCTTGTCCAGTTACAAGAAAAGGTGAAGCCAGGAACGAAAGCATATAATGCCCCCAATAATTATAGAACTATTGACCAAATTGGAATGTCGCGTATTAATAAGGCTGCAAAACTAATAGAACAGGAAACAAATGCCTATATAGACTATGGCTTCAAGCATTATACACTCAAAGAACTTCCCGAAGAAACAATAGACAGGTTAAAAGAGTTCAAACCGTTGGAGTTTATGGGTGCAACGGAAATGATCAAACTTATGGGCGGCAAGGAGGCTGTGCTTACCACCTGGCTCTGTGATGACCATTATGGTTTGGGAGCAGAGTTGCAGCATGTAAAACTTAGCGGTTATACAGCTTACTACATAGACAAGCATCTGTATCTAATAGATGAAGGCCTTGACGAGCAGGCTATGGCTGAACTGATGAAAAAATATGAGCGCGATGCTATGGATTTTCATCCAGCAACCATCGTTGTATTCGGCTATAGTTTCTCTTTAGCAGAAATGCTGATGCTGAAGAAAAGTATCCCTGCATTCAAGGATAATGAAAATGGAACGAATATAACTGTTGATGTAAGATATTGAGGATAAGCACTATGGACTTACTATTAGAGACTGGACTTGAGCATCAGGAGAAACCCGTAGAACTCATTGCAAACTTATTTTTGGAACTCGGTATAAATCGGGAGCGTAAGTACTATGAGAATCCCGTGTTCGACTTTGCGTCAGAAGAGTCAGCAGCCACGTTGAAACGTCGTGTAGAAAGAACGCAAAAGAACGAGGGTATTATTGACTATGCAGGCTATGATGCAGCAAGTGATTATCTGTCGCTTGATATTAAAATGGAGACAGGGACGGGTAAGACGTATGTCTATACCCATACTATGTATGAGTTATTTAAGCGCTATGGCATTAACAAATTCATTGTTATCGTTCCAACACTTCCTATCAAGGCAGGCACAAAAGATTTCATATCCGACCCATACGTAAGGCGACATTTCAGAGACGATCGTGGTTACAAGACCGATATTGACCTCTGTGTGCTTGAAGCTAATAAGAATAAGAGCAAGAAAAAGAAGGGGCGGAACTATTTCCCTGGTGAAGTACGTAAGTTTGTAGAAGGAACCCTTCACGATAACAGTCGTATCTATGTGCTTCTCACTAACATGGCTTTGCTCACATCGGGCAAGGTACTAAAAAGTGCCAAGTATGACAGCGGCGTAGAGGGTTATTATAAACCATTTGAAGCAATTGCTGCTACACATCCATTTGTTCTTATCGATGAACCCCATAAATTCAAAGAAAGTGGCAAGACCTATCAGAGCATTACAGACAATCTGAAGCCTCAGTGTATTATCCGTTTTGGAGCAACATTCCCAGAGCACTCTATGGGCAGAGGACAAAAACCAATGAAAGACTACCACAACTTACTCTATGATCTGAATGCTTACGAATCGTTTAAGCAGAACCTTATCAAGGGTGTTGCCAAAGAACATGTAGGTTCAGAGGATAGTCGAATAGGTAAAGTGAAACTGACAGAGTTTGAAAGCGGTAAGTCAAACTATGCGAGGTTCACATTATCTGATAATAATGGCAGGATAAAAAAGCACTTCACATTGTCAGTGGGTGAGTCGCTCAGTCAGATAGATGAAGCGTTCAATGGTATTACCGTTTCGGGTATCAGCAAGAAATATGTGACACTCTCTAACGGAAAAGACCTTAACAAGGAGGAATCATTCTTTGTTGATTCATATAGCGTGTCTTATCAAGAGCAGATGATAACGCTTGCGTTGAAACGGCACTTTGAGATAGAAAAAGAAAATTTTGAACGCTCACCGAAAATTAGGACACTTGCATTGTTTTTTATCGAGGATGTCGACTCCTTCCGAGACCGTGAGGACGGAACAACTCCTTGGCTTCGTGAAAAGTTCGAGGCAATTCTTCAACAAAGTATTGAGCATGAGATGATTCAACCCATCTCTGATGAATATCGTGATTACCTTGACGCATCACTCAGCAACCTTCATGATTGCGCAGGAGGCTATTTTGCCCGAGATAATCAAGATACAGACCAGAATATTGCAGACGAGGTGGATGAAATCCTGAATGGAAAGAAGAAACTGCTTCAGTTCATGCGAGAAGATGGCAGTTGGAATACACGTCGTTTTCTGTTTTCTAAATGGACACTGAAAGAGGGATGGGATAATCCGAATGTCTTCACTATATGCAAACTTCGCTCCAGTGGAAGTGAAATTAGTAAGATGCAGGAGGTAGGCCGTGGACTTCGGTTACCTGTGGATGTTACGGGTCGAAGAGTAAAAGGTGAGGACTTTATGCTCAACTATATCGTTGATAAATCAGAAGCAAGTTTTGCAAGTGAACTTGTAGCCGAGATTAATGGAGAATTGCAGACAAGTAAGCAGTTTGGTAAGTTCTCTCTTGCAGACTTTACTGAACTTGCAGAAAAACGTAGCACTAATGTCTTCATGCTTTTAGCGGAAATCAATGAGATGATTGAGCAAAGCGGTAGCTTTATAGTTGTCAAGAAAGAATACATGTTGGATTTCCTGAGCAAGTTTCCTGAACTTCGCCCTAAAGATTATAATCCTGGAAAGGTTCAAGACAGGAACAAGGAACGCAAGGAACCCATACGAATCCGACAAGATAAGTTTAACGAGATAGCAGAACTCTGGAATAAGATAACCACAAAATACATTCTTTCTTTTCAGGAGCAAATAGGTTCGCTTTTAGAAAAAGAACTACCAGGACTTTTGCTATTCACTGACGATATTCATGTGACGAGTGAGCGTGTAAGAATAGAAACGCAGGAAACAGGTATGGGTGTTGCAAGAGATGCTGGGTACGAAATACCTGTTATCAGCCGTCATGTTCCATACGGCGAATACCTTCGTCGCCTAAGCAATGCCACAAGTGTGCCCATTTTGATTCTTCATCATGCAACGGTTGAATATGCAAAAACTCATAAAGGCGAAGACACAAAAAAGTGGTTTAGTGAATATTCGCTCAACCAGAACATTCATACAATATATGATTGGTTTAAAGTTAATCTTATGGGTAAATTCAAATATACAAAGACAGACTTTATTCCCAAAGACACCAAATTGACATACAACGGTAAGCCAAATCAAACCATCAAGGCTGGCTTGATTGGAGTGAATATCGACAAGGATATAAATCCTTTAGGAACATATCTCTATGATACAGTAGCTTACGATTCTCCGCTGGAAAAGGAGAATATCATAAACGAGGTAGGAATTGCAAAAGTTATTGTATTTGGCAAGATACCACGGAGCAGTATTGCTATTCCCACAATTGCAAGTTCAAGTTATAGCCCCGATTTCATGTATGTGGTAGAACATAAAGATGGAACTAAGGAGTTGAATCTTGTTGTCGAGACTAAAGATGTCAATAGCGAAAATGATCTTCGCCCAGAAGAGACAGTAAAAATTGCATGTGCAAAGATTCTCTTTAAATGCATGCAAGAGGCAGGAATTAATGTGCATTATCGGACACAAATAAAGAATAAGAAGATGAGCGATATTATAAAGAGCATTATTGATAACGATAACATAGAGGCATACACGATGTGATGAGACTCCTTCTACCTGTCATCAACCTCAGTAGGAAGACATTGAGGATTGTGATGAACTTGCCATAATTGACATATGATGCATGAAATAGCAGTTCGTAGAAAAGATATTGCAAAATATAGAGATTACGTATGATTATTATGATAATTAGACATTATGACTAATAAGATTTCTATTTTAGATGCCAACACTATAGAGATTCATTATTGGCTAAACGATGGTCACATACCATGGATGCTAATGTGTTCAATAAATGTGAATATGAATTGCTTGGTATTATTAAAGAAGTGTCATCTGCGCTAAAAGTCCAGATAGAAATTGAAACTATGCCTTTAGGCGAAGGAGGATTGAAAGCATGGTTAAAATGTCATGAGGTAACGGGAAATCAAATAATCTTGTCTGTTGTGCTATTCTTATGTACAGAAATGCTATTTACTCCTGTCACCACCACATTAGATTATCTTACGAAAAAAGTGCTGGAGTATATTTTTGAAGATCCAGAGATAAAAGCATTAGAGAATGAGAAGAAAAAGGAAGAACTGAAGCTTGATATTGCAAAACTAAAACGTCAAAGCCAGTTGCTGTGTGATTCTATCAATGAGAATAAAATCAAAAAGAAAAAGTCAAACTATTATGAAGCAGCTTGCAAATGTAAGAAAATTGAGAAAATCTCCATCTCTTTAACAGATACGTATAAAACTAATCATCTAAATCCGAAAGATGTATTGGCAAAAGATTTTCCACTATATATTATGACTTCAGACGTAATTGAACCTGATAACGATGAACAAGCAATTATTGAAATAGTATCGCCTGTTTTGAAAAAAGGGAAATACATGTGGGTCGGTATTTATAGTGGAACTGTCATTCAGTTCAAAATGAAATCAGATGAGTTTAAAACATTAGTTCAGACTGGGCAGATTCCGTTTAAAAACGGTTCATCTATACAATGTCATCTGATAACAAATAAAAAAATCAACAATGAAGGAGAAATAATAATCACAGGATATGAAGTTATTGCTGTTGATAAGTACTTTGTGAATGACACTCCAATAGAGACGCCAGAAGGAAAACGTAGGCGGCAAAAGCGTGAAACAGAAAAGAGGTACAAACAACTTAATTTGTTTGATGATAATATTTAAAAAGATGTTTTATCAAAACAGAATAATATGGGTAAAACAGTAACAACATATTTGATAGACGGAGATCCGAAAGGGACACAGTTTGTGTTCATCAGCAATAAGATTTGTCAGATGTATGTGATTCCTCGTTCTAATCTTTCTGGTTTTTTGTTAAGTGACGTATTAACAAGAGAAATGTGCACTTATTTACAAGAGAAGTCGTTAAATTCTTGATTATGAGGTGGATGTAAAATTCAAAAATAACAAGGGATTTGTAATGTTGACAAGGATGAGGAATATAGAGGTACTTGATTTATAAATATGAAGTATATAATTCCAAAATAATTGATATCTTTGCAAACGATATGGACAATACAAACGAAATAGAGATGTTCTCACCGGAAGAAATGCAGTCGCCCTTTGATGCTATCAAAGAGACGGATGGTGAGGGGCGTGAGTGGTGGAACTCACGTAAGTTGGCGCGACTCATGGGTTACCAGAAGTACTGGAACTTCGAACGGTTGATGGACAAGGTTGCCACCTTCCTACAGCAAGAGAAGGGCTTAGATTTGAAGGAACACATGGTGGAGGTAGAGGAGATGGCGCAACTGAATAACGGTGGCTATCGACAAGTGAAGTCCATCAAGTTGTCAAGAACTGCCTGTGTGGCAATAGCCTTGAACGCTGACCAGAAGAAGCCTATTGTGAAGGCTGCCAAGGAATATTTCACCAGTAAGATGAACGCTCAGGAGCTGGCTACAAGCGTTGAGGGTAACGTTTTGATATATCGTTCGAGTACAGGAAAAGTGAATGTGAACGTGCTTTTCAGTCAGGAAACCTTTTGGCTGTCCCAGAAACGAATGTCTGAGTTATTCAACGTGACAATACAAGATATCAGTTATCATTTGCTACAAATCAATGATACGGGAGAATTGCAATTGTCCACAGCAATCAAAAAAATTTTGAATCCGTCGGACAATTGCGATGAACAGGGCGTTCTGCTGTATAATCTGGATGCGATTATAGCCGTTGGTTATCGGGTGAACAGTTACGAGGCGACCCAATTTCGCATTTGGGCACGAGAGGTTCTGAAAGAATATATCATCAAAGGATTTGTGATGGACGATGAGCGGCTGAAAGGCAAGAATCCCTTTGGGATTCAAACCCAAGGCCTTCAGAACCGGAAGCGGACGACGAGGGGCAGATGGTCGCTGAAGCCGCGTTGATAGCGGTAGCCATTATAGGTGCGGAAGGGTTTGACGCCTCCGTACTTTTTATCTTCTTCAAGAAGGAAGGGGGTATCGTTGATATAGGTGCTATCAACGGCAGGGCGAAGAGAACGACTGACCAGTACGTGGTCGATGCTCTCCCAACGGCCTTCGTAGCGATAAGTACCTTTGGCACCATGCGTGCCCCTTGCCTCGCTGGTAACGTTACACAGGCTGTTGGCCCCTAAATACTGTAGGGAAGGACTGTCGGCATAGTCGTTGAAGTCGCCAGCAATGATGACTTTGGCATCAGGTGGCAATAGCTGAATGACACTTATCAAACGTTCCATCACAATGCGACGATTGGGGCGCGTAGCCTTCTCGCCACCGAAACGGCTGGGTGCATGGACGACAAATACATGAAGGGTGTCGCGGTTTACAGTTTCGCCCTGTACATATAGAATGTCACGCGTGGGGCGCATGCCTTCAAGTGGTGTGACGTCGAGGTAGTCGTAGCAGACGGGACGGAACGAAAAGGGCTGATAGAGCAAGGCGACATCAATGCCACGCACATCGGGCGATGACGTCATCAGATAATCGTAGCCCGCATTGCGAAGCAACGAGCGGCGCGTCAAATCCCTCAGCACGGAATCGTTCTCCACTTCCACCAAAGCCACGAGGTCAGGGAGTGACGATTGTGAACACGAGATAATCTCCTGTCCGATGCTGTTCACCTTGCGCCAATAGCGGCTGGGCGTCCATTTACGAACTGAAGCAGGCAACCATTCGGTGTCCTGCTTCAATGAATCGTGATAGCAATCAAAGAGATTCTCGCAATTCAGCTCGACGAACGTGAGAGATTGAGAGAATGAAAAGATGAGAGAATGAGAAATGAAGACAAACGTCAAGAATAAACGCAGACCACAATCTCTCATTCTCTCATTATCTTAATCGCTCATCTTTAACACACTTTCTCCAAGCGCTTCATCATGGCGAACATGAAGACGGCAGCTACGAGACAGACGCCCAAGAATACGCTCCAGCATACCCAGAGGGGAACAGCACCCCACAGCAGACCGCCAACAACCACCAACTGGTTACCAATAGCCGTAGCCACAAACCAGCCACCCATCATCATACCCTTATACTTGGGAGGAGCCACCTTTGACACAAACGAGATACCCATAGGCGAGAGCAACAGCTCGCCGAAGGTCAGCACCAGATAAACCATGATGAGCAGGTTGGGCGTGACGTCAGCTACATGAACGGCCACAGGATTACCATCGGCACCAATTTCCGTCTGAGGCATGGGCAGTCCGAACGATCCGAATGCCATCAGGGCGTAAGCCACAGCTGCTACAATCATACCGTAGGCTATCTTTCGCGGTGCAGAGGGTTCCTTACCCTTGGCAGCCAGCGAACCGAAGATGGCCATCGACACCGGTGTCAGGGCGACTACATAGAACGGGTTGAACTGCTGGAAGATAGGTGCAGAAACCGTAATGCTGCCATCAGCATCGTACGACAGACAGAGGAAAGCCAGGGCTGCAACGATGACGGCAGCAGAGATACCTTTTGCCTTAGCAGTCTTTGACTGGAACAGCGAGAATAGGGCATAGACGATGAAGATGACAGCGACGAGGTTCCATACGTTGAAGCACATGGCCTGCAAACCCTCGGCAGATTGTGCGGTAAACTCGTCGGCAAAGTAGGTCAGCGACAGACCGTTCTGATGGAAAGCCATCCAGAAGAAGATGACCACGGCAAATACGAGGCAGAGGGCCACAATGCGCTGCTTGGTTTCCTCCTTTGAGAGCTCTTCGACAGGAGCGGCATCAGCAGCCTTGGCATCCTTCTTCGTACCACCCTCCGTATGACGGAACGTGCTACGGAAGAGGTAATAGATAGCGATAGACAGTATCAACGATGCGCAAGCCACAGCAAACGAGAAGTGGTAGGCATCGTTGGACGAGTAGCCTAACGACGTCTCGGCATACTCCTTAATCTTAATGGCGGCAGTAGGTGCAAACAGGGCACCGATATTGATAGCCATGTAGAAAATAGAGAAGCCTGCATCGCGCTTGTCCTTATACTGAGCGTCGTTATAGAGGTCGCCCACCATCACCTGCAGGTTGCCTTTAAACAGGCCGGTACCAAAACCGATGAGCAGCAGGGCTGCCAGCATCACAACCAGAGCCACGCTGTCACCTCCCAGGGGAACTGACAACAGCAGATAGCCGGCAAACATGATGATGATGCCCGTTGTCACCATCTTGCCAAAGCCGAACTTGTCGGCCATCATACCACCGATGAGCGGGAAGAAATACACTAACATGAGAAACGCGCTGTAGATAGTGCCTGCCATAGCGGGCGACAATCCGTAGTTGGCTCTCAGGAACAAAGCAAATACGGCCAGCATGGTGTAGTAACCAAAGCGCTCGCCTGTGTTGGCCAATGCCAACGCGAATAGTCCTTTCGGCTGTCCTTCAAACATAGTACTAAATTTTTAATTATTATTGATTTTACTTGATTTTGTCATTCTTTGTACGCACCAAATCGAAGAGGTAGGTGGCCTTGATGACGATTTGTCCGAAGTTGCTTCGTCCAAAATAGTCACTCTTCGAATTGCCGTAGATATTGCCCAAACCGTAGTAGTAACGACCCTCTATCATGAAATGTCCTAACTTACGGTTCGAGAACTCCAAACCTATACCACCAGTGATACCGTAATCGAACTTCTTCTCAACAGCCATCGTATCCTGAGCTACAACAGACGAGGAACGCTTGTTGAGTGTTTCCTTCCCCGGTACCACATTTGTTGACGTCGACTCACTCAGGAACATACCA
>JAEEGG010004453.1_pt1 | contig 33888 bp, 32 predicted proteins | sample 9134161 | NCBI WGS metagenome assembly JAEEGG01 (sample SAMN16246543, study PRJNA631951) | gut metagenome | biome: gut microbiome; feature: rumen; material: CR-attached | host: Bos | place: Iran: Karaj | collected 2018-10 | reverse complement strand
TTCTTTTGTAAAAGGCTTAGCGTATGTATATTTTTCTTTAAGCTTTAAGAATTCCTCATCTGTATATTTGCTTTCGGCAAATTCCTTAAGATCGTCTACCATCGAGTGTCCGACCGCATCGGAGAATGCCGCTTTTTCTCTGAAAAGAATGTCTCTTGGCAATATCTCATCCTTTTCAAATGCATGTCTTAAAAGATACTTGCCTTTGTTGTATTTGTTGAGCTTCTTTTCAGGATCGATCGCCATTACGTATTTTACGAAATCAAGATCGCCGAACGGAACTCTTGCTTCAAGCGAGTTGACCGAGATGCATCTGTCGGCTCTTAAAACGTCGTACATATGAAGCTCTCTTACTCTCTTTTTCGATTCCTCTTCGAAGCTTTCGGCATCGGGAGCGAAATCGGTGTATTTGTATCCGAAAAGCTCATCCGATATCTCGCCGGTAAGAAGAACACGGATATCCGTATTTTCATGTATCCATTTGCAAAGAAGATACATTCCCATGCTTGCTCTTATGGTCGTGATGTCGTAAGTACCAAGAAGATAAATGACATCTCTTAATGAATCAAGCACCTGTTCTTTTGACATGTATACTTCGGTGTGATCGCTTCCTATATAATCCGCAACTTCTTTTGCGTATTTAAGATCGATCGCGTCCGTTTCCATTCCGATTCCGAATGTCTTTATGGGAACACCGCTCTGTTTTGCGGCTATGGCACAAACAAGTGATGAATCAAGTCCGCCGGAAAGTAAAAATCCTACCTTTGCGTCTGAAACAAGTCTTTTCTCAACACCCTTTATAAGTTTGTCGTGAATGTTCTCACATACCGTTTCAAGATCGTCTTTTATGTATTCTTTTACTTCCGTCATATCCATGTAGGATATGAATTTTCCGTCCTTGTAATAATGACCGGGCGGGAAAGGCATTACCTTTTTGCAGAGGCTTACGAGGTTTTTGGCTTCGCTTGCCATATATAACGTATTATTATTGTCGTAACCGTAGTAAAGAGGTCTTATTCCTATCGGATCCCTGGCGGCTACGAACTTGTCTTCATCTTTATCGTAAAGGATCAAAGCAAATTCTGCATCGAGGAGTTTAAACATATCCGTCTTGTACTTCTTGTAAAGCGGAAGAAGTACTTCGCAGTCGGAACCGCTTTTAAACTCGTAATCTTTTTCAAGCTCTTTCTTGAATTTGTCAAAGCCGTAAATCTCACCGTTACATACAACGTAACTTCCGTCGTATTCAAAGGGCTGCATTCCTTCATCGGTAAGTCCCATGATCGAGAGTCTGTGGAATGCCAGCACTCCCGAATCAAATGTTATTACACGGCTTGCGTCGGGTCCTCGGGAAATCGTCTTTTCGAATCCTTCCTTAAAACGGGCGATATCATATTCTTTTCCAAGACAGCCCATTATCGAGCACACAACTTCTTTCCTCCTAAAAAATAAATAAAAAAGAGGCACTTCGGATAAATTATCCAAAGCGCCTTTGCTTTTATGACGGTTATGTTAATACTCGTTTTTTTATCTGTCAAGCATTTTTTTAAAAATTTTTTATTCTTCGTTTACAGCGGGCTGTAAATCGACGGTTTTTTCTTTCTCCCTAAGGTACTCTTTTACCGTAAATACTGCGAATATCAAAGCAAATACAAAAAGAAACAATTCGGTCACAAGATACGAATTAAAGGTTCCCTGGATAACTACCATCATTCCGTCCATGACGGCATGTAACAATACGGCGAGTAAACACAAAACAAACTTCTTGTCTTTAACGGCACGATAAACAAGATACGACGCACATATATGGAATGTGATCGCGCTCACTCTTTCAAATCCGCCCCATAAGAACAATGTAGGGCTTGAGTTCCAAAGGGGAGATAACTGTACAACGAATTTTGTCTTCATCTCGTCATTCATACCCGTTGCCAGAAGGCTTCCCTGTCCCGCATTTAACATCATGGATATGACCAGATTTGAAATGCTTGATAATCCGGTGATGAGGATACTCTCGATACCGCCGTGTCCTATTCCGAACATGATGCCTTCCTTTTTCGTGATATATTTTTTCATGAAAAGGATCATCACTATATATCTTCCGAATTCTTCAAACACGCCTGCCGCAAGTCCGCCGTAAACGGCTTTGAAAGGAAGTGCCGTAAAGGCCTGCTGTCCCATAACTTTAAGCAAAACGTTATGAAGGGTCGATTCAAGTATCGTAGAAAATACGACAAATGTTCCCACTCCGAAAAAGAAGGAAGATATCTTTGCTTTGGTCTTTGATCTCCATACGATCAAAAGAACGATAGGTAAAATAACACTTATAGCCAAAGTAACAAATATGCAAAACAACGTCGCCGAAGGCACTCTATATCTCGATAGATCCATAAGTTCTCTCCTTATCAGATAAACTTAACTGCGGTTCCGAATGCAATGATCTCAGCTGCACCCTGCATAACTGCGGAAGAACCGTATCTTACACCTACGATTGCATCGGCACCCAGTGCGTTTGCTTCATCAACCATTCTCTTTGTTGCGATTTGTCTTGCTTCATTTAACATTTCGGTATAGGAAACGATCTCACCGCCGACTATCGTCTTAAGTCCCGATAAAATGTCCTTTCCTATGTTCTTTGAGTTAACAACAGTTCCTTTTACTATTCCCAATACCTCAAAATTCTGACCGGGAATCGTTTCAATACTTACGAGCTTCATATGCTTCTCCTTTCTTGATCTCATTGATCCTTTGGGTTAACACCGTCAATGTCATTATGATAAACAGTAACGGTAATGCCACAAACAATATTGTCAGAGGTGTAGCCATGTGAACGGTTATCGAAGCATAAATCACCATGACGATGGTAAATACCATGAACAGTATAAATACCGATGCCGCCAATACCGCTCCCGCCATGCTTTTTTTGCTTACGTCGTTTTTCGTAAGATCCACGAACACCGCACCTCCTTTTTCGAGCTTTTTGAGTTCTTCAAGGTACGCCTGTGCATCTACCAGATTGAAATCGGAGACTTCATTTTCAAGTTTGTTGCAAAGCCCGATCATGACTTCGACGTTGTTTTTCTCGTCTTCGAGTCTTTTTGCCTGAGTCTTCATGCAGTCCTCAAAAGTTACTCCACCGTTTTCAAGCCTTTTGATCTCTTCGATGGGAACGTCGATCTTTCTTAACAGTTTTATCTTCAAAAGACAATCCACATCTTTTAAAGAATATTCCCTGTACCCGTTTTCGGGATTTCGATCGGGATTTAAAAGTCCCTGCTCTTCGTAAAACCGGATATTCTTCTTGGTAATACCCACAAGTTCTTCAACCTGATTGATCTTCATTGATACCTCTAAAAACTATCGGTTGGCCACTCGATACTTGGAATTTAGACCTTCCATAAGGTGGAAGGTCAATAGTTTTTCAAATATTTTTTAAAAAACCTGCCAAGAAAATAGTAGCATGATTTCCTTTCTTTGTCCTTATCCTATTTATTAAGAAAATAACATTTTATCCGATTGACAAAGCTTTTCATCACGCATATATTTATCTAAAGAAGCAAAGGCGCTTCGACACAGATTGTCGAAGTGTCTTTTTTTATACATATCTCCGAAAGGATTTAATCATGTCATCTTTAAGAGAAGCCTGCGGTGTGTTCGGCTATTATTCAAACAGTCAAAAATCGGTTGCGGACAAGATTTACTACGGTCTTACCTCTTTACAGCACAGAGGACAGGAAGCTGCCGGAATAGCGGTATGTGATACATACGGGGATAAAGAAAACGTAAGCTTCCATAAGGACCTGGGTCTCGTATCGGAAGTGTTTGATACAAACAGATTAAACGCACTTAAAGGTAACATCGGAATAGGACATGTAAGATATTCGACCACGGGTGATTCAAACGTTGAAAACGCCCAGCCCGTAGTCTTCAGATATTTAAAGGGCACTCTCGCTTTGGTTCACAACGGAAATATCGTAAACTGCGATTCCATCAAAGAAGAACTCTTTAACGACGGCGGCGTTTTCAGGGCAACTACCGATACGGAAGCGGTAGCATGTCTTATCGCAAAAATGAGGGCAAAAACCGGTTCTATTGAGGAAGCCGTTAAGATTTCGGCTTCAAGACTTGAAGGCGGTTATGCCCTTTTAATTATGAGTCCGAGAAAGATTGTTGCCGTAAGAGACCCTTGGGGGCTTAAACCTTTATGTATGGGTAAATGCGGAGACGATTATGTTTTTGCTTCTGAGGATTGTGCTCTGACGGCAATCGGTGCTACATTTGTAAGAGACATTTTACCCGGTGAAATAGTAAGTGTTTCCAAAAAGAAGGGTATCGTAACGGATATGCTTCCAAGAACCGCAAAAGTGGCTCATTGCATATTTGAATACATTTATTTTGCAAGACTCGATTCAAAAATAGACGGTGTATCCGTTTTTAAGTCCCGCTTTGAAGGCGGCAGGGCTTTGGCAAAAGCATATCCCGTTGAAGCCGATTTCGTGACAGGTGTTCCGGAGTCGGGCATCACGGCGGCAAGAGGTTTCGCCGCTGAATCGGGAATTCCTTTTGAGATCGCTTTTCATAAGAACAGTTATATAGGAAGAAGCTTTATAAAGCCCACTCAGGAAGAAAGGGAGCACGCGGTACAGCTTAAATTAAGCGTTTTAAAGGATGTGGTTTGCGGAAAAAGAATAGTACTTACCGACGACTCCATAGTAAGAGGAACTACTATCAAAAATCTGATAACGATGTTAAAAGAAGCAGGAGCAAAAGAGGTTCATGTACGAATAAGTTCGCCGCCTTTTCTTTATCCCTGCTTTTACGGTACAGATGTGCCGGACAATTCCCAGCTTATCGCCAATCACAATTCAACTGAAGAGATCCGCAAAATGATCGGCGCAGATTCCCTCGGATATATGAAGCTTGAAGATCTTGAAAAATTGGCGGGTAACTTGAACATCTGCAAAGCATGCTTTGACGGAAAGTACCCTACAGATATAAACAGAGGATGATATTTATGAGAAAGATAATACTCGAAGACGGAACTACATATGTCGGAGAAGCTTTCGGCTCGGAAAACGACAAAAAGCTTGAGCTTGTATTCAACACTTCTCCAGTAGGTTACCAGGAGATCATTTCCGATCCTTCGTATACCGACCAGGCGGTGGTAATGGCTTACCCGCTCATCGGTAATTACGGTATCAACAAAGACGATTTCGAATCGGACAAACTCCTTATAGGTGCACTCATCGTAAAGGAATATGTCGACGATCCTTCAAACTTTAGAAGCGACAGATCCCTTTCGGAATGTATGAAAGAACACGATATCGCAGGTGTTACCGGAATAGATACGAGAAGCCTTATAAGAAAGATAAGAGAATTCGGAAGCTGTAAAGTGCTCATCACTTCCAAAGACATATCTTCAGATGAAGGTGTTGAGATATTGAAAGGATGGGACTACTCACACGATCAGGTAAAGCGCGCAGGCGGAAATGAGAAGGAGATTTTTCTTCCTGCCTCGGGAAAGACCGATTTCCATATTGCGCTCATCGACTGCGGAGCAAAAGCAAACATCATAAGATCGTTAAACGCACTTGATATAAAGGTGACTGCCGTTCCAAGCACCACTCCCGCAAGCGATATTCTTTCCCTCGGAGTTGACGGTGTGCTCATCTCTAACGGCCCCGGGGATCCCGTCGACAATGTACAGACCATCGAAACCGTGAAGGCTCTCCACGGAAAACTTCCCATTATGGGAATTTGCCTTGGTCACCAGATACTTGCCCTTTCATACGGTGCAAAAACCTACAAGCTTAAGTTCGGTCACAGAGGCGGTAACCATCCCGTTAAAAACCTCATTACCGATAAAGTTGAAATAACTTCCCAGAACCACTCATATGCGGTTGATAAAGAAAGTGCCGAAAAGGCAGGTCTTGAGATCACACACATTAACCTTCTTGACGATACGGTGGAAGGTATAAGATGTGTGCGCGACAAAGCTTTCAGTGTTCAGTATCATCCCGAAAGTGCACCCGGACCCGAAGACAGCAAATATCTTTTTGATGAATTCATTAAAAATTTAAGAGGATAAAGCAATGCCCAAAAGAACAGATATCCACAAAATTTTGATAATCGGCTCAGGCCCCATCGTCATCGGACAGGCAGCCGAGTTTGACTACGCGGGAACCCAGGCCTGCCTTTCACTTAAAGAAGAAGGCTACGAAGTAATACTTTGCAACTCTAACCCCGCAAGTATCATGACGGATAAAACCATAGCGGACAAGGTTTACATGGAACCTCTGACGCTTGAGTTTATCGCAAGAGTTATAAGAAAAGAACGTCCCGACGCGATCTTGCCGGGTATCGGCGGTCAGACCGGACTTAACCTCGCAATGGCTTTGTTTAAGAACGGTGTTTTGCAGGAATGCGGCGTTGAACTTTTAGGTACGAGTTTTGACAGTATCGACATGGCAGAAGACCGTGAGAAGTTTAAAGAGCTTTGCGATTCCATCGGTGAGCCCACACTTCCTTCGGTAATTTCCAAAACTATGGAAGAAGGTATCGCAGCTGCAAACGAAATCGGTTATCCCGTTGTCATACGTCCCGCTTTTACCCTCGGCGGTACGGGGGGCGGTTTTGCGGACAATGAAGAGGAGTTAAAGACTATACTCAAAAACGCGTTTTTTCTTTCTCCCGTTCATCAGGCACTGGTTGAGAAATCGGTAAAAGGGTACAAAGAAATCGAATACGAAGTAATAAGGGATGCCAACGATACGGCGATCACGATATGTAACATGGAAAACATCGATCCCGTCGGTGTGCATACCGGTGATTCACTTGTTGTTTGTCCTTCCCAGACGCTTTGCAACAAAGAATATCATATGCTCAGAAACAGCGCTCTTAAGATAATCAAAGCGCTTAAGATAGAAGGCGGCTGCAATGTTCAGTTTGCCCTCGACCCCAATTCCTTTAACTACTATCTTATAGAAGTTAACCCCAGAGTATCCCGTTCTTCTGCCCTTGCTTCCAAAGCCAGCGGTTATCCCATCGCAAGAGTATCTGCGAAGATCGGTGTGGGATACAGACTTGAGGAGATCAAACTTGCCAATACTCCCGCAAGTTTCGAGCCTTCCCTTGATTATGTGGTTACAAAGATGCCCAGGTTCCCCTTTGATAAGTTTAACGATGCGGAAAACAAGCTGGGAACTCAGATGAAGGCAACGGGCGAGGTCATGAGCATCGGCCGTACGATCGAAGAAAGTATATTAAAGGGCGTCAGATCTTTGGAGACCGGATGTTGTCACCTTTACCTTCAAAAATTTGATGACTTATCCACCGAAGAGCTTTTAAAATATATCGAAGAGGGTCGCGACGACAGAGCCTATGCTGTAGCGGAACTTTTAAGAAGAGGCGTTTCGGTTGACGAGATCTTTAATGTCACCAAGATCGACAGACTGTTCTTAAGAGTATTCGAAAATATAGTTAACACGGAAAAGAAAGTAGCTCCTTTAAAAGGAGATAAAGACGCACTTCTTCTTGCAAAGAAGACGGGCTTCTCGGATGTTTATCTTTCAAAACTTTGGGGCCTTACCACAAAAGAGATCTACGATCTGAGAGTAAAGTACGACATCTTCCCCGTTTACAAGATGATCGATTCCTGCGCTTCGGAGTTTAAGAGCTACATACCGTACTTTTATTCAACATATGAGAAAGAAAACGAATCCATATGCGAGACCACAAAGAAAGTTATCGTTTTGGGTTCGGGTCCCATACGTATCGGACAGGGTATCGAGTTTGACTATTCTACGGTTCATGCCGTTAAGACAATCAAAGAGATGGGATGGCATTCGATAGTCATCAACAATAACCCCGAAACCGTTTCAACGGATTATACCTGCGCCGACAAGTTGTACTTTGAACCCCTTACCACCGAGGATGTTATGAACATAATCCATCACGAGAACCCTGACGGAGTTATCGTGACTCTTGGCGGACAGACGGCCATCAACCTTGCCGACTCACTCAAAGAATATGATGTTAAGATACTCGGAACCGACTGCGATGCGATAGACAGAGCAGAAGACAGAGATCAGTTCGAAAAGGTTCTTCTCGATCTTGATATTCCTCAGCCCAAGGGCGAAGCCGTTACCGATATCGAAGCGGGTGTTAAAGCAGCAGAAAGGATCGGTTATCCCGTACTCGTAAGACCTTCCTTCGTGCTGGGCGGTCGTGCGATGCAGATTGTGTCCAAAGAAGCCGATCTTCGTCATTACTTAAAGACCGCAGTTTCTCTCGGTGAAGACAAGCCCGTACTTGTAGACAAATACATCTGCGGTAAAGAAGTGGAAGTCGATGCCATCTGCGACGGTAGAGACGTATTCGTACCGGGAATCATGGAACTTGTTGAAAGAACGGGTATCCACTCCGGTGACTCCATCTCGGTATATCCTCCTTACAGCATTTCCGATGCCGTTAAAGGAAAGATCTTAAACTACACAAAGAAGCTCGGCCTCGGAATCGGTATCGTGGGACTTTTCAACATACAGTTCATAGTAGACTCAAACGATGACGTTTATATAATCGAAGTTAACCCCAGGTCTTCAAGAACCGTTCCTTTCCTTTCAAAGGCAACAGGCTATGCACTTGCGGACATTGCCACTAAAGTAATGCTTGGCGAAACCCTTAAAGAACAGGGATTCTTTGATCTTTATCCCAAGGAAAAAGATATGTGGTACGTAAAAGTTCCTGCGTTTTCTTTCTCCAAACTTCACGGAATGGACGCTTATCTCTCACCCGAGATGAAGTCAACCGGCGAAGCCATCGGATACGATGAAAAGCTTCACAGAGCTATGTACAAAGCTCTTACCGCATCGGGAATAAAGCTTAGCAATTACGGTACCGTAATGTTTACTCTCGCCGATGAAGACAAAGAAGAATCCCTTCCTTTGGTACGTGACTTCTACAACCTCGGATTTAACATTGTGGCCACCACCGCCACTGCGGAATTCTTTAAAGCCCACGGTATCAAGTGCCGTCTTCTTCACAAGTTAAGCGAAGGTTCGGACGAAATGTTAAATGCGATACGCGCCGGATACGTAAGATATGTCATCAACACAAGAGCGATCCTTTCGGGAGTTCATTACGAAGACGGTGTTGCATTAAGACAGTGTGCGATTGAAAACAACGTTACGATCTTCACTTCCCTTGATACGGTCCGCGTTCTTCTCGATGTATTGAACGAACTTACCATAAAGGTATCACCTATTTGATATGTCTTTAAGCGAGATTTATGATATAATGCTTCTCGAGGAAAGGAGGTATACGCCTATGAACAATACCTCAAATGCACCGAAAACGGTGCCCAACCTCGATTAGCGTGATATCCCAATCTGATAGCACGCATTACATATATAAAGCCGGGGTGTTCCCCGGCTTTCTTAAAAAAGCAGGGTATATGGGAGAATATGATATGGAGTATGAAATAGTAAACGCTACGGAAGCGGACAGAGAAGAAGTTCTTTCTTTATACAGATCTCAGATAGGAAGAGAGTTCTGTCCCTGGGATGAAGATTATCCGTCAAACGAGACCATCGACTGGGATTTTGAAAGAGACGCTCTTTTTGTTTTAAAATCCGAAGGAAAGATAAAAGCCGCCATTTCCGTGGAACTTGACGATGCGGTTGAAGAACTGACTTGCTGGGATAAAAATCTTGCCCCCGAAGGAGAACTTGCCAGACTTGCCGTTATTCCCGAGGAACAAAATAAAGGTTACGGCCGGATAATGCTTCAGTTTGGCATGGAAGAACTTAAAAGACGGGGATTCAAAGGAATCCATTTCCTGGTAAACAAATATAACACCAAAGCTATACGCTGTTACGAAGTGTTTGGTTTCAACAAAGTTGGCGAATGTTACTTGTACGATCAGGACTATATATGTTACGAGAAAGAACTGTAACAATAAAAGGAAAAATCTATGAACGAACAGGACAAAAGAGCGGTTGAATCTATGTGCAGGATAGGAATGGAGCTTGAAACGATAATAGCTTCTTTCCCGAAGTTTTCCAAAGAAGAATTGGCCATGATCTATGAAAACATAAAAAAAGAGGATAATTCAACCGGATCGGAAAATTCGGGAATAAGCATCAATTGTTCGTAAAACTTCTGCGGAAGATCATTTAGTTTCCCTAACTTTCCGCTATTTACCATCCGATCTTTTTTATATATTCCGCAAGATTTCGGCCGTAAGTCTCCGCACCCAATAGATTCGGATGAAGATTATCCAGATAATATTCGCACAAATTGGGTACAAGCTTAAACCCGTCTAAAACAGTTACATTTTTATAACTGCCCGCAACCTTCTTTATCATTTCGCAATATGCCACGAAATTGTCATGATCGTCCGGATTGTCTCCTCGCCATATCGGAGAGATGCACATGATCGGAATTTCCGATCCGTATATATTTGTAAGTGTGTCGTAATACTCGGTTATGTCCGATGTTTTTTGCGGATCGTGGAAATTGTTGGTTCCAAGCGCTACGATTATCTTATCGGGTTTATATCCCGGCATAGGCATAAGAGATTTCTTATCGTATATATATCCGCCTATTCCCTGATTGATGATATCGTAGTTAAGGATTCTGTTTGCCACGCTTACATAAGTTTGCGCAGAACGCAAAGGACCGTATCCCTGCGTGATAGAATCGCCAAGCCATAATACTTTTTCATTTTTCTTTGGTCTCTCTGTCTTGGCATTTACTTCAAAATTCTTTATAAGGACAGTTGCATCGGCAGGAAGATAAATGACCGCATTCTTGCTTCCCGCAGGCATTTCCCATTCTATTTTTCCCTCTTTCGAAATATCCTTTACATAGACTATTTTCGTAATCGATCCGTCGATCGCAAGTTCAAATGAATCTTCCGACCCGGTCCATATGAACTTGTAGTCAAAAGAAACCTTCGTTGCTTCCGTTACCATTTCGATCGTCTTGGCCGTAGTTGCCATACAACGGTCATACCAGAAATCAAAGGCTCCCTCAAAGTATTTCATCTGTTCATCGCTGTATTGAAACGCCTGAAGATAGCCATCCTCTGTTTCTTTAAAACTGTATGCTCCGAAATATAATTCTTTTAATTCATTGTTTGTCATAGCTTGCTCCTTAATCAGATCTATCGATCACTTTGCTTTATTATAACAAAAAAAGTACCTGTTAAAGGTACTTTTCTAATCGGAGTGACAAGATTCGAACTTGCGACCTCAGCGTCCCGAATATTGATTGCAATTTTTTATCTCAGTCCGTTTTGTGCCAAAGGTTCTTATATTCTCATTCTTTTTTCAAATGACACCTCAAGTATAACACGCGATAACATGGAATAAAATCTGAATAACTGATTTCGGTTAGAAAAAAAGTTAGAACGGAGTTCTCTTTGAACCTTGCTATTTTACAAGGTTTACGGAGGGCTTTTTTAAGCTCTTCTTTTTTGCACAAAGAAGGAGAATGCATGGCAGTACTTAAGAACAAAACACAGGGAAGTTACACCATAGTTTCCCAAAACATCATGAGAGACAAAACTCTGACCCTCACAGAACGAGGACTTCTTTTGACTCTTCTTTCCCTGCCGGATAACTGGAACTTTACCATAGCCGGACTTAATCAGATCCTGCCGGACGGAAGAGAAAAAATCTCACATACACTCAACAATCTGATTTCCAAAGGGTATGTTACCCGGATTCAGAGCAGAGGAAGCAAGGGACAATTTGAGTCCACTGATCTTGAAGTCCATGAAACACCCATCAGATCGTCGAATCCACCCGATAAACCAAGGAACGACGATGAACCTCAGGAAATATCAGACATTTCACCGTTCCCCGAAAACCCGTATACGGTAAATCGGGATACCGAAAATCCGCTTACGGAAAACCGATCACAATATATTACTAACAAATCTAATATTTATAAATCTAATAACAATAAAGAGTGTAAGGCGGACACCCTCAACGATTCCGATTATGAGAAGCTCGTCTCCGAATTTGGAAAGGTATCCGTAGACTACACTATTCAGCGTATAAAGAACTGTGGCTATCAAGGCTGTTGTAACTACGAAACGATTTATAAGTGGTGTCTGGAAAAAAAGAACAGAAAGACAACCTATTCGGTTTCTCCTGTCAAAAAGAATTCTTTCTGCGACTACCCTCAGCGTACGGATTACGACTTCGAAGCAATTGAACAACAGCTACTTAGCAGCTGATCACTACACACATACGAAAGGAGAATTATAAATGACACAGGAAGAAAAATCAAAAAAGATATTACAGGCTGAAGAAAGGGTAAAAAGGGCACAAGCTGAACTTGCCAAAGCCAAGCGTGAAGAGAAGGCAAAAGCAAGAAAAGAGCAAGATCATCATAAGTTTATAATGGGCGGAATCGTAGCAAAATACTTCCCCGAGTGTTATGACTTCTCGGAACAAGAAATGACACGTATTTTGGCTTGTGCTTTCAAAAATCCTGACATTCAAAATATGATAAGAGCGATCGTTAAAGATCGCACAACAAAGGTGCCGGAAACGGCACAAAACAGAGAGGCGGGTGAGAGCTTTGCAGAAGACAATTTCTGATAAAGTCTTTCACCTAATTTTATTAGGTGCGCACAGATATACCACCTGCGCTGGTATTGCGCGCTCTGCCGAGAGCGTCCTGCGGACAGCTGGGGCAAGCCCCTTTTATCGTGTGCTGACGCAACGACAGAAAGAGAGGGCTGAACATGGCAGTTAAAAACTTAAGTACCCGAGTCGGAATCTGTGGACGAAGTGCCGGTGCAAAAGCAGGCCATTGTGCCGTGGAACAAAGTTCGTATATCGAACGTGAAAAAATTTACTGCGAATACAACGGACAGACCTATTACCCCAAATATTCAGAGGACCTCGTTTATGCCGAGGTGTTGCTTCCAAAGAACGCGCCACAGGAGTACAAGGATCCGTCCGTCTTGTGGAACAGCGTAGAAATTTTTGAAACTGCCTGCGATGCTCAACTTGCCAGAATATATAAGGTGGAGCTTCCCAACGAATGGACGTATGAACTTGCCACGGAAGTCATGCGCGAATTTATTCAAAAAAACTTCGTTGATAAAGGAATGTGTGCACAATTTGCTATCCACGATTCCGAGAATAAGCAAACCGGACAGCGCAACCTTCATTGTCACATCATGCTCACCATGAGAAGCATCGACGAGCTGGGGCATTGGATGCCTAAGCAAAAGAAGATTTATCTCAAGGATGAAAACGGAGAAAAAATCCCGCTCATTGATGAAAAGACGGGATTACAGAAGGTCGATAAACAGAACCGCAAGCAATGGAAATGTGCCACCGTCCAGACCAATGATTGGAACAGCCGCGAAAATGCCAAGTTATGGAGAAAGAATCTAGCGGAAACGATAAATGCAGTAAACGAAAGAATAGGAAATACCGAGAACTTTTGGGAGCATCGTTCTTTCAAAGAACAAGGGCTTGATATCATCCCGCAGATTCATCTTGGAGAGAAAGCAAGTGCTTTGGAAAGAGCAGGTATTCATACAGCCCGAGGCGATATCAACAGAGACATTATCGCCCGTAACGCTGTCATTGAAGCTGCCCGTGCAGTTTATGAAAAAGCCAAAGAAGGACTGCAGGCTGTTGCATCCGTTCCGATTGCTATCGGTAAGGCGATAAAGAATGAAATTATTGATGTGATCCGTGCCGTAGCAAAGCGTAATCATGATCGCTTATCCCTGCCTATCATCGGATCCAAATATCTGAGGTTAATCTCAAACAGACCCGCCATGCAGGACAGAGCAGCAATGGAACAGTTTGTTACTGATATCGGTGTGACTACCTTCGATGAACTGAAAGCGTTCAAGAAGGAACGTGAGGCCGTGTTTGATAAGATCGCTACGGAACGTGTTGGCCAGCTTGAACGCATGAACTACCTTAAGGGCCTGCTTAGTGTTTACAAGGAATACGAGCCGTATATCAAATTTCATAAACAACAATGGGAACTGAAAGGCAGGGAGCGCAAACATTTTGAAACCAAGCACATAGTTGAACTTGCATATTATGACACTTACCGGAATCATCTTAAGAGCATGATTATAGAACCGGACAAGAAGATTACCGCGGGAGCATGGAGAAAGGAACTTGCCGACTTGGAAAAGGCTTATGAAAAAGGCACCGAGCCCTATGCAGAAGTGGTTACAGATCTTGCATCAGTCGAAGTCCTTCAGCACAACAAAAAGGATTTCGATAGAATGCTTGAAAACGAAAGCAAAAAGGGGCCGGTTGTTGTCAGAAATGAACCGCAGTTATAATAGCTTCTGTTACATCCATTGTTGAAGCAGAAAAGCGCAGATCTCAGAAATGATACCTGCGCTTTTCTTTTTAATAAAGAATTAGTCAGCATACATAATTCATAATAATCACATAAAATAAAGATTTTCTATACATACCACATACATTTATGTGGTATGTTTTTTGTGTAGAAGATCTTTCGGAGGCAGAAATGATTGATATATTACTGATAGAAGATGATCCCGATATTGCGGACAGTTTACAGGAATATTAAAAATCTGCCGGGAACGGGGAATGGCGTATTCACATTTCGGATAACGGTACGGATGGACTTGAACTGGCCGGAGAGACGATATATTCACTCATTCTTCTTGATATCGGCCTTCCGGGGCGTGACGGATTCGCGATATGCAGGAGTTTACGGCAACGTGGCATTCAGACTCCGGTAATATTCATCACGGCCCGCTTTTCCGAAGAGGATGTGTTAAAGGGATACGAATGCGGGGGAGACGATTATCTTGTTAAGCCGTTTTCGATGGCACAGCTTGCCGCCAAGATAAAAGTTTTTTTAAAACGTCAGGGAGAGATCCATTTTACGATCAATTATCTGTGAGTTTTTCAGATTAGGATATTTGCTAAAAAGCAATAACCCGGATCATTCCGGGTTATCTCTCTGTTTATTCGTGATAGTATCTTAACTCAGAATTCCAAGTTGAAATAAGTAATGTGGAATTATCTAAATAGTATTTCGCCTTTTTTTCAAAATCTTTAATCTTTTCCTCATTATTTTCGTATAGGGAATCGTACATTACTCTATTACCCAATGTATCGAAAGAAAAAACTTCATATGAACAATGCCAGGTTCCCTGTGATTCGTGTGGCGGAGTATAATTAATAAGATAGGACTTGTCCTCTATTTCTATGATATAGTATTCTCTCCATCCGGCATGTGATAAAGCTAGCGCATCTGCATATAGGACGTCATCTCCTTTTCCGTATGTTGTAAGATAGATCGGGACTACGTTATCCTTATTGAATTTAGAGTAATCAACTACGATAGCGTTTAAGGTTCCATCTCTGTCAATATCACAAAGACATATAATTGAGGTTTCGTCATTTGATATTGTTATTCCTGAAGCATCACATGTATTTATATTTTGTTCAATATAGTCTTCAATCGTTTTATTGACTATTGGGATAAACTCTGGAATTGTCATTTCATATTTGGTAATAATGGATTGAGCCATTGACTCGTCAATTGTTATATAATTTTTTACATCACATATTAGATCATCAGACTGTGGCATATCGGAATAAAGCCATATTGTCCGGTTTTTCCCTTCATCAGATTCAATACGAGAAACTAAAGATTCAATTGTATTAAGAGTGCCGTTTTTAAATGTATTAAACGTGTAACATACAGAAAAAGCATCCATAGAATATCTATGTCCTATGATTCCGTTTTTACACAAATAATAAGGAGAATCTGATGAACTATCGACAACCCGGACCGTTAAGTTGTCGATAGTTGTATAGATTTTATAGATATAACCGGCTTGTTTATTAGACATTAAAGTAGGATTTGCGCCGATAAGCAATTCATCAATCCCATTCCCATCTATATCCATAAAAAGGTATCCTATTCTGTAAAGCCCTAGTTTGATATTGTTAATATCGAGTTCACTAAAAAAATATGAGTTATTATCACATTTATTTTGAACAAGAAGACCTATACTATCTATTATTTCCTGATATGTCATGGCCATTTCATAAGGAGATTTAGTTATAATATCAACCTTATTACAGGAATTATTGTTCTTTTCCGAGATTTCGCCATGTGTATTATGGTCTATGACATTATTCTGATATCTTAAGTCTTGATCTTCTAAAGGCGAATTAATACCTGTGACCGGTTTTCTTATTATTTCTAAAACAGATTTATATAGAATAATGAAAACGAGCGCCGCAAGAATCAATGAAACGACAGCTATTTTCTTTTTCATTAGTAGGTCCCTATCTGAATTTGTCCGCTGTTATAAGGCGAATATGAGTAGTAGTATGAAAGGATTTCAAAAGCTGTGCAGCCATCTTGAGCTTTTTGTATAGCATTCTGAAGCGCACATACAACCCGAATGTTCTAAGTGAAGATCTGTGTCATAGTGAATTATTATATGAGTGGTTATGTTTTTCATATGTATCCCTTCTAAAATGTGTTGTTTTCATAAAATATTCATAAAAAGTGGCTGTTATACAACCACTAATATTTTTTTAATAAGACTCAATATCATAAAATGAACCGGATAAATCATATAGTAAATATACCATTTGCAATTTGGTTTCCTTGTCTCTACCAGCCTTGTAAGTAGAACACCAATTATGCCTATCCATTCCATTTCTGCCAAAAAAGAAGCACCAACAAACAAGACAATCATCAAAATCCAAAACAGTTTTTTTCGCTCTTGGAAAGAATAATAAATCCATATCATCAGAACTGTGAAAATATGTCCGTCTGCTCTAAATGCCAAACTAACGGCCATAGTTGCAATCACAACAAGTGTTGTATAGATATAATGCATGATTCTCTGCTGATTTGACTTCAACCTGTCAAGAGCGATGAGCATCAGCAGGCCAAATAACAAACCCCAAATTGTATTTTGCAAATCACAGTCCCATAAAACTCCGCCCATTGCATAATCATATGGGATTTCTGATATGATAGCTAATATTAATAAGCGAAAAACATAGCGCCATTTATTCCGAGTATGATCAAAGCCATAAACAATACAAAATGCAAATATAGGAAGCGCTATTCGTCCCACACCATACATAACAGAATATACGGAACGTGCTACGATGGCCGAATGTGGTCGCAAATCCCCCATTACAAATACTCCATCAGGACAGCAAAGAACTAAATACAATGGCCAAATAACTACAGCTCCTATATGATCAATCATCATAGATATATACCCAATGATTTTTAAGCCGTATGGTTTTGTTCTCACACTTTTACCAGAAAACATATAGCGAACCCGATAAATTATAAATTTGTACAAAAGAGCATATCATTATTTTTGTCAGTTTGTTCTAGTCAAATAACCGGTAACATAAAAAGTTCCTATAAACTTAAGATAATACTTTTTGCTAGAGTTAAAGTTATACAAGTGAAGATATATACTATCTCCTGCCTCAATATTTCGTGTATCTATTAAGGTATCAGACAAAATATTTTTTTGATATATTTCAACCCTAACACCGTACCTTGGATATCCTTGATAACTTGAATGCGCCTGGACATAAAGATACCCTTCTTCAAAGTCTGTAAAATACTTCTCCGAATACAAATGGGTATCTGTTGAAGTATTTCCGTTAATTGGCATATCTCCTTCAGACCAATCATATGCTTGTGTTGGTTTATAAAAGCCTCGCTCATCCCCTGGAACCAATGTGCACGAAGAGTTCATAGATGTACTTTCTCTAAAAACATAATCAACCACCTCACAAGATTCTGGATGATCTTTTTCAGCGTTTCCTCCTAATGATGACGCCGATAATACAATTGAAATCAAAACACATATTATTTTTTCATAGTTTCCTCGCAGTTGTTGTCCGGCGTATTTTTCATTATTTGAATTTACCGGAACAATTATTTAAATAAACTGAAACAAATATAAATAATTACATCTTAAAAATCATTACTTACTACATGAAAAAACTCAATTTCTGTCTGAAACGACATTTTTACTACACACTAATCATTTTGTCCGTTAGACTTACCTGTTTTATTTACAAATGTTTTGATTATATCCGGTATTTGTAGAATAAATGTCATTATTATACCGATACAAATCCACTTCCCGAATGCACAGCTGTCAATGAAAGAAAATAATAAAAGTACAACAACCAAAAGAACGCAAATAACAATAATTCTGCAATTATGCTTAAAGAAAAAGCCGGACTTCTCGGTTATTGAACTTTTTATAGCTTTGTATAACAGATATCCAAGACAAAAGAATGCCAGAAACATTAACAACACAGATTGCACTATGTTTTGTCCTATTAATTCCAATAAGAGTAAGTAAGCAAAAGACACAACAAAACATACTGTGGCATTCTTGAAATGAAAGCCTCCGCAATGCCGCCGCAACAGGGTAAACGGAATAATCATTATATACCCTTCATAACTTATCTTTGTGATTGGAATAAGAAGAGTTATAATAAGAAAAGGAGCGATAAGATAGCAAAGAACTGTTGCTGCATACTCATATACTTCCATATCAGTAGCATCAATCAGCCCTTTGCTCACCAAATTATTTGTTACCGCTTTACTTATTCTTTCTACTATCAAAATTCTTTAAGTTCTCCGGCTTCCGGGGTTGAAACATTATCGCGGTATATAACGTGTCTTTTTCTCTTTCAATTATCCCGGTTAAAAGTTTTTTCAATTGTTTCTCAATAACATTTTTCATAGCTGGTCTCCTTCCTTTTATTTTCGACGACTATCATCGCCCTTATCGATATTCTTACATAATCATATGCTTTGTAAAATACATATTGCTTACAAAGAGCGAACCTATGAATAAAACACCATTTTTAATAAAATGAAACAAAAACAACTACTCCGGCAGAAAAAATGTGAAAAAAGGGTGAAACCAATTGCATTACAGTATTTTTCTGTAATGCATTCTTCTTCCTTTCCTATTTCATTGATATTCTTATCATAAAGAGGGTAATGACAATATGTCTGGAGAAAATGATTTATCAAATAAAGAATGGGAAGAAATCGGCAATCGGATAAGAGCACGACGAAAATCCTGTTGCATCAAGCAAAGTGAACTGGCGGAGAAGGTTGGAATTTCACTTTCTCATATGTCCGGTATCGAGAACGGGCGGCAGCACCCGAGTATCTACGTAATAATTAAACTGAGTGAAATACTGGCTGTTACTCCGGATTACTTTCTTTTAGGTAATATTCGAACTCACAATATTTCGCAAAACATTGTTGAAACACTTTACTTATGCGATGAGTCAATGCTTCCACTTGTAGATCTAATTGTGAAAGATATATCAAAATTTTCAAACATACTTCCATAGTTGTGTTTGACTTTTCATGAACTCCATTTTACTATTTCGATAATGGAGGAATGAAATGGTAAGACTTATACTGTTGCTGTGCCTGTCAATTGAAGGGATCGCTTTATTTTTCTATAATAAAACACTGTTTTTATCAAAAAAGAATATACCGGTTCAAGTGATATATTACGTTCTTGCGTATCTTTTTGTTTTTTTCTCTCATGGCTTTTCTTCTTATTACAGCATTTTTTTTAATATTCTGGTTTTTTTCGTTGCAAATGTATTTCTCATATCTTTTCTATATGAACAATTCTTTGTCTCCGTTCTGATTCATGCATTGCTATTATCGGGGATATCTATTATTTCGGAAGTTATTGTCGGTAATCTAACAGAGTATCTTACCAGTAACTTTTGGAGTAATTGGAATAATGATCATAATCTAATCATCCTTGGACTATCTTCTGTTTTGTATTCCTTTCTTATTCTTTCTGCCGCATTCATTGAAAAGCGGCTAAAAACGTTAGGAAAACTGGAAATAATGATTATTCCAATTGCGCTATTATCAGTTATTTCTTTTTTGGCTATTATTTTTAATTTTCTTAATTATTTTATTAGTAATTTGAAAGAGTCTATCTCTATGCTAAATATCTGTTTTTATTCAATTTTATTGTTGGGTGACGTTCTTATCTATATTTATATGTATCGAACAGGAATAGAATTAAGTCAACAAAGACAACAGTACCAGGTGGAAAAGGATTATGTCGATTTCATTAAAGAAATCAGAAATAGAGATTTTGAACAACGGGTATTGATTCATGATATAAAAAAACATTTGGCCTCTATCACACAATTATATAATGAAGGGAATGAACAAGCTTTTAAAGAATATATCGAAAAAGTGATTTCTGCTCCTATATTGAAATCATCTATTAGGTATTGTGATAATGATTTTATAAATGCAATTATAAATCGCTATCAAAAAGATGCTCAAAATCGCGGAATTGAATTTGAAGTTAACTCAAATGCGATAGAGTTGTCCTTTCTGGACAACTATGATATTACAGTTATTCTGTGTAATATTTTTGAAAATGCCATAGAAGCGGCCGAGAAATCACCCGCACCCTCTGTTTTGGTAACATTTTCTGCAGATTACGAAAAGCAGTTAAGTATAATAACTCTTGTAAATGCTTGTAAAGATACTTTAAAATTTTCAAATGGTATTCCGGTTACTTCCAAAAAGGACAATTATAGTCATGGATTAGGAATGAAAAGTGTAAATAGAATAATAGAAAAATATAATGGAACAATTGACATGTATCAAGATGATAATAATTATATTCATACTATTATCTTGTTAAACTGGAGAGAAGAAAATGAGAATAGCAATTTGTGATGATGACAAAGAAATCGTTGCGAAAATTCAATCAATAGTTGTCAACTTCTTTAAAGAAAAGAGACTCCCGATTCCAAAGATAGCTGTTTTTTATTCAGGAGATAGTTTGCTCGCTGACCGTTTAAAAAAAGACATAGTTTTTCTTGATATTGAAATGCCGGGACGAGATGGAATATGCACCGGCAAAAAACTATTTGAACAAAACAAGAATATTATTCTCGTTATTATAACTTCGTTTTCAGAATACCTCGATGACGCTATGAGAATCAATGTTTTTCGATATATTAGCAAGCCCATAGATTCTAAGAGACTTAAAAGAAATCTTTCTGATGCATTAAATGCTTATATCATTAAAAAGAATAAAGAAATTACAGTTGAATCAGATAAAGGAATAACCAGATATAACAGTTCTGATATCTTAATGATTGAAACATCAAACCGAAAAGTAGTAATTCACACGGTTAATGGAACTGAAATATCGGATAAACCTTTGAAAGAATGGTTAACAATTTTACCTGATTCAGTTTTTTATCAATGCCACAGAAGTTATATTGTTAACATATCTCACATAAAAAGACTTCTAAGTGATAGAATTATCCTTGATAAAGAAAAAACAGAAGCTTATCTTACAAAGAGGAAACATCATGAAATAAAGAAAAAATGGATGCTTTATATAGAATCCTCTCATTAGTTATATGTAAAAGCCTGCTGCATTATAAAATGAGCAGGCTTTTTGTTATATTATTAGATAAAATGATGAGTTATGAAAGTATAGTTTGGGAATCGCCTATGTACGGATTATGTTTATCATAAGATACTGACTTTAGAAAGATCAATTCGGTTGTAATCTAACATATAGCATCCTCCATAATGATTAGTAGTCCATCATGCGATGGCCATAATCATTATAAGAAGGATATTTCACTCACATCAAGCAACGAAATTGTCGTTTTAGACAATAAAATGGTCGTCTTAGATAAACAATATTGATAATGAATGATAATTATCATATGTTCATAAATAGATAATCATAAATCATTTTTTTGATGCCTTAGGCACTGTTTTTGAAAGGAGACGATCAATTATGAAAACGATAATAAGAGTATCTACATTATTCATGTTAGTTTTATTATCCATTAATGTCATGCCATTTTTATATGTTAGTGCTGGAAATACTCAAGACACAGATTTCTCATATGTTCTTAATGCCGGAGATCAATATAAAACTGAGGCTCGGCAAAAACTAGACTATTCTTCAAGTTATATGAATTGTATGATTTCAGTGGAAATTATGTTGCGGCAGTTTGGGGCGGATATGTAGACGCCTCAGCTTACAATTGTTCGCAGGGATATCGTTACTATTTTGCAACAAATTATAAGAGATTTATGTTTAATGAAGTTAAAGAAAGAGGATTTCCTATGTGTCAAATTTTTGCCGAACCAAATCTAAGTGGAACTACAGCATCTGGTAAATGGAGTCCGGATAGCGTTTATGAAAGTGGGGTACTTCCCGCAACGGATTATATTCCTTAAGTTTAAAGAGCGGTGTCACGAAAGAAAAAGTGACACTGCTTTATTATGGTGCTTTTATATGAAAAAAATACTTTATATATTTTGCAATATTGCATTTTATTGCATGGGTTTTGTAGGAATTATCATTTTAACGTACAAAGGCATCGTTAGTTACTCTTCAACTCCCAAAATCAAAGACAAAGATAATTTGAATATTATTGATACCTCTGAGCTTGTGAGTAATGATTTAGAGCAGTTATCGTATGATAGTGCTTACTTAAATATTGTAAATAAGACCGATGCAGTATCAAAAGATGATCCAAATTATAAAAATGACAAAAAGGAAGAAGATGATATATTTCCTATCATTGTCGAAATGAATAAAGAGAAAATTGAAATAATGGACTATTACTTTGACAGAGATATACCAGATGATAGTGACTTTCCCGGAGAAGTATTATCTGCATTCATGAGATTTGATGATGGTAATGATTTTGATGAAAACGGAGCATTTAACGGGAATTATGTTTTCTTAGTTATGCATGTCAAGGTAACTAATAAATTAAACGAGGCTTATGAGTACCAAGTTAATGATGTAAGTGTTAAATTTGGCGTCTCACCTGATTCGCCGGGTTCATTTTTAAATGAATTATTCTTTTCAACTGCGCAGCAATCGGACCATCCTGTAACAGGTATGCATTACTTATTCAAGCCAAACGAAACCTACGAGGCAAACTATTATTTTTGGATATTTAGAGAGTTTTTTGAAAATGAAGATGAAATGTGTTTGCTCGTGTTTAATGATAATGGAAGTTATGTACTGGATGAAGACGATACAATTATTGTTTTGGACAAGAATAGAATTTGTTACAGAGAATATAACTAATGAGACTATTTAAAAGATTACTTAAAAACAATATTATAATAGCGCTATTTAATCCGGGTTTTTGGATTTCGTTTGCAACAGGAGTATTATTGTCGATTTCACAATATATAAAAGAATCTTTTTCTGTCAGACATTACTTGGAAGTATATAAAAAAGTTTGGCCGAGCATGCTTGTACCTCATACCGTTTTTACAAAATGGATTGGTGGAGAGGCGTTTTCATTTCAATATTTTTCTTTTTTTATTTTGGTTCCACTACTTTCTACACTTCCTGCAGGAAATGCAATATCACTTGAATGTAAAACACGATATAGGACAATTGTAATGGCAAGAGCGGGAAAAAGTGCATACTTCTTTTCAAAACTATGCGCAGCCTTTATATTGGGGGGATTACTTTCTGTTTTCCCGTTGTTACTTAATCTCTATCTTACCGCTATGACATTGCCATCAATTATACCTAACAATGCAACCGGTTTTTTTGCGATAAGTAGTGAATCTTTTATGGCTGAAATATTCTATACCAGGCCGTATCAGTACATATTCATATATTTATTATTTATTTTTGTTTTTACAGGTTTGTTAGCATCATGTGCAGTATCACTTGGTAATTTCGGTATTGGTCCCTTTTTGAATGTTGTTTATCCTTTTCTTGTTTGTGTAACTTTATATGCTGTTCTTGGGGAATTAAATATATCAGGTTGGATACCCTATTCATTCTTAAACCCTGCACAATTGGAAAGATTGCAAGTTTTACCGATAGTATGCGAGATGTTATTAATGATAGTTATTATTACTTATTCATATTATATAGAGAAAAAGATGGATGTATATTAAATTCTATTTAAAAAGGATGATTTCACATAATTATCTTAAATATATCAGTTATTACGTTCTGTTGATAATACTATATTATATTGAAATCAAAAATGCTGAAATATATATGATTACAACAAATAGTCACTATACTGTTGGAGCATTTTATGCTGTGATTAATCTGTTCATTGGAATGGAAAAGTATATTCCTGGCATAGGAATAAGATTTGAAGTACCTTATGTTTGGTTAATAAATTATATATTCTTGTGCTTTATTGTTGGTGATTTTTCTTCTGCCAGATCAGGCGCATTTGAACATAAAGCAGTTATGGGAGCGTTAAAAAGGACAAAGATAGCCTTTGCAACATTAATTGGTGGCATAAGCAATACAATAATATCCCTTTATATCATGATTATGGCTACCATAACATACATATTTATATATGGGTGGAGACGTTCTGATTCGATTGCGTTAATAAGTGTACGCAAGGGAATTGATTTATCTGTACTATCAGATGATAAATTTTTGATACAGACAATCATTATGATTTTTCTTGGAACTTATATGTTAGTGAATTTTCAAACAATCTTATGTATATTTGTTGATGCAAAAGTGGCCTTTGTAACATCAATAATGATTCTGGTTATCGGGGCATACTATAATTCTCTGTTTCTTCCTGGGAATTATTGCATGATCCTTAGAAATGAAATATTGTGCTACAAAGGCGTATCTTTAATCCAAAGTATAATGTATGGTATTTTTTTAACTATTATTCTATCAGCATTTACAATTATTAAGACTAAAAGAAAAGATTTTTATTAAGAATGTATTATGAATATTGTGATTAGTAATTTATCAAAAAAAATACGTGATACTATCGTTCTTTCGAACGTTAATCTGTCCTTTCAATCTGGTACTATATATGGTTTGTGTGGTGAAAACGGAAGTGGAAAAACAATGCTAATGCGTGCGATTTGCGGTCTTATTTTACCTACAAGCGGCACAGTATGTATTGATGGAAAAGTATTGGGAAGAGATATTGATTTTCCTAATGATACGGGAATACTTATTGAGAATCCAGCATTTGTTTCTAATATGTCTGCGTTTGATAATTTGAAACTGTTAAGCTCCATCAGAGATGTTTCAAATGAAAAATCGATAAGAGAATATATTAAAAAAGTGGGTTTAGATCCTGACTCTAAGAAGAAGTACAAAAAATTTTCACTCGGAATGAAGCAAAAACTTGGTATTGCTGCGGCATTTTTTGAAGAGAATGAATTGATAATACTTGATGAACCATATAATGCCTTAGATGAAGACAGTATAGAACCGGTGAATAATCTTATAAGAGAAGCTAAAGAAAGGGGAGCAATAGTTATTTTAGCATCTCATAATAAGGAGTTACTTACAAATATTGCAGATATTTTAATCAAACTAAAGGGAGGCACTATTGAAAAATAAGCTTGCTATCTATTTGTTTATAATAGGTACACTGATGGCTCTTATTACAGTATTCATAATAAACTACAAGAAGATTAATGCTATGTATCCTAATCCGAACATTATAGAAGTAGAAACAGATGAAACTCTTAGTATTGGCGGATATGATGTATCATTCATCAATTTAGAAATAACGTCTATTGATTCGTTAGTATCAAGATATCCTGAATCAGATTATTTTAAAGATCAGGCTCAATTGATTACATCTGGAAAAATAGATGTATTGCTAGTAAAGTTGCGATTTTATAATCCAGGTATCGTGGAAAAAGATATGGCTATATATAATACAACCATTGCTACTGATAATACATCTAATGGTCTCGATTTATACGCATACAATTATCTTAATGTTGATAATAAAGATCCAATAATAAGATTGGCTCCAGGTGAAAGCATAGATATAGTAATGCCGTATACTTTGATTAAAGGATATAACAGATTAAATTTAGAACTGTTATTTGCCCTCTATCCGGACATTATTAAAATGAAAATAAGTTAATCTTCATTTTGAAATTGCTCAGAAAAATACAATTATGTGAATACTCTGGGGCTGTTTGAGCCACCTGTCCGGAGTTTGAGCGCCACCCTTCCGTTTAGGACGGAGCCATCATTCCGGTAAATACAGAGCCACCCTTTTCCGGGGATAAAAGCAAAGAAGATGTTATAAACATAATTCAGAGTCGCGTGGAGATTATGTTGAAAGAATAAAATATTAAAAGTGATATGGAAACGAGAAAACACTATGATAAATGAAATCAGGTTTAACAAATGTTGTCATTGTACGTATGTTCAGGTGTGATAGGAATGGTTGTTGCAGTCATTTCGGGATATTTCTTGATAACGTTTAATAATATATTGGTTAAAGTCTTGTTGACGATTATTAACTTTGGAAGCGGATGTTTGACTACTAAATTCTATTCAGCCTATAATATTGCAGATCAAAATATGCAACTATGGTCAACGACTATTTTCTTTTTTTCCTTTATAGTGTTTCTGCTGCTTACTTTATATGGTTTATGCTACCTAATAAAAGACAAAAATGATAAAGATCTACTGAGGATTAGAGATATTTTGCTAGGTCAACAGGAATATATTATAAAGTATTACGAAATGCGTAAAACTCAGATTGATGAGAAACTACAGATTCCGATGCTGGAAGAGCGGGAAAGGAGAATAAAAATCCGCGAATATGCCTTACTGGAAGAAAACGGTTATATAGAAAGAAATAGGGAGGTGCTGCGAAAACAGGGGAGAAGAAAATTAAAAATTATACTGCCCGATAAGAAAGAAATATTTCTAAATCAAGCATTTGTTGATACGATGCCTTCATTCTTTGAGGGCTTTTCAAATTGTCTCAGTGCTATTGATCAATATATTTCAAAAGACATAAGTAACGTTGGTGAAAGTTCTGATATAGAGCAGAATATTATTCCGAGAGATATGTTTGAGGCGTTCTTAATCAATATTGAGACAAATGTTTTGTCATCATTGTTTGGGAACTCTTCACAGGTGAGAATTCATTTTAGATACTATAACACAGAAACAAAAACGTTTGATATGATAAGTGCAATGACTGGAAAAAATGGTAAGCCTATATTTGTTAGTCACATGACTCCTATGCCATATGAAGATTCTCTTATAAAAAAGTCATTCGAATGTAAAAGGGCAGTTATTAGAAGCATTAATTCGTCCTCAACTAAGTACAACGGGGCGAATAGTACTGTTTGGCAGGATTACATGACATATACATTTTATAATTTATGCCATTTAGGTATTCCTTGTCAATCGTTTGGGATTTCTGTGCAAAATGCTGAAAGCTATAGGAATTTATTCTACTTTTTGAATTATGCTAAATTTGAAATGTATCTAAATAGCAGTATAGAGCGATTTAATGAAACCGTTAATATTAACACGATTTTGTACAAGTAAAAAGTATAGGAGACATTATGGGAGAGCCGTTATCTGATTGTAGTAAAGTATATTTAATGAACAGAAACCAAGCATTGCAAATTGTAGTACACGTTGCAAAAAAAAAGGATTATGATAAGGCAAATAAAATGCTGAGCATCATAGAAAGGTCAATTAAAGAAGATAAGAAGAATCGAATTGCCACCAATTTAGTTAGGTTTATAAATGGTGACGAATATGTATTGTTTAAACAAGAAATAGATTGACATAATTAAAGATAAGACAAGTATTATAGTATTAGGAGTATACGATGGGGGTATTCATATTTTGATCTGGAAACTGAAGTGTTAAGCTTATAAGGCGAGACAAGGATAATTGACAGGGTTACTGATGAATAATGAGAGCACTCTGCGTGCGATTGATCAGGGTCCTTTCAAGTAGACAGACAAAATAAACAAAATATGACAAAAAGGCAGTTATGCGGATCAATACAGCGATACGTTCTTTTGGCTATCAGATTCCATAATCTCAAACGAATGCTTCCTTTGCAATGATCCTAATGTCGGACTTTCAATAAACGAAGAGCGTACTTACGTAAAATGCTATCTGTGTGATACCGGACTCTTGCTCAGCCATGCTTTTGATGAGAATGAATTGCTTGAGAGTGAGGTATATGCGCAGATACTTAACGACAAGTTTTCTGTTAATGAGGGTATGTTATATGAGAACGTAATAGCACAGATGCTTGTAGCGAACGGACATAAACTGTATTTTTATACTCATTACTCAACAGAAAAGCAGCGTAATGATATGGTACACTACTGCTACTACAATAACTGTAACTTCGTCCAGTAATGTTATATATGTAGATGGGTCTTACACATGGACTCTTTCTCAATCGGTGTATTGATATGAAAAAATGTTTATTAGGGACAATAATAGTTTTATTTATGGTTATTTCATCTTTGACAGCTTGTCATATGCCGGAGCAATCGCCAACGACCACTGGTAGTAGTCCTTCATCTACCGTAGATGTAAATAAAGATGAGACTGAACAAGTAATAGATGATACACCCAACGTACTTTCGCCTACCATAATGATAGATGGGGAATTATACTATTTGATGGGAGAAGAATTAGAAATTGATTCATCAGAAGAATCATATTCTGGACGAGTAAAATCTATAGTTAGCGCAACAGAATTTCCAACTCATAATGATGAAGCCAATTTCCCAGATGTTGACGCACCATATATTATTTTGCCCGAGGGTGTTGCAGTGTGGTTCAACGGAAAATGGATGCTTTTCGATAGTATTGATGAGTAGGTCTTTTATATTAATAGCAAGCATCAAACAAGTTTTATTCTTCAAGAAAGGTGGAAGTCCTAAGTATCCATCTTCTTTGATCTTATTATCGAATTTGTTTTCTTCAGATAGATAGTAATGCATAGTTTGGGTTTTATCGAATTGAAAGATTATAAAGAGTAATAGCTAATTCCAAGTCTCAATTTGGATAACGTCATTTCACACATAAAAATAGTCGTTTCAAGCAACAGATATTGTATATGCAGGAAAGATATCATATGTTCATATAAGATTAATCCACAGTGGTTTTAAAACGGTTATTATAGGAGGGCTAAGGTATGAGATTAATGAAAGATGAGCGAAATAAACGTCGAGAGAAAAGAATATTGGCAATAATATTGGCTGTTTTGATAATATTTTCATCATCACTTTTGAAAGGATATGCATTTAATCAGTTAAATCGTGGTTGTAAACACAATGATGATTGTGTTCTGATGGAAAGACAATTGCAAGATATTCGAATATTACCATGTAATATATCACCTAATTGTACAGTCACAAAGTATTATTATTCAGAATTATACAAATGTAAGTACTGTTCATATAGTTACCTCTTAAATACAATTGAGTGGAGTCATTCAGGGCATTAACGGTTTTATTAATGAGAGTATACTATATATTTTGTATATATAATTTTATATATGTTATAAATTGAATGGGTAAGAAAAAGCCTTATGAAAAACAGTTGTAGTTTTCATAAGGCTTTTGGATAGGATGTGATATGAAAATTAGTAATAGTACTTTTTTTGATATCTGTAGAAAGTATTATGCGGTTGTTTTATTGTTTTTTATTGTTTTTCTTATAGGATGCGGTAAAATTTCATCAGATGAGAATAGTATTGGCAGAAGAATAATAAGCAATGAAACTAAATATATGTACGAGATTGCTGAAATGTCATTAACTGATGTAGATTACAATAAATCTATATCATATAATTCCAGGGGTATTTTATATATAAAAAAAAGTAATTCGGAAAATGAGAGTCTTACATATGAATCTGTTATAGATGGATTAAAAAAGCAAGTTTTCATAGCCGAAAATGATTCACATATTATAGATACCGATATGGATGAAAACGGCAAGATCGCTTTAGTGGTTAGATCTTTTGATTTTGTTTCAAATAGTATCTTATATAGTATTCACGTGCTGGATACAGAATACAAAGAATTATTGTCAAAGAATATAACTGATTTTTTAGATGACGATTATATTACATCGGTAATTATACGCGATAGTTCAGTGTTTGTGCTTTTCGGCAAAGGTTTTGTTGAATACGATTTCAGAGGTGAAATATTGAACACGTATTTATATAAGAATGATGAGCAAAACGCTAGAGTGGTAGTGTCGACTACAGAAATTATTCTATATGGAGATGCAGGATACGGTTCGTGGTACAAAGTAATCGACAAGGCCACATATGAAGAGTTAAGATTTTTTACTTCACCTCAAAAGATTGTATGGGAAGGAGGCTATTCCAGTCTATATTATTTTGATACTGAGGGTCTTGTAAAGGTCTGCTATAACGATGAAGCCGATAAACAAATATTATCTTTTTCTGATGTTGATATTAACAAAAGAACGATAAAGTGTATTATTGATGAAATCGAAGGGGTGTATTATGCTTGGGTGTTTGATAACGGAGATTATCAATTTATGACTATAAGACCAGATGACGAAATGGCAATGGAAGATAGCCGGGAGAAACTAGCTTTATTATGTTTAAATGGATCAATGTTTCAGGGATCAGTAAACAAGTATAATAGTCTTTCAGAAAAAAGTGTTATTGATATTCTTCCTGAAGCAAGTACAGTTGATATGTTCAGATTGGAAGTCGCTACAAAAGAATATGACTTAGTAGAAATTCCCGGAAACTATACGGAATTAGTGAAAAAAGGCTATTTAAGTCCTCTAAATGACTTTATTGACAGCAGTGAAATAGTGAGTAGAGAAGACTATTTTTCTTGGATGCTTGAGGACTTAACAATAGATGGTAACATTTACGCCATTCCCCGTGAAATGAGCCTTTCTTGTTTGTGGGGTCCGGAGGAATTATTCACAGACTCAACTAGTTGGGATATTTATACTTTTTTTGAATTCTTAAATAAATATCCTGGAGCACTTTCTGTTCCCGATGAGGATATAGCAGATATTAAGCAAAGGATCACTGCATATGCCCTATACGGATCACTTGAAGATATAATAGACGAGGATAGACGACTTGATAGGAACTTGTTGGAATATATATTAAGAGAGACTGAAAAACTTGATATTGACAGAACTAATGCTAGTGTTGAAAAGCGCCTAAAAGACGGTGAAGCAGTGCTGCTCCTTTCGTATATAGGAGGAGCAGACGAATTGGCCAGATTACAATCCGAAGTAGGAAGAAAACTTAAACCGCTTGGATTTCCGTCTTTTAATGCTGGCTCATCAGGCGGGCTTGTTGGATATGAAAATATGGTAGGTATATCTATATCATCAAGGAATAAAGAAGAGGCATGGAAATACGTTGAATACAGACTTAGCATTAAAGCTTCGGAGAGTAAGCCTGATATTCCAACTAAAATAATTGATTTCTGTTTCAGAATGAAAAGAGGCGGCCCGGACCAAGAAGAAACTGTTAATGGAGTAAACTATTATCCGATAACAAAAGAAGAAACAGAAAAGATGACTACAGCATTTGAGCGGGCACACAGCTGGCCAATTTGGGATAGAGATATCGAAATAATTATTGAAGAAGAAGCTATGTATTATTTCCGTAATGAAAAAAGCCTTGATGAAGTAATTGATATTATTGAATCGAGAGTGAATATTATGTTAGAAGAGAATAGATGATAGCATTATTATATTATTAGAGTTCTTTGTAAAATGTTACCAAAAACAGTTGATGCAATAACAATATATAGCGCAGATTTGTGGACAATACCACCAGATCTGCGCTTTTACAAATCTTAATGCCTTGCGATATTCACACTTTTTTAATCATTGTTTCCTTGATAGTAGATATATTAATCACCTACTATGATCATCTAGATACTCTTCTTTACATTTACGTCTAAATCTTTGAGGCCATCCAGCCATTCTTGAACAATACTTGGATTTTCGTACGCCATTCCGTTGCCCCTTTCCGCGTTTTTTACTCATTATCTTCTATCTGTGGAATATTCGCCAATTCCTGCAGTTTCTTTCTAAGCACTTCCTTATCTGGCAGCTGAAGCTGATACTGCGATACCATCATCGGAGACATGGTACGGCTCATAGCATACTCTACGACCTCATCATTCTTTGATGCACAGAGAATTAAGCCAACACTAGGGTTTTCATTAGGCTTCTTCACCTGTCTGTCAAGTCCTTCCAGATAAAAGTCCATCTTTGATACATATTCTGGTTTAAATTTTCCGGTTTTGAGTTCCATAGCCACAAGACAACGTAATGCTCTGTGATAAAACAGAAGATCGATTCTAAAATCCTCACCACCAACGGTTATGGCATATTCTTCATCAATAAACGTGAAATCCTTGCCTATTTCAAGCATGAACTGCTTCATCCCTGCAATTAGTCCTTTTCGAAGGTCTTTCTCAAGGAAACCTGTTGGCAAATCCAAGAACTCTATAACGTAAGAATCCAAAAAAGGATTCAACTCAGCTTGAACCTTTTCAGGCAAGAGTTTATCTTTGGAAAGCATATAACGTTCATAATAACCGCTATCCATTTGGCGTTCCAACTGTCTTTTGGTATAACGCTCTTTAATTGCAAGCCGAATATAGAATTCACGCTCCTCATCGGATTTACAGCCCGACATTATCAGCAGATGATTTGCCCAGCTCAATTGTGTCACCAGTGGTGACACTTTTTCATTTTCAGCATAAAGCTCATAGAACTGCTTCATTCTGTATAAGCCTCTGCGGTTAAATCCTTTGATTCCAGGAAATCGATCTTGTATATAATCCGAAAGTGCGTCTATATAGCCGTCACCATAAGCAGCTTCCTTTGATCGTTCAGAAAGGAATTTACCCACGGCTTGATACATAAGTATCAGTTCCTCATTCACCTTACGAAAGGCATTTTCTCTAGCTTGATTTATTATATTTACAACTTGATCAAATCCTTTGTCCATTTCATTCATAAAACTCTCTCCCATAAAAAGTGTCACCACTGGTGACACTTTGTGTCAAATGTGTCATTTTTTGCTTTATGGTGTCTTTTTTGCCTCTTCTCTAGCCTTCTCCGCGTTATCTATCGCATGCTGCTTGGCCTGTTCCTTATAATCGGAATGTTCTTCCTTATACTTTTCCATTTGCTCGATCTTAGCATCAACCCAGACGGATTTTTCCTCTTGGGATCCGTCTCCCGGATAAGGTCCTAACTTCTCCGCTATAATTTCAGAAATATACGCCTCTTCATAGGCATTAATATACTTACTCTTTACAGTCTCTGGGATATCTGCCTGCATGATAAACTCATAAAAGTTCCCGCCGTTAAGAATACATTCTTCCAGCGCTTCCATGGTTTGTTCCCTATTTCCCAATCCGGCCATATGTTGCTCCCAACCATGTCCTTCCAGCATCAGTTCCAATTGCAATCTTTCTGCGATATCTGTCACTCGAGCGGCATATTGTTCCCGGGATTCCCCGTTTTTCTTTTCACTCCATCTCTTTGATTCCAATGCCGCCTTTGCTTTTTCCATAAAGAAACGGTAATCTTCAAACTTATAGAACATATCGAAAATATGATTTGGATTAGAACGGTGTTGAATCGTTATATTTTCCAAGGGAATGACTTCATCGCCATTTTTAATCTCAATATACTTTGACAGCTGCTGATTGAGAGTGAAATATGTCTCCTTTCGGGAATCCTCAGTACTCCTTTCTTGGGCCTCCATAGTCCCGTTAGCCAGCAACAAGAAGAGAAGCTGATAAAAATCACCTTCAAAGGAATAGTCGGTATACTGCTTGGGAATACCCTCGAAGATCATCCTGGGAAGCTTGAGGGCCTCACACATCTTATCGATAACTTCTATTCCGGGAACCATTTTCCTGGTCTCATATTTGCGGATAGAAACCGGGTGTATGCCCGTAATATTTGCCAGGTCATTAGACGTAATATTATATGACTCTCTCAACTTCTTT
>JAEEGG010004446.1_pt1 | contig 33907 bp, 20 predicted proteins | sample 9134161 | NCBI WGS metagenome assembly JAEEGG01 (sample SAMN16246543, study PRJNA631951) | gut metagenome | biome: gut microbiome; feature: rumen; material: CR-attached | host: Bos | place: Iran: Karaj | collected 2018-10 | reverse complement strand
AATTTTATACATCCTGTTACCTTTCAATCCTTTTATGTAACTTATTGGTATTTAGTTTCTTATAATTTCTAATAATTTCTGTTGGTTTCATATATTCAGGTTCAAGCCCATCCTGAAGCGCAAAAGCCGAGAGAAATCTCGGCTTTTTGCTTTTTCTTGGGCTCTCACCAAGGTTATCTCCTTCGTTCGAAAGGTTTACCCCGGCTTCGCCGACTGTAAACACTCAGTCGAAGGGTCTCTCCGAGACAAATCTCTTGTTCCGCTTCAGCTCCGCAAGCGTCCCTTTGGGCCGAGCGCAAACCCATCTTGAAACGCCTATAAAAGTCAAGGAGTTACGAAATTGTAACTCCTTTTTCTTTGGTGAAACGTTTTTTGGATATTTATGCCATTATTTTTTTGTGGTGCGTCAGGCATCATTTTCTGCCGACAAGTGCGGCAGAGGTTGTTGGCATCATGCCGTGATCTCGGCAATGAGTTGACGTACTTGCTGGCAGACTATCTCGTGCCAAAGACGTGAATTCTGAACCTTGGCAATTGGTATATAATCCTTGTAACGTTCATAGAACTCTATGCTTTGACCTTCAAAGAAGTTATTGCAGTAGCGGTCGATAATCTCTTCCCAATCCCAAAGGTCTGCATATTTGTCTAACAAGTCGTACGACAAGGACACTTCAATATTTGAAGATAGTTTGTGCCAATTCCACTTGTCCTTGAACGCTTCTAAAATGTTTTCCGTCAGCGACTCCTCACTTATATTCTCTGAGAATAATTCCCAGTTGATGCGATTCTTGAACTTTTGAAGCATAGGGACTGTCCAGCGTATGCCCCTATTAGTTGAGATTTCATTCCAGTCCACCTTGTCCTGATACTTCTCCAACAAGGTCTCTGACCAGTTGAAGATGTTTGAAAGTTCTTTCCATGCTTCTTCATTCATAATCTTCTGCATGAACTCATTGCTTAATACTTTTATTGCCATACTGTGATTTTTTTAAGGGTTTATAACTAAATTCGATGCAAAGTAAACAAAGACCTCCGCCAACTCGTGGCAGAGGTCGAGGAAAAAATAAAAAGAGTTTTATAATAGACGATTCTTGATATAGCTTTTACAGATGCAAGCATCATAAGTTGATAAAAAAACGATTATGGTTAAATCATGATCAACAGCCTCACCTTCTATTGATGATAAAACTTGTAATAAATCGCTCTCTTTTTCATTGTATAACTCGGACAAGTTATCAATTAAATACAAGTTGGAAAAGCTGTTTGTGAACGAAAGAATCTTATATTCATCAAAGAAAACGTATTCAGACCAGAAAGAATCATCAGGGATGAACTCATTTCGTTCTTCTGGATGACAGATAAGACCATGAGTATTGTATTCCGACATAGCCTGTTCCAGCCATACTCTTTCCGTTATGTCCCGCGCATTCTCAATGCATTTCGTTTTTATGAGATCAATGACTGTATTTTGTATTTCCTTTTTTGAAGAGTTAGAATAGACGACAATTGGCCGACCTAATTCAACAGTCAAATCGTATACATACCTGCCTAATTCTTTAGCAGGTTGTATAGAACGCATAAACCATAGTCCTGGTTTGTTCAACTTCTCATATTTCTCTACTTTTCCCATAATCAAAAGTATTATGGCGCAAAGTAAACAAAGACCTCCGCCAACTGGTGGCAGAGGTCAGGAGAAAAGTGATACTGTTTTTTGTATAATTATGCTGTAGTTTTGGTTGTATATTCATCTATAAGTTGATTAAGTCCTTTTAATATCTCTTCTGTGTTTGCGCATTCTGACGAATCAAAACATATAAACTTATCCAAATCGTACTTTTTTGATTCGTCTCTAATCATCCATTCTTCAGGATTAAGATCACCCATAAGATAGATGTAATTATTGCGATACCATCTGAAATTCTTTTGTTCGTAACTGAAATTTATATCCCACCCCCAGAAGAAGTTGTTGCTACTACCACTTTCAAATCTTCTCTTATCAGTATCGTAAACTTTATTACAATTACATAACTCTGATAGCAATTGATTTCTTTTACCTTCAATAACATATACTTTCCTCTGTGTCTTTGTTTTATTTGGATATAGACTATACACACTATATCGAGTGTTTAAACAAGAATGATGATTAGAAGCCTCTACTAATATAGATGTGTTAATCAAGCAATCAATTGCGGAAGCTATTTTTTTTCTATCAGTATCCATGGAAGAATTGTATTGTTTTAGCAAATCTGAGCTAACAATTTGATTGGTAATATCATGTGTCAATAAATAGTTGTTGGCAATGAATCGAGTTGAAAGAAGTAATTTTTTCCATGTCTCGGCTTTGTAGTCAAAGTCAATCCCATAAAACTGCTCCCATTTGTCAAATTTTGAAATGTAATGACGTAGAAATTTCGCATCTTCTTGATAATAGTTTTGTATTCCATCTTTATTGAAATACATCTGTGCATTCGTCCATTTTTGATCAAAATCACACCAGTTGATATTCCCATCTCCATCAGTAAACAAGAATCTAATCGCACCATTGAAGAAAGCATAGCGTTCTGCTCCAGTGATTATTTCTTCCCAAGATTGATTTTCATTCTTACCGTATTTCTTACAAGATTTACAGTCTTCGTTTAAGATTTGTTTGGCTTTAGATATTTCTTCTTCGACCTGGTCTTTCGCGTGGTATTGAGAACCTAATTGGAAATCATCAAAATGATTTGCCAAAGCATCATAAATGTTATAGCATTTTTTCGATAATTTGTCTATCAAGCTTAAAGCAGATTGATACGTGTCAGGACTGTCAATAGTTGAATTATCAATGATGTTCCAAACAACACGCATCCATTGATTCAATGAATCTATGTCTGTGTCTGTGTCTGTCGCGAAATATTTCATCAAGGCATAATAAGCAACACGGGACGGATAGGTTTCTCGGTTATTATTATTCTTATCACCTAGATAAAGATTCCATGTTGAACCGTTATTATTGCGATTCCAAACGGCCTGACAATAATTTTCAATATTATAGCTTTCCGTACATAAGGTATCACAAAGATTAAACATAGGTTTTAGACAATTATTCACGTCACAATTATCCATTACATACGAATAGATTTCGAACGAAACGAAATCGTCCTTGGTCGGATATAAAGGCATTTCCTTTTGAATTCTGCTGTTGAATGCATCTAATTCTTCATTATTTCTAGATTTTGAATTGTTTGCATACCAACACCGCCAGACATTCATAAAGTGACGATTGAAGAAACTCATCATCAATGAATCAGGCAAATCTTTTCCTTCATTTACTTGTTTGTCTTTATTGGCAACTTCCCAAAATAGATCCAACCATGTTCCGTCAATGCCTGTATATTTTTGTTTCGATTCGTCATACTTACCTTTCAATCTGCGTAGCAATTTTTGTTCGTTCTTCTTATCAAGATATTGCTCCAAACTTGCCTTGAAATTCTCAAATGGCGTTAGTTGCTTGCCGCGAGCATTCATTTTTACGTAGGTTTCATCGGACAGTTTATGCTCACCCATATCTACAAAATGGAATGTAATAGGACAATTACAGCCGCTTGTTAGTTTTTCTGCAATGACTTTCACATTCTTTTTGCCATTCATTTGGTTATGAATTTCATCAAGCATTGTTAGCATACCAATTATAGTAGGGTCTTTCTGCCAATCTGGATAAAACCACGACAGATTTTTAATGTTATCAGACACTTTTTTGTCATCAGAAGGAATAACATTCTCTTGTACTAGTTTTTCACAAAAATCACGAGATGATTGTCTTGTCGCATAGGAGAATCTTTTGAGTATTTCTTTGCATATACAATTCCCGTTATGACGACAATTAGATTCTGATTGACATTTCTCAAAAACATATTTGTGAAACAAGAATAACGAGGTCAAACGTTGTTGCCCGTCAAACGGTATGAACTTGTTACCATCAATACGTCCATAAACGAAATCGAAAAACAATGATTTGTCTTCGTCTTCAACTGCGATTTTCATTTTCTCAACAAGAGATTTTCTTACATCGGCTGCTTTTGTATTGTCGCGACCTTGTGCATAATCTCTTTGAATGATTGGTATTTCTATCTGATATTTGCTAATCAACTGATAGAATGAATATATATCGTTCATTTTTTATTCTCCTTTACTTTTACGCCATATATATTATTATTGTTCTCACTTGGAAGGATCGCTTCAAGTTGCAAGTATGACGCAACCACTTTTGTCATTGTCGTAACATATTCTTCTCCTGCTTTTTCGTCCCATAGAAGTGGGTTTGTCGAGTTTGGCGAATAATGCTTGAAAAAAACGTTTTTAGTGCATATCGGCACAAACAACGATTCGGTTTCAACATTTTCATATTCAGCCAATTTTGCTCTCTTTTCTGGATATAGTTTATTGTTGAAAGCCGCATTTTTGTCACCTTGCAAGAGAGCCATATTTGTCAAGTGGTCGTCTTTCTCAAAATCAGAAGTGAAAGTTTTACTTCCATCGTCATTTGTATGTGACTGAACATCTTTTCCCATAAACACTGCCATAATAGCGCGATATGTGCTATCGTCAATGTTATCACTTGTTTCTTTGTTTTTCAAGTAGTTTTTGAGGTCTTCTATTCCTGCTACAGAAATATGTATCAAATATCCTTTAATTATATCTAATTGTTCTTTGTTCCAATTTGCTTTCTTTTCATTTTGAGCGTGAATATGCTCTAATGACCATTTCTTTTTCGCTGCCTCAAAGTGCTTGTCAAATGGATAACGAGAGACTTCGCTAATTTGGTTCTGCGTTGTGGCAAGATTGAATAGCAACAATACATTGTGAATTTCATTATTGTTGCGTCCATATTCCCAATCGGCGAAGTCCTTTTGAGTTATTTCCTGCCCATTTTGCTTAACACCTATGCCAATTGATTGCTGACAACGCTTTATCAAAGAAGATAAAAATACATCTTTGGACATATCAGCATCACATAATAAGTCTCGAAGCATTGTCATTTTGTTCTCTCCTTTCAAATTCATCAAATAACCTATATAATGGTATAATTGCCGGTTATCGTACCACGATTTCATTATGCGGAAGTATTTTTGAATCTTTTCCCATTGCTTTTTCCAACCATCTTTTGAAATATATTCTGAATAAGTAGAGAAAATGAAGTAATCATTTTGTTTTAACTCATTTTCAATGTCGTATTTGAATTCTTTTTCATCATTCTTCTCGCAACGCAGAATCATTTCCAAAAGGAAATCAATCCGTGTGCAGTTGAATTTCGCATCTTCTGGATTGGGATTAATAAAGTACCAAAAAGAATTGTCGTGCAAGGTTTGCTCTATTCTGTCCCATTCTCCAGCCATTTCCAATTGCTTAAGACGCAACGCATCGGCGTTCATTCCATAGAAATTGTTGTCTTTTAGCAAAAGTGCTTTTACTAATTCGGCATTGCTCAAAGATATTTTTCCAGAATTGAGACGTTTGAAAACCTCATAGGCATCATCCTGAGTTTCATACCAAATGACCCTACATGAGTTCAAGAGTTTACCAACGAAGTCTGTTCCAACATTGCTCTTATCAACCACATCTCTCGTTGAAAGCATGAAGTGAAAATCAATATTAGAATCGTTTGCCTCATCTTCTATATTTTTTATATTTGCTAAAAACTGACCACTATGTGGGCGTGTTTGATATTGAATAGCAGGAAAATCAATGTCATCATTCATTATCTTTAGAATGATATAGATTGTTGTCAATCGCTGTTGCCCGTCTATAACTTCATACCAGTTGCTTTTTTCTTCACAGCTTTCTAACCGAGAATCATTTTCCACCATTTTCCTAACTACCAATGGTTGTAAGCAATACCAAGTTTTCTCTTTTGAATCTGGTAATTCCTGTGGTTCAAATTCATTTACGTCATTCAGCAAATCTTTCACTTGTTGAGTTGTCCATCTGTATCCTCGTTGATACGATGGAATAAAGAACTTCATTCCAAGAAGTTCTCTCACCGATTTTAGTTCAATCTTGTTTTCTGTCATATATGATTATTTTGTTGAAGTTTATAATATCTCTTTTGCAATCTAGGCATATGTTTCTTCTTCGGCAAGTGTGTGGTAGCAAAAACTATTCATTAGATATTAAGAAAGATTTCCTTATGGATCATCAGCTTATCAACCACCCCCACAACGCACTTGCAAATGTCTTCTTCTGGCACTTGCCGTTTGTAGTAATGTTCATAAACTTTGAACTCTGGCAAAATGGAGCTGATGAGTTCACGGGTTCGGAGCTGCTTTTGACCAGCATTGAAAAGGAGTTCAACCCTGGAAAAAGAGAAATCCATGATGATGGTGACATTGGTTTTTCCAAGGCGGAATGATAGATTGCCATTTCTGTCCAATTCCATGTCATACCCATTGTCTTTTAGCGCTTGCAGAATTTGCTTGCAAATTTTGTCATTTTTCTCTGTTTCGATTTCGTCTATAAGAGACGTAATGTCAGACAACAACAACTCTGTGGCCTCCAATTCTTCACGGATTTCGGTCTCCTTTTCTTCCAGGAATGTCAACTTTTCATCGTAAGACAATTCCTTTATTTCCTCGCGAATGTCGTCAATATCAAAATCTACCATAAAAGCGATATTTAAAGATCAATAGATTATTTGAATGCAAAGATATAAAATAGTTTTCAATTGATTTTTATCTTAACTCTTTTTTTTGCTGCCAGTCAGGAAAGTTTTTAATATAGATGGTTTTCAAACCCCTCAGATAGGATGAAACCTCAGGTTTTATTCCGGTGCTTCCCAGTTATATGGGGTTGCATATAGAAATATATCACAGGTTTCGTCGATACAGGAACAGATGGATAAGGCTTCGTCGCATAGAGACTTCTCGTCAGGAGGCAGGGCTTCCATATCGTCAATCTGGTTCTTGAGGAATTTCTTCATTTGGTATGATTCTTCGTCAAGGAAATAGAGACGGTCAATGTAGTCTTCGTTATATTCAAACCACTTCTCATCCTTAATTGGGCCATTTTGGGCTATCCAACTCGTTATGAAAGTTCTCTGTTCTTCTGTCATGTTATCATTGTCCTTGATTTTGTGGATTACACCATATGTGGACATTGAAACCATATGGTTTGAGAAGCTAAAAACGCGACCTAACCATTTGAATCATAAGGGCAAGAGGCCTCACACATTAGAAGGAATCTTTGAGGATTTTCCTCTACAGCCTTTATTGCTTTAATTACCACATTACTCCAATTATCCCTTCTGACGGATGTAAGATAATAATCTCTCCGTTTGAGCTGAAGATTTATATATCCTTTGGGAATCATCTCTTTTTTTATCACGAATGACTTGTATAAGCCATCAATGTTTAAATAGACTTTTGTTCTTACTTCGTTCTTCCCTGGTTTTTCAACAGGCTTATAATATAGTTCCATGACATAATGGCCAACCTTCACTTCAACGCCATATGAATTGCCAAAAGGCTCTGTATACTCCAATTCAATAGTTCCTGACTTTTTATAATTTAATACATAGTCATGGAATAAGGTGTATTGTTGACGGAGTTTATCCACCTCTTTACATTCGGCAATCAGTCTTTCTGTCAATTCAATTCTCTTCTGGCATTTGGTCTTTTCCTCTTTAGGGCAGGACAACAGGTAACTATTAAGTTTAGGTTTAATGTCACGTAACTTTTCAGTGCTATAGCCAGATCTTAGAATTTGGTCAAATTCTTCAAGTGCATTCATAATGAAGGTTTTTAGTATGTTAGTATTACAGTATTTCCCTTGCTATCCAGGCACAAGCCTCTGCATCAGCAAGTGCGTGGTGATGGTTTTCTAACTGATAGCCACAGGCAGCAGCAACAGTATGAAGCTGGTGGTTCTCCAAATCGGGGAGGACTCGCCGTGAAACACAAAGAGTGTCGTAAAACTCGTAGTCAGGGTAGTCCATTTGATATACACCGAATACGGCCTTCAGACAACCCTCGTCAAAGGGTTTGTTATGAGCCACAAGAGGCAGTCCTTCTATCAAAGGTTCTATCTTCGCCCATACTTTGGGGAACACAGGGGCATCATCTGTATCTTCATGACAAAGACCATGTACCTGTGAGCACCAGTAGTTATAATAGTTCGGTTCTGGCTGAATGAGTGAATAAAAGGAATCAACAATCTCCCCATCACGTACTATGACGATACCAACAGAGCAAACAGAAGAACGTTCGTTGTTAGCCGTTTCAAAATCTATAGCTGCAAAATTTCGCATTGTTATTTGTCCTCCTTGTATTTTGATAATATAGGCTACACTCGACAAAAATCAAACAAGTTCGTTTTTGTCTTCGCTTGCACTATATTTGTTCCACATTCTTTTTATCTTTCCTGCTATTTCCTTACGGAGCCATTCGGGCTCAAGTACTTCCATATCCTCTCCGTTTTTCAGGATCTCCTGTATGAAGTCGAATGCAGGGCGAAGCCTATAGGAAAAGATGCTGTACTCCTCGTTGCGTTCAATCTCATCTTGCGACCTGTGTAGTTTCAAATCGCGGATGTAGTTTGCCTGACCTGCCGATACCTTTAGCTTGATGGTTTCAAGCTCAAAGCGTTGGTTGGCAATAATGCCGAAAAATTCGTCGAAAAACTCCTGTGAATCCCAGTCTTCTGGCAATTGGAACGTCTCATCGGTGGAACGAAGATTGTGGATGCGGTCGAGCGAGTAAATGCGTGGGCCCTGCTCATAGTAATACAAGTAGGTGCTGCGTGCTACCAGATACCAGCGCTGCCGGAAGAGTTTTACGCAGTAGGGCTGCACGTCGAACGTGTTTTCCTCGTCTTTCCAATAGCTGTGGTAGGTAATCTTGATGACGCGATTTTCCTTCATCGCTTCAATAATCGGTTGCAGATACTGTTGACCCGATGGGACTTCTTCCAGCAAGATACGGTCCTTAATACTCTGGCTGTTGGCCAGAGCATTGCTCACGCAGAACGTGTTGTAGAGCCACGAACGCATTCCGTTCTTGCTGATGTCCTCCACATTATCAATATAATAGCGGTACTGCCCCCTGTTTTCGTTCACGATGTCGATGCCGAACATATCCCAGATGACGTATCGCCAGTTGTCGAAGGTGCGCTTGGGAATTTCCACACCTCGGCTGATGTCATCACGAAGCCAGAGCTCATTCAGTTCTTTGAACGAGATTTTCTGTTTGCGATAGATCGTCTCTATCACCCAAACATATTTGCTAATCAGGCTTTGCCCTCTGTCGTTATCTATCATATATTATCGAATTTTTCTGCAAAAGTACACGAAGGCTACGCCAAATCGTGGCAGAGGTTTGTAGTTTTTGCAAAGTTACAAAAAAAACTATTCAAACAAACAAAAAACTTATATAATTTCAATTCGTATATTACCAAAATAGTAGTTACAAACTGGAAGCGCAAAAGGGTACTTTGTAAAGGTATACTAAAGGCCGATATCCAAAATCGGGAACACACAACCCCTTATTTAAATGTATTCGGACATGCTCAAAATTTTTATTATGCTAAGAATGAAGAAAATTATGAGGATTTTGTTCTTTTTATGCATAAGAATTTTAAAGAGACAAAAAAATCATTCCATTTTCTCATAGATAATTTTAGTCAGATAGAACGGATTTACCCCCACCGTTCTCTAGCTTTTATGTTTTTTTTAACAAAAGAATGCTTTCAGTGGGTCATTATAATTTCGCCATAAAGACAAACGTGTTCGGCTTTTTCATGCAGCGAAGGCCTTGTTCATGGTCGATGACGACACCGATGTATCGATAAAAATCTCTATTTCGAGAAAAAATCCAACGAAAAGAGTGATTGTCTCAAATTTTATGTTTACTTTTGCCATGTCATAGATGATTTTTACTTGTTTTGTTTTGCAGCACTAAAATAAGTGAAAATCTAACATGGCAAAATCCTGGCAACTTTTTGTTGCTCAGGAACTTATAAAGAAAGTTAAACTAAAGTGCTGCGGAATGAAGGTTATTTATGATTTCAACTATGTGCAGACTTCTTACAACACTTGTAGGACTTGCTTTCTTTTTGCAGATGAGCGCAAATCCTGTAACCCCCACTCAGGCTCGTGAGAAAGCTGCAAAGTTTCTGAATGGCCGAGTGGCAGGCAAGAAGAAATTAGCCAAGCGTTCTCAATTATCTTTGGAAACAGCTTTGGTGGGAAGCGGAGACAGTTATTACGTATTTAACGTTGGCCAAGACGGCGGTTTCGTTATTGTCAGCGGTGAAGATGCTACAGAGGAGATTCTGGGTTATTCAGATGAGGGACATTTTGATGTCGAGACGATGCCCGATGACATAAAGTCATGGATTCAAGGATATGCAGATGAGATTAGCTGGCTGCGTCAGAATCAGTCGCGGTTAGTGAGAAAGGCAGAGAAAAGTCCATACGATGACATTACCCTCGATGAGGAAAAGCTTGCCTATTGGAATCAGAGAGCTCCATTCTGGGATAAGTGTCCAATGGAGGATGGTATTAATACGCTTGCAGGATGCGTCCCCCTGGCAATGGCGCAGTTGATGTTTTATCACAAACGCCCCTTGAAGACGTTTTACGAGATTCCAAGTCATGTAGAGGGCATAGATGCCATACCGGCTGGTACTTTAATTGACTGGGATAATATGGCCGCTCTTCCTTCGAATATCGTGACGAATGACCAAAAGGAAGCCGTTGCTAACCTGGCATCGTATTGCGGCCTGGCTGTAATTGCTAATTATGGAACAAAAGGTACGAGTGCCAATAGTCCATCCGTTGTTTATGCTATGGCCAAATATTTCGGGTATAACCCCTCCATGGAGTATCTTGATCGAAATAATTATAGCAATGAAGATTGGACTCTATTGATTAACACAGAACTCGGCAAGGGGCGGCCCGTGTTGTATAGAGGACAATCACCAAGCGGTGGGCATATGTTCTTGCTATGCGGCTATAAGAATGGACTTTACTATATTAACTGGGGATGGGGAAAGGAATTTAATGGCTATTATCGTCTCTCAGTAACAGATTTCTTTTCTCCAATAGGAGATGACTATGGCGGCATATCGAAATACAATCATTATCAAGGTGCCATTGTAGGGGTTTATCCTACTGACGGCAGTAAACCCTATATGCCCCGCTTGACGGTTATTGATATGGATTCCTTTGACGACCTGACGCTTACTCGCCAGCAATCCGACCCCTCTTTTCCTGCTTTTGATGTGTCTTTTAATGTTGCAAATTACAATCCCGTTTCTCTGGAGTTCGAACTTGGTTGTGCTTTGTTCCAAAATGGCGTTCAGGTGGGCGATGCCTTCTGGACAGGCCAGACCCATCTGTTTGAAAAGATAGATTATAAAAAAAGAGCATATACTATTCAGATAAACAGCGATATCCCCGATGGCACATATCGTCTGATGCCCGTGTGCCGCGAGAACGGACAGACCGAGGCCATAGCCGACTATGGTGGCAGTCACTATTACGTAGAGGTCACTATTCAGGGAACACGTTTAACAGCAAAAGCTCATAATCCAAATAGCGTGGTGCTGAATGCCAAGAAATTCGCCTTGGCAGAAGGTATTGTCCAGAAGTCAGGAATGCCATTAGAGTTTGACTGTGAGTTGGAGAATAATTCCACTCAGGACTATACCGGAGATGTTAAGATCGTCATGGAAAAGCCCGAAGGTGGTGATTCTTTACTCGTAGCTACCCAAATCACGGTAAAACCAAACCAGGCGAAAGAGTTCCAACTGCAGTTTGTCCCATATAGAGTAGGCACCTACGAAGTGTATCTTGAGGATAAAAATTTCAACCGGCTGGCAACTGAGACGGTGAACGTGGAAGAGGCTCAGCATTTGAAGGTCGTAAATTGTCAGTTCGATAATTACAATGCAGCCAACAAGTCAATTGAAGGCTCTGTGCTGAAGGGCAAGGTCACTGTGCGAAACGATGGCACAGAAGCTTTCGAGGATAACTTTTCAGTGATGCTCTTTTGCGGCGATACGCAGCACGGAATGGGATACGACATTAGTGCCAACCTGCAGAGTAGTCAGTCGCATGAGTATGAGTTTGAATTCTCCAACCTGAATGCGGGCAGTCTCTACCGACTGGAGTTTTCCTATCCAGACACTCAGCGGTTCGGCACTACAGACTGGTTTACCTGTGTCGAGCCTAACAACGACGGCTTAAAGGTGGGCGATGTGTTCACCGCAAAGACTGTTGAAGGTGTCGATGTGATGTATAAAGTGACAAGTTTGTCGCCAAAGACCGTCGCCGTCAGCAGCGAAAGCGGTGAGATGTGGTCAACAGCTGTGGCTGAAGAAACGACAGGCAGCGTCACGATTCCTGAGGTGGTGAATGGCTATCAGGTGACGGCCATCGCTCCTTATGCCTTCTGCTATACTGGCATCACTACGATCACGATACCTATCACCGTGGAGTCTATTGGCAGAGGAGCTTTCTTTGATTGTGAAGAGCTTGTGACGGTGAATGGCATGAAACACGTGAAGACCCTTGACGAGATAGCGTTCCGCCTCTGTGGCAAACTCTCGTCACTGTCCCTTCCGTCGACACTCAAGTACATCGGTGCGCAGGCATTTGGCAGCTGTTCTTCCCTGACGAGTATTACCATACCTGCCAGCGTCACGTCCATTGATTGTGAAGGCTTGTTTGAGTCATGCGACAACCTAACCTCGATAGTCGTTGAAGACGGAAACACGGTCTATGACTCGCGTGGCAATTGTAATGCTTTGATTGAAACCGCAACCAATACGCTTCTGTCTGGTTGTTCTACTACATCCATTCCTGTTGACATCACCTCTATAGCCTCGCAGGCTCTGATGGGTTTCTCCGGGTTGAAAGATATCATCATTCCCGAATCCGTCAAGGAGATAGGGGGCTATGCTTTTACGGATTGTTTAGGCCTCAAGTCGGTCACTTCGCTCATCAAAGAGCCTTTTGCCATCGAGGAGTCTGTATTCTCCGATTTTTCTGGGGATAACTCCATCTACAGCCAAGCTACACTATATGTTCCCGAAGGTACTTGGTCAGCTTATTCTAAGACCGAAGGCTGGAAAAAGTTCAGCAAGATTGTAGAGATAGGTTCCGTGCCGAGCGTCAAAGGTGATGTGAACAAAGACGGAAAAGTGGATGTCGCTGATGTCACGATGGTGATCAATCATATTGGCAAGGCCTATTCTGCCAATGCTGACGTAAACCGTGATATGAAGGTGAGCGAGAGCGATGCCAGCTACATCATTAAGATCATCCTTCAAAGCGACACCTATAACGACCCCAATGCAGTAGATTTAGGACTGAGCGTGAAGTGGTCGTCGATGAACGTCGGTGCCTCAGCCCCTGAGGAGTATGGTGGTTATTATGCTTGGGGCGAGACGGAAGAGAAGGATAACTATACTTGGCAGACCTATAAGTTTGGAGATGCAACGTCGGGAGGCCTTACGAAGTATTGCCTTTCGAGTTCCTATGGCACTGCCGATGGAAAATCGGTCCTTGAGTCGATGGACGATGCAGCCCGTATCAATGAAGGATACATGTGGAGAACACCTACGAAAGACGAGATGGATGAACTTGTTGAGCAATGCACTTGGGTACCCGAGACACTTAATGGCATTCCTGGCTATCGTGTCACCGGTCCTAGCGGCAAGAGCATCTTCATGCCTTTTGGTGGTTCTAAATCCAAGGACATGCATTACAATCTTGGGGATACAGGCTACTACTGGACATCTGGTCTCGATGGCAGTTCTGGTGTTCCCGCCCTATATATGTATGACGATACCAAAAACTATTTGAGTTACGCCCGCTACATGGGTCTAAGCATTCGCCCCGTACTGAAACGGGCTGACGAGCGGGACGACCCGCGTTTGGAAGACATTGTGCCAGAGGAGATGAGAGAGAAGATGAAGAACTACATGCCCATCTTCAATGGCATTAACCCGCCGATTATCGAAGGTTCGTATCTTCTCAAACCATACACCACAGTGTTCTGTGAAGACGGTCATTACAAGCCTGGTCAGGTTATCGATACCTATAAAATAAAATTCTCTAATCAGGACATTGACGTCAATACGATTGATATGGACGAATATGACACCCAGGGCGATGACTATAAAACAGGTAAGGGAGCCTTCATCTCTGGCGATGGTTCCAACTTTACCGCCTTCTTCGGCACCGAAGGATATTCCCGTCAGATATATAACCGCACGGCTCTTATCATCTCAGGCACGAAGGATGGCAACAACATCAGGAATCTGTATTATGGCTTTGTGATGGTGGATAAGGGTGATGATCCTGACCATAAACTCATGGATGTAGGTGTCTTCAGAATCTTCAAAGACGGAGACGGCGTCAGCGAATCCACTTCTTGGGACAGGGCAAGCAAGATACGACAGAGCCTCCCCCAAACGACCCGCAACTCTCAGACAGCGATTGACGGTCCCGAGACAAGGTAATCGGTCGTGGAAATAGAGGGAATGTCAAAATGAAAAAGCCATTTCAAAACTCTTTTTTAGTCAAGAAATGGCTTTTTATTTGTCTTTTAAGTAGGGTGTCGATACTTTTTTGTTGTGCCCTCGTTTTTTTATCTCTGGCAGAGCAGTGCGCGGCTCTGCCAGAGATAAAAAATGGTAATAATATCGTAGATGGCACAAAGATAAATCGAGAAAGGACCCCAAGGGGTCACACTATGGTCGCTCGGCTTTGCCGCTTTCGTAGCTAAGCGGAGAAAGAACCGCAGGTCTGACCTGCGGGGTAAGGCATCCACATGGCTACGACCCTGAGGTCGCACAACAAGAATAATGGTGTTATTCTGCGACATCTTCGAAATCGTCCCCTGCATAGTTACACTCACCGCAGGTCAAGACCTGCAGTTAAGCTTAGTGCGACCCCTTTGGGGTCTTACTGCGGAGGGTATTGTGCCATCTGCGATATCGTTGCCTTATTTATTCATGCTATACCCCTTTTGGGTAGTGGGTAGGGCCTTTTGGGTAGTGCTTTTGTCTTTTCGGGTAGTCTCTTCTTCCTTTGGGGTAACGATATTTAGCTCATTGTTAGCCTTTTGGGTAGTTTCTGCGTCCTTTTGGGTAGTACACAGCCCGAATATCGGCTGACTTTATTTCTCAAAAAACTCCTGGGGGCCGGTGGTGTAGAGATTGCCGAAATGTGCGGAGTTCACGATATGCACATGCGAGCCAAGGGTGCGCTGGGCGCAAAAGAGGTAGAGGTCGCGGTAGGTCGTTGTTGGCGATGCCGTCAGGTGAGTGACGAGATTCCGGCTGAAGCGGTCGCAGCGCCACACGCCGAGTTCAGTACTCCAGTTGTCGGCAAACGACTGCTCGAAGGTGCCGGCACTCGACATTGCCAAAACACCAGGAATGCCTACCAAGGGTGTGATGACAGCCTCTGAGAAACACGGTTCTGTCAGGACGAACATCTTGCGATAATGCCCTTGCTGATGCATCAGGCTGATGGTCTGCCGCAGGAGGTCGGCGGTCATGCCCCGTCCGACGTCGGCATTGCGCCACACCAGCTCGTCGGCACCATTGTTTGCGTGGTTATGTCCGTGCCCGCTCCAGAAGAGAAGCACGTTCTGTCCCGCATCCTTGGGTAGTACCACAGGCGTCTTGTCCGTCTTCACTCCAAGCAGGATGTTACTGATGTCAGCGGGAGAGATGTCGGCATTGTCGTAGTCCATGCTGCAGCCTGCCATCAAGTCGTTGCCCCCATCTTCGGCGCGGATGATGCCTGGCTCGGGATTCATTGCGTCCGATGCAAGCGCCTTGTCGATGATTAAAATGATGTGGTCGTCGTCGAATCCTTTCGTCTTAAGCATCTGGTAAACGCTGAGCACATCGGCCTGATGGCGGTAGTTGTTCCAGCCGTTGCTGCCTTGTACCAAAACAGCATATTGCGCCGTAAGTGCGGGATAGCTGATGCCGGCATCCTTGTTTTCGGCACTTCTGGCAAATGCTTCTTCCGCATTCTTCGCCAGCCAACTCCAGGCGGCCATCGTGGAACTGGTGCGGTGACTGCCGTCGCTGCTTAGGTAGTTGCGGTGTTGAATCTTTCCGTCCTGTATCTGCCAATGAACGTAGGTGGTATGGATGGCCGAGGTGTAGGTCTCGTTGTCGAAGCGTATTTCGCCCGAAGCCCCCTTGAAGTCCATCAGCTGTCCCTGTTCCAAAGCGGAGAGATAGAGTTCCATTGATGTCTGGCTCCATGCGGCACTTCTCAATTGCTCGGCATGTGGGGTGGTGATGTCGATGATGGCCTGGTTGATGTCGGTCACGTCGGCATGATGCTCAGCGTATGAAGCGGCAAAGGCGGCGAGCATCAGGGCATCATAGAACTTGCATTCTGCAAACGTGGGCTTATTGCCAAATTTCACCTCGTAGCTCTTCTCGAAGCCTGTCGTCGGGTCGGCGTAGGGTGAGAAACCTTGATAATACTGTAGCACGTCGAGTGCTTGCGGACCGAGTGCATCGAGACTCTCTTGCGTCAGATTACTGAAGGCAAACCAGATGCGCGCCCAGCCTTCCAGAATCTCCTGCATTTCATTTTTTTCTTCTTCGGGAAACGGCTCATCAGGATCTTCTCCCCACCACTCCATACGCAGGCGGGCCATATCAAGCAACTGCCGGGTGGTCTCGATCACGCAGAAATTACCTGTTAACACACTGCCGAAGTACGACAATTGGTCTAATTCATCATAGTAGGCTTTCATGCGTTGGCGCAAATCGGCATCGCTGGTATACATGTCGTTGTGCGAGAAGCGAATGCCCATCTCCTCAGCCTGATAAGGTCCCCAGTCGTAGAATGTACGCCCATAGCTGTCGTTGGGTGCGAACAATGCTGCAGGTGTGCTTTTGTCGTGTACGAAGTTGAGTGCATACGATGCATACATGTTCATCAGCACCTCGCAGAAGGTGATGTCCGTCTCGGTGAGCGACCAGAGGAAAGGCTCTTTGTTCGACACGCCTGCGGTGCCCACAGCAAAGCGGCGTATAATCTCTTCGCTGGTGGCTGTCGGTGCTATCACTGGCTTATGAGTCTGCTGACAGCCAGGTGCCAACAGCGCCACACCGTCGTTGCTGAAAGGACCGATGACCGCCATCACATCCTCGCGTTCGCCCAGTTCCTGTCCAAGCCGGGTGAGGTCTTCAGTCAGCTCATCGTGCCACTCCAGCTTCAAGTCAATGCAGAGGGTGTCGTGCAGCTGTGCCTGGTGCAGGTTGCCGAGAAACCATTGCACCGTGCGCTCAAAGCGGGCTTTAGTGGCAGCGTCGGCACTCATTGGTGCCACCACAGCCACCGTCTTCTCCACCCATCGGCGCGACTTTTGATAAACGATGGTGTCGTCTTCCTGCTTACAGGCGGTGAATAAGGTCAGCACCAAAAGCACGACGGCAACAATCTTTTCACTTCTCATGCTCTTCCTCCTTTCTCAAAGCCGTTTCGTGTATATCTTTCAGCTTCTCGTCAGTAAGCTGTTCAAGCAACTCAACATCGTATGGAGAGAGATAATCCTTGTAGGTGTGCACCACCTCCGTATAGCCCGATGCCAGACCTAACGACTGGTGCTTGGGCATCCCCTCGGCAGAGAGCCACTGGCGGATGCAGAGATTCATGGCGCGGTCGATGTGTTTCACCACCGACATGTGAGAGCGGTTTGAATGGTATTCGTTGTCGACACCCACGATCATCAAATCGCCTAACTCAATCTCGTTCATGCGCCGGAATGTGTTGAAAGCGCCACCACAGATGGGCACGATGCAATAAAACCAGTCATCAATCCACTGATGAATCATGCGCAAGGCTGTTGTGTCGGCGACGTTGTAGCCGCCGTCGCCCGTTTCATCGAGGTAAGTAGTGCCCAGGTATTTCTTGGCTTTTCCCGTGACTGAGGTCATGTCGGCATTCCATCCGTCGGTGAAGCCCTGTATGGCGTCAACCACAGCCTGCTCACGTCGGTTGGCACCAATCAGCATTACCTTTGGTGCCAGCGGAGGCATGATCGCGCCAGCCTCGAACATCGCCCCGTAATAGGGCATATAGAGTGTGGAGCCTTTGTCTGGCAGCGGTGTCTTGGTCTCGAGATATAGCAGGTCGGCATATGGATTCCCGGCAAAGCGCTTGCTGTTTTTACGCAGATACTCATCGTAAACAGGCGATGTGACGATGAACAGTCGGCGCACAGAGTCCTCAGCCGTCTCCATCTGCCGGAACATCAGTTCCAGATATTGCAGACCCTCTTCCGTAGATCGCGGCGATAACTGCATGGTGCGCAGCCCCAACTCCTGAGCCGTCCGTTCCACACCCTCGTAGATCATGTCGCAATATGAACGGTCGCCCAGCGAATTGTCGCCGTAGATCACCGTCACCAACGGGGCGCTACTTGCCTTTTCCTCATCAGGATCGGGCAAATAGATGGTGTCGCCATCTTTCGTGCAGGCTGCCATCAACAGTGCTGCCGCCAACCATACGAAATACTTCTGCATTGCGTAGTGCTTATTGCTTAATGCTGTCCAAAATGTCTTTCAAGAATCCGTTGCCATCCTCGGGCCAACGGTCGAAGAGGACATAGCGCAGGCGGCTGATGCCTGTGGCAGACTTCACCTCCGGACTGAAGGCGACTTCTGCACAATAGTAAACCGTTGCGCTCTGTGAGGGCTGGTAGGTGATGGTGCCCTGCGGCTTTCCGTCCTTATCGGTCAGCCGACAGGTGATGGTGCCGTCCTTGGCTTTGCTCAGGTCCTGATGTGCAGAGCCGCCGGCGATGAGTTTGTAAAATTCTTCCTGTGCCGAGGCGGTGGTGGCTACGGGGCGGCTCACGATGTCTTTCGTGTCGGTGCCCAACTGCACACCATAGACCCGCGAGCCCTCGTTGGCAATGCGCTTCTGCAGGAAGGCCAGGTCGTCAATGCCGTTGCCGGCCAGCTCGTCGTCATCGCTGCCACAGGCAGTCATCGTTGTCATCATGAAACCGCAGGCGAGGAGCATCACTCCACACGAAAAGATGGCGGTCAGCATCTGGGATAGATTCTTTTTCATCATTATTGTCATTTAAAAAAGTTTCACTAACAAAATAGGCAGCGCTCCTACTGCCAGCATCAGAAGAAGCGTCAGCGCGAAGGTGAGCACCGTGCGCCATAGGGCAGGCCAGAAACGCAGGTTGTAGAGCTGGGCATAGTCGTAGCACAGCAGGGCGACGCCGATGAACATCGGAACGGCAAAGGGCGGCAGGTTATAGTAGGCTTCGCTGCCCGTGATGAGCACCCACAGCGAACCGACGATCTGCATCTGGCTGGAAATATATATCTGCGAGAAAAACACCTCGATGAACGACATCTGCCGCAGGAACACTATCCATGAGGCTACGATATAGAAGATGCCTGCGGTGATGGCCGAATAGGCTGGATGGGTATGTAGCCAAATCAGCACCTTGTCGATGCGTGCGAAGAGGCTGACGACCCAAGGCGTGTTTCCATGCCGAATGAACACATCGCCATAGACAAAGGCATCCTCTGCACTCGGCTCAACACCTCGCAGCGAACAGAGGAAGGCAAAGAACAGCGTGATGATGATCAGCATCTTGAACGGCGGGAAGTAGAGCGGCTGATGGCCGTTCAGGTAGTCGCGAATCATATAGCCTGGCCGCCAGAACAGCTCATGGATGCTACGCAACATCGGTCGTGACCCCATGCCCCAGATGTCGAGAAACCCCTGAGCCACGTTTTTCCCTGTCATGCGATGACGGTTGGCCTGCAAGCCGCACTGTGGACAAAACCGCCCCACGAACGACGTGCCGCAGTTGGCACACGTATGTTGCTCATCGGTAATCACCGTGTGCATCGTGGGTTGTTTCTGCCGCTTGTCAAGCTGCTGCCACCATTCGTCGATTCTATTCAGTACTTTCACGCCAATGCTCGCAGTTGTCCTCTATGGTTTTCTTGATGATTGTTTATGATGATGGTAGGTCAACACATCGTGACTTGGGTGCAAAGATACATTTTTATGTTGAAATCTGAACTTTTAAAGTTTTGTTTTTTTTTGATTGATACCCTATTTTCCTACTTTTCCCCACATTTTTTATGTAATTCGACTTTCGCAAGTCGAAGGAATAAGGGGGGAGAAAAGGAAAAAAGCCTCGCACCCGACTGTAGGGGCAGACTCCTGTGTCTGCCCGTGGAAATTTGGGGTGTATATGCGTGCAGGTTGTTCGTTGTTGTTCGGGCAGACCGTATTGCTACCCTCCTTTCGGAGGGGCTGGGGGAGGTGGTCTGCCCCTACGGTTGGCTGCAAAGCATTCGTCCCTTTTATTCCCTTTTATACCCCTTTCTCCGCGGCTGCTATAAAAGCGCCTCCTTTCGACGCCCCGTGAAGGCCGAAGGCCTGGACGGAATACAGGCAGGCGGTGGAGTGCGGAGCGTAGCGGAGGACGAAACCCCTGCAAACATGGTGAGAGGAATAAAAACCCCGACGGGGTGACAGAATTCTGTCGGGCCTTCGGCACTTATTTACTTTTGTGGCACTTCCTAGCAGGGGTTCTTTCCCCGCTTCGCTCTGAAAGCGGCAGAGCCGAGCGTCGTGCTACGCATTCCACCGCCTGCCTGTATGCTTAACGCCCCTTTGGGGCTGATGCGCAGGGCTGCTTATGGCTTCTTCAGGAACTGCTGCAGCTGTTCCATCTCCTCTTGGAACTCGTGGGGTTTGAAGCCGTGACCGGCGCCGGGGATGACGTGGAGGCGGGTGCCGGGACGGTAGAGCTGCTGGGCGCGACGCGAGTCGTCCATCGACACCACACGGTCGGCATCGCCTTGCACGATGAGCACCGGCCCGCGATACTTACCGATGAGGTCGAGTGACCGCATGTCGTGAATCTCCTCGAAGAAGCGGCGGCCCATCTTCACGCCCCATAGCTCGGTGACGTCCTGAATGTCCTCGAGGCGCGGATAGCGCTGGCGCCAGTTGTCGGGGATGCAGAGGGCTGGGAATACCAGCACCAGCTGGCTCACCTTGTCCTTCAGGTCGGCGGCGGTGAGTGCGGAGACCAGTCCGCCCTGGCTCTCGCCGATGAGCACGATGTGTCGGTGTCCCTGTTTGCAGAAGTGTGCGACGATGGCCTTCAGATCGCTCACCTCGTCGAGTATCGACATGTTCAGCGTGTTGTTATCGCTACGGCTGCGCACGGAGCCACACGGGAAGTCGAACGTGTAGCAGTCGTAGCCCAGAAGCTCCATCGTCTTGAAGTAGTTGCGCCCATAGTCGAACGTGCCGTTGAAGCCGTGAGCGATGATGGCGATGGGCCTCTTGGCGTTGCGTTTCTGAGCGTTCTGCGCAGGTGTGAACAGCTCACCGAAGATGCGGCGGCTGCCATTCTCTATCCATAGCTCCTGTACACCGGCCTCTGCCTTCGGCTGCGCCTGTGCTGTCAGCACGAACAGGAACGCGAATACGGTAGTGAGTAGTTGTTTCATTACGGTCAGCGTTTTGTTTTACTGTTGCAAAGTTACAATTTTTTTTTGAATGGCGTAGAATATCTCCCCGGAAAATGTAGGGAAGCGACGTGTCGCCACCGCGCAAGCCATATTTACACCTTTTTGAGATTTTTGACTTGCCGTTTTTACACCTTTTTGAGATTTTTTGCTTGCCAATTTTACACCTTTTTGAGATTTTTTGCTTGCCATATTTACACCTTTTTGAGTTGTTTTGCAAGTTTTTCAGTAAAAAAATAGCGACATCGGTTGTTTTTTCCCTGATTATCTGACCTCAACTTGACCTCAACTGAAAAGGTTGTCACTTTTTGGAGAGTTTTCCTGCCCGCTGTTGCGGGGTATGGTGGTTTAAGGTATGGAGCTATGCTCCGTAGGATAAGGAGACGTGCTCCGTAGGATATAGAGACGTGCTCCGTATGATATGGAGGCGTGCTCTGTTTGCACTGGAAGGCTCCCCCCTTACTGCCCCCGAGGGGGCTTCTATAGCATTGGTATCAGCAGACGGGCATTAGTAGCCCCCTCGGGGGCTGAATGGGGGCTATAAGTCAAAGAACGCGGTTGTATGTGGTTGTAAAGAATAGAGAGAAGAGGGTGGAGGGCGGTGGGCGGCAGGGAGATCGATGTGAGGCAACTGGAGGGCGGTGGCGGCAGGGAGATCGATGTGAGGCAACTGGAGGGAGGCGGCGGCAGGGAGATCGATGTGAGGCAACTGGAGGGCGGGCGGCAGGGAGATCGATGTGAGGCAACTGGAGCGTTATGGGTGGCGAAAGTGTGGGAGTGGATGTGTGTTTCCAGTGGTTTCTGGCTTCTTTACACGCTGCGGACCAGCTTTACACCTTACCCGTGCGAAGCACTTTACACACCTAAGGTTCTGAGTGCAAAGTTACGAAAAAATCTTGAAACTTACGAATTATAAGCAGAAAATTTAAAAAAACTTTTCGTCGGTGCGGCTATATGATTGTATATCAGACGGTTACAACTGACAATAGTGAAAACATAGTGTGCAAAGGTGTTTCAGGCGATTTTACAACCCCATGTAAACTACCATTTTAATCCCATTCTGATTACAGATTACAGATTACAGTTTCTTTATGAGCCCATCATCTGGGGCGCGAACTTGAAAAATATCAAAATATGTAAGTAAAAATATTTACTATTATATATATAATATTTTATATTATATATAAATAGTAACCTTCTTTTTCACCCTCTTTTACCCCTCCCCTACAAAACTGTAATCTGTAATCTGTAATCGGAGAAGGGTGAAATGAGGGGTAAAGCCTGCGGCGTGTAAGGCCCTTCGGGGCGTGAAAGGTGCTGTGCACGGGTAAAGCCTGCGGCGTTTAAGGCCCTTCGGGCGTGGAAGGTGCTGTGCACGGGTAAAGCCTGCGGCGTGTAAGGCGCTACGCACGGGTAAGGCCCTCCGGGCGTGTAAGGTGGGCTGATGGGGCGTCGCGTTTTGCGACCCCCTTCTTACATGAGTGTTGGTGAAAACTGCGTACACAAAATCAGAAATGGAACTACTCCTCAGGGGGGCGATGCGCGATGCATGTGGACGAGGATGGTCAGCGCTGAACGATTCATTAGCGCCAACGATTGAGTCGCGTGAAACGCCCTGTAGCAAAGGAAAGTGAAGGTTTGTGGGAAAATAAAGTTAAGGTTTTTGCCAAATTATTTGCATATATTAAAATTTTTTCGTAACTTTACACCGTAAAATCAAGTATTAACCTATTAAACACTAAAAGAATATGAAAACAATGGGAAATATACGGAAATTTTTCCTGCTGCTCGCCCTCATCGTGGCGGGTGTGCAAAGTACGTGGGCTCGGTACTATGACGATTTTGATGGAACAGCCGATTACGAGTTGGTAAAGGACGTCACCATCCAAGGCATAGTTTACAGCTTATACAACGTGACAATCACATACGGCTATCTAGACAACGAGAAAACGGAAAACCTTGGGCAAAAGGCTCGCGTAAAGTCGCTTACCAATGTAACCACGCCGAATTGCGTGATTCCCGCTTACGTATATGACGACGGCATAGAATACACCGTAGAGGGCATCTCGAAGAATTTTGTAGGTGTTAACTACATCATCACTTCGCTGACTTTTGAGGGTAGAATGGGAATAAATTTTTACAACAAGCGTTTCTCTCAAAGCTTGGCGGGTTCAACTGGTACTTGGTACATACGAAACACCTCTGTCGAAGACTTTGGTGTGTGCTTCGACAATCTGCGTCTGCCCAACCTGAAGAGCCTGTATATCACCAATCTATATGTACAGGGAACGCCTGACAACTGGAAGTTTAGTAGAGGAGATTACCCGAGTCTCACAGATGTATATTTCCTTGACTGCTGCCCAACGCTGTCGGCGGGTATGTTCGTCTCAGCAAGCTACATTACCGTACATCTGCCATCGAAGTATATTAAGGACGGTATGCAGAACGCTACCGTTTGGAGTGATTTCAAAGCTATATTGCCCTATCAAACAACCTACGTTGTTAAAGTAACGAATAACAATAGCCATCAAGTGGAAATCTATTCGCTGGGAAAGCAGAACTACAGTGAAGATGCGTTGACCCTTAAATGGACCTATGAGGCAGGAAGCTCAAGTTCTGTTTATTATAAAACAGGCGAAAACTATTACCTGAAGTTGTATTACGATGCCACTACACAAAACATGCTCACGCTTACGCGCAATGGAGAAGAGGTTACCCTGACCAACATCGGTTCCGGAGTGGCAGGTTATCAGGAGACCAATGTGCAGGAAGATATAAATTATGTGGTTACCCCCAATAACAAACTCTGCAGACTGAGTTTTACGGGCTATGGGGCTGTTGCCGGCAACTACGAGATTAAGCGTGACGGACAGACCATCACGGGTAAAATCACTAATACGAACCCAGGCTACGTGGATTGTGACTATGGAAGCACGGCCATACTGACTATGCCCGCCACTCCCTATCTGCTGAAGAATAGTCTGAAACAGATAATCTATGGTTCAACGATTACTACCCAAAACATTCCACTCCCCACTCCTGTCGATGGGGTATATACCATTAACCTCACTATTCCTTCAGTCAGCGCAACAAGATTCGAATATTACTACGACATTCCAACCGTCGTCGAGAATGAAGATCCCCTCATCACAATCCTGCGAATGGGTGAAGGTGAGGTGAAACTCCACAAGTTTTGGGAATGGGATGACCAAGAGGAAAGATGGCGCAACGAAGAAACTATCAATTGTGTACAAACTTCTACGCAAACAAAGATTCCTTATCCTTCTTCACTTAGTCCCAGTGGATGGGGGTTTGACCTGATGATGACTCCGCTGAAAGGGCAAGTTTTGAGGAATTTCATGGTAGGGTATATTCATCTGGCAGATAATGACGAAGGCAGAGATTACATCGTTTGGGACTCTCCTGCAACCTATTATGACGAATCCACCAATACCTACGAATTCACCATAGACCTTCAGAATAGCATTAATGACATGGCTTACGGGATGCAAGATTTAGACATCCTTGTCGACATGGGCCCAGAGGAAACGATTGTAGAGGATGGTAACAAGCAAACCTTTGTGCGTCAGGGAGGAACGGGCTCAGTATACATGCTCTACGAAAATAACGCAGGTGAGTATGATCCGCAAATTGCGATTGGAACAACAACAATTACAATTCCTGACTACAGCAATACCCTGGATTGCACGTATGCCGAAATATATATCGAAAAGGTGAATGGCGAGAAGTTTACGGCCTATCGCGATGGTGTGGATGTGACGAGTGAGTTTGGGTTTGTAAGTAGTATATCCAGCTATCGCTATGATTTCGATAAAAGCGAGGCAGAGAGAGCAAAGTCGCAGTGGACCATCCTCTTTGAGAAAGACGAGAACGTGATAACGGGCTACGATTGGAAAGTTATCGCCCAGAACGCGCCCGAAGGCTCTAAACTGACCATCGTAAATGGGAACGTGGAAGACGAGCACCTGCTCGCTGAAGGGGTGAACGACATCCACCTTGTCGCCAGCGGACTGCAGTCGGCACGCTTCGAAATACCGGCAGTAGAGGGCTTCAACATTATGCTTTCGCGTGATGGTGAGGAAATGGGTTCAACGATGACACTCGCCAACGGCGTCTACACACTCATTGTTCCCGACTTGGAGATTCTTGATGCCGCGTGGTTTGTCTCAACGACTTCAGCATCTGCGGATCTTACCGAATGGACGGTAGTGAAGACGGCAGACGTGGAGGATGCAGAGGTGCGTGTGTCTGTTGAAGGTGGTGAGGAAGAAACGATTACCCTAACCGATGCTTGCACGGAAATCGACGTAAGCAATGCCGAGTATGCCCAACTGCGTGTGAAGGGTTCGGTATCCTCATCGACGTATGATCTCTATCTGAATGCTTATGACATTGCAAATCACAAGATTGATGTGATTAGAGTTGTAAGAGAAATCACAGGTCTGGGACTGGTTGAGGCTAAGGCACTTGTCGAGAGCGCTCCCGTGAAAGTGAAAGGCTTTGCCACGAGGGCAGAAGCCGAGGCGGCTATGGCCACACTGACGGCAATCGAGGGAACCCAATGCTCTATTAAGAGTCCTGGCGTAGGCACGTTTGTGAAGGTGCTCCGAAATGGTGTGGATGTAACTGCTGATATGACGCCCGACGGCGACTACCTCATGATGAATGTGGATGCCGCCGACCTAACCAGCACCACGTGGGTTCTCACGACGGAAGAACTCATCAACCGCTTCGATACAAACAACGACGGTACAGTCGATATCTCCGATGTGACTAAGCTGGTGAACGAGGTGCTCAACAGATGAGGCGAAACTGAGACCCCACCCCCTGCCTGCCCGAGGGGGGTGGTCTCAATAGCCTTAACCCGCAGTATGGGTCCCTAATTCAGGGACCCTTTTGTGTGGGAGCGCAGGCAAAGGGTAGGGGCAGACCGCCGCGCAAGCGCGAACAAGAAGGGTCGGCCTATCGGCCTCAAAATCATTCAAAAATCTGATTCAAAATCATTCAAAAATATTTTCCCACAGATGACGCAGATTCTCACGGATTATTTATCGAACAGATTTAGAGCCCCTTGATAAGGGGCGGCTATCGCTCGGCGACGAAGGAGACGCTTTCAGAGCGAAGCGGGGAAAGAATGCAGGGTTTACTTTTTCTGCCTGCGGCGCAACATAATTCATGAAAAATTCTTTCTCCGCTGCGCTACGAAAGCGGCAAAGCCGAGCGCATGTTCAATTCATGATAATTCATGTTGAAAATCTTTTTTTGTCTACGGCGCAATGTATAATTCCCATTAATTGTCCGTTCGCTCGGAGAAAGAATTAGGCATTAATTAAATTTTGATAGATTTTGAAATTAATTTTTGATAAATATCTCGCGAAGCGATTCCTTTATTATTCGGGCAGACACAGGGGTCTGCCCCTACGCGTGGGATGCGGTCGAAGGTACTTTCGTTCGAGAATAAAAATAAAAGCGCGCTTTTATTTTGTAATATGTTCAACTTTTACTAACTTTGTCAGCTGAAAATAGTAACCAACCTAAAAACGTAATTAGAATGAAAGTCACAAAGAGTTTGTTTTCCGCGGCAGAATGGTCTGTCTTCGGGATGCGAGGCATGAAGCGTCGCACGGAGAGGAAGTGTCCTCATGTAAAGAATCTTTTCTTCCTGCTGGTGTCGTTGTTGCTGCTGATGGGCAAGGGCGAGGCCTGCGCACAGGGAGCACAACCCGCATCGGCGGAGGCACCGGGGACGGTGTATATGGTTGCCGATGCCCATTTGGACACCCAGTGGAACTGGGATGTGCAGACTACTATCAGGACCTATATCTGGAACACGATGGTGCAGAACTTCCACTTGTTCCGCCAATATCCCGATTACGTCTTCAACTTCGAAGGCGGCGTGAAATACGCCTGGATGAAGGAATACTATCCGTCGCAGTATGCAGAGGTGAAAGACTGGATAGGGAAGGGTCGCTGGCACATCACCGGCAGCAGCTGGGATGCCAACGAGACCATCATCTGCTCACCGGAGTCGTGGATTCGTAACATCCTGCTCGGCCAGACGTTCTTCCGCCAGGAGTTCGGCAAGGAGGGCACCGATGTGTTCCTGCCCGACTGCTTCGGCTTCCCCTATACGATGCCCACTCAGGCCAAACACTGCGGGCTGATAGGCTTCTCGTCGCAGAAGCTGGTGTGGCGCGACAAGCCGTTCTACGAGGGCGGCCGCCGCTATCCCTATCCCTTCGGCGTGTGGGAGGGCATCGACGGCAGTAAGATCTTCATGGCTCACGGCTACAACTACTCGCAGCGTCTGCCCGACGAGGACCTGTCGAGCAATGCGATGCTGCTGCGCGAGGTCGGCGAGAGCGATCTGCGCCTGACGTACCGCTACTATGGTACGGGCGACATCGGCGGTTCGCCGACGGTGCCCTCGGTGCGTGGCGTGATGAAAGGCATGAAGGGCAGCGGTCCGCTGAAGATCATCAGCGCCACGAGCGACCAGCTCTACAAGGACGCCATCGCCAAGGGGCTGACGGAGAAGCTGCCCTCGTTCCGCGGCGAGCTGTATATGGACCTGCACGGCAACGGCTGCTACACGTCGCAGGCAGCGATGAAACTCTACAACCGGCAGAACGAACACCTTGGCGACGCTGCCGAGCGCTCGGCGGTGATAGCCGACTGGATGGGTGCCTATCGCTATCCCATCGGCCTGATGACCGACGCCTGGCGCCGCATCATCTGGCATCAGTTCCACGACGACGTGACGGGAACGAGCATTCCGCGGGCGTATGAGTTCTCGTGGAACGACGAGCTGCTGTCGCTGAAGCAGTTTGCCGACGTGCTCACGACGAGCATCGGCGGTGTGGCTCGGCAGATGGACACGCAGGTGAAAGGTACGCCTGTAGTGGTGTATAACAGCGAGGCGTTCCCCGTGAAGGGACTGGTGAAGGTGGACGTTGGTGACAGGGCATATAGTGTCGTAGATGGTGCAGGGCGGAAGGTGCCCGCACAATGTGCCGACGGAAAGCTGCTGTTTGAGGCAGACGTTCCCTCGACGGGTGTGGCGGTATATGGAATTAATATTGTAGGCAAGATGCCAAGGGTAGCCCCGCAGCCGCAGCGCGAGATAGAGAACTCGGTGTATCGCCTGCGCCTGGACGAGCACGGCGATATGGTGTCGCTCTACGACAAGCGCGCACAGCGCGAGCTGGTGGCACCGGGACGCAGCATCCGACTGGTGGTGCTCGACGACTGTAAGTCGGAGGCGTGGCCGGCCTGGGAGATCCTGAAGCGCACACTCGACAAGGAGCCGCTGCCCATCCACGAGGGTGTGAAGATGGAGCTGGTGGAGAACGGTGCGGTGCGCAAGACGCTGCGCGTGAGCAAGCAGTATGGGCCAACCATCATCCGTCAGGACCTGCACTTATATGAAGGTGCCGATGCCGACCGCATCGACTTCGAGACCACCGTTGACTGGGCTGCGGAGAATGCCTTGCTGAAGGCGGAGTTCCCGCTGGGCGTCGCCAACGAGATGGCGTCCTACGACCTCGGCCTGGGCTGTGTGCAGCGCGGCAACAACAAGGAGAACCAATATGAGGTGTACTCCCACGAGTGGACCGACCTCACCGACCGCTCAGGCTCCTATGGTGTGACCATTCTGAACAACGGCCGCTACGGCTGGGACAAGCCCAACGACAACACGCTGCGCCTCTCGCTGCTCTATGCCCCGAAGCCCGGCAACAACTTCGTCTATCAGGCTCATCAGGACAAGGGACACCATGTGTTCACCTATAGCATCATCGGCCACGAGGGTGCGCTCGATGTGGCACAGACAGCCCGTCGCGCTACGGCGTTCAACAGTGGGCTGCGCGCCTTCACGACCACGCGCCACAAGGGTGCGCAGGGTCGTCGCTTCTCGTTTGTGTCGAGCGACAACGACAACGTGCTCATCCGCACGATGAAACAAGCTGAGGTGAGCGATGAATATGTGGTGCGCGTGCACGAGCTCGGAGGCAAGGAGTCGCAGAAGGCGACGCTGACCTTTGCCGCCGACATCGTGGCAGCCGTTGAGGCCGACGGTACGGAGAAGACCATCGGCGCCGCCACCTTCGAGGGCAACCGGCTGCAGGTGGACGTGAATGCGTTTGGCGTGAGAACCTACAAGGTGAAGCTGCGGAAGAAAGATGCTACCGCCATCCGTCAGCAGGCGGTGGAGCTGGCGTTCAACAAGCGCTGTGCTACGCCGAATGCGTTCCGCACGGATGCCGACTTCGAGAGCGGCTATAGCTATGCTGCCGAGCTGCTGCCCGAAAAGCTCACCGTCGACGGCATCGCGTTCCAACTGGGCGACAAGGATGCTGCGAACGGCCTGGCCTGCGAGGGCGACACGCTGCAGGTGCCTGCCGGCTACAACCGCTTGTATCTGCTTGCCGCCAGCAGCGAGGGCGACCGCGAGGCAACGTTCGGCGTGGGCAAGACGCGCCAGACGGTGGAGGTGCCGTTCTACAGCGGGTTTGTCGGTCAGTGGGGCCACACAGGTCAGACGCAAGGCTTCTTGAAGCCGGCACAGGTGGCCTATGTGGGTACGCACCGCCACTCTATCGACGGCGACGAGCCTTATGAGTTCACGTATATGTTCAAGGTGGCCATCGACCTGCCTGCCGGCACGAAGGAGGTGATACTCCCGAACGACCGTCATGTGGTACTCTTCGCGGCAACGGTGGCGAGCGAGAGCGATGGCGTGAAGGCAGCCGGACAGCTCTTCGAGACGTCGAACGTGGCGTCGCAGCAGGGTAGCACCAAGCGAAGCGAGGCCAGCGCGCCGAAGTCAGCAAGCCTGCTGAAGGGCATGCAGCCCATCTTGTGCTCGGGCTACGTGAACGAGCGGGAGTCGCCGGCGATGCTCACCGACGGGAAGAGCGACACAAAGTGGTGCGATACGCATGCTGCACCGAACTTCATCGTCTACGACCTCGGCGAGGAGAAGAGCGTGAGCCGCTGGCGTCTGCTGCACGCTGGTGCCGAGATGCGTGACTACATCACGCGTGCGGTGCTGCTGCAGGGCCGTAACACGCCCACCGAGGAGTGGCGGACGCTCGACATGCTCGACGGCAACCGCCTGAACGAGACCGACCGCACCTTCGCTCCCCAGTCGGTACGCTACGTGCGCTTGTATGTGGTGGCTCCCACGCAGGAGATCAATGGCCTCGCCACCCGCCTGTATGAGTTTGAGTTGTGGTGATTCCGCGCGATGCGCGAAATGAAGTCTGCGATTAAGCGAGAGAAGAGCGATGCTCGCATCAGCTTTTCCGAGTATGAGCAGACTCGACCGAAGGTCAAAAGTTAAAAACGAAAAGTGAAAACGAAAAATAAGCAAAAAGAGTGCGCAGTAATGTGCACTCTTTTTGTTGAGCCCCGCGCCAACGGTAGGGGCAGACCCCCGTGTCTGCCCGAACAATAACGAGCTCCAAACATATTTTTTATCAAGAATTATAGAAATTGAGAATTTTTTCTTCATGCAAATGAATTGACGAGAATCCGTCGCAAGCGACGAGAATAGTAGCGAGGAAACAGGAAATTGCTTGCAATTTCTTCTCAAAATCTCATTAATTCCCATTCATGCAACGAAAAATTCTTAAATTACCTCCCCTTCGGTCGGTGGGTCTTCGACAAATCTCTCAAATTCTTGACAATAATAATTATATATCAAACATATCGGGCAGACACACAAGGATGTGCCTGCCCGATATTATTTATGTCCCTTATTTGCCTATTGAGCGGGCAGACACGGGGGTCTGCCCCTACAGTAGGATGACGTCAACGCTGGCGCGCGACTCCCCTCCTTTGGAGGGGCGGGGGAGGTTTCCCCCTCCCGCAGGGAGGGGCTGCTTACGAATTCTTATAATCTCTCGGCGTCATGCCGTAGAAGCGCTTGAAGATGGTGGAGAACGACGCGGAGTTGCTGAATCCGCATGCGTACATCACTTCGGTGACGTTCATGTCGCCAGTGGAGAGGAGGTGGGCGGCCTGCTTCAGTCGGATGTTGCGAATGAAGTCGTGCGGCGTCTGACCGGTGAGCTCCTTCATCTTACGGTGCAAGTGTACGCGGCTGATGCCTACGGTGGAGGCTATCGTGTCGACACTGAGGTCGCTGTTCGAGATGTTCTCGTTGATGACCTTCATGATGCGCTCGAGGAGCTTCTCGTCGGGCGATTTCATTTCTACCTTCTGCACCTTGCTCTCCAACTCGTCGTTGCGGCCGTATTTCAGTCGCAGCATGCGACGTGAGCTGATGAGGTTCACGATGGTGCGTCGCAGGATATCCATGTTGAACGGCTTCACGATGTAAGCGTCGACACCCGTGCCGAGACCTTCCAGCTTGTCCTCGTCGCGATTCTTCGCGGTGAGCAGTACGATGGGAATATGATTCGTCTGCGGATTCGTCTTCAGCGTAGCGGCAAGTGTGTTACCGTCCATCTCCGGCATCATCACATCGCTGAGCACCAGGTCGGGCAGGCACTTCAGCGTCTCGGCGAGTGCCTCGCGGCCGTTTGTGCAGGAGCGGATGTCGTAGTCGCCCGAGAGCTCTTGTGTGAGGTAGTCGCGAATCTCGTCGTCGTCTTCGACGATGACGATGATCTGTCGGCGGTTCTTCTCAGCATTCCATTCGGCTGAGTCGTTGTCGAGCAGTTTGTCCATTTCCTCCTCCTCGACTCCGTTGAGCTCGGCCTGGGCGAGACTGTTGTCGGCAGGTGCCTCGACGTCGATCTCGTCTTCTGTGAGGTGTGCCTTTCCTAATGGGATGGTGACCACGAACTCCACCCCTTGCTTGCTATCGCCCGTGAGCAGGGTGCTCGCCTCTTCAGCATTGAGGTTGCGGGCGAGGATGGTGCCGTGATGCAACTCCACGAGCGAGCGTGTGAGGTCGAGGCCGATGCCAGTGCCCGTATTGCGGTCGTTGGCGTGCGTCGTGGTCTGATAGAAGCGCTTGAAGATGTGCTGAATCTTGTCTTCGGGAATGGCCTCACCGTTGTCGCTGACGGCGATGGTGGCATGCTGGTCGTCGTGGGACACACGAATCAGGATGTCGCCGCCCGGCGGTGTGAACTTGAATGCATTCGACAGGATGTTCACAACCACTTTGTCGAACTGCCGGCGGTCGATCCACACGGGCAGCTGGTCGGTGTCGTGCTCATAGCGGAAGGAGACGCGCTTCATCTGTGCCTGGTGCTCGAAGAGGGTGTAGATGTCCTGCACGAACGGCACGAGGTCGGTCTTCGACATGTGCATCTGCATCATTCCCTTGTCGATCTTTCGCAGGTCCATGAGCTGGTTGATGAGGCTGAGGATGCGCTCGGCGTTGCGGCGAATGGTCTCGTAGACGCTGCGGCGATGCGGGTCGTCGTCCTGCTTCATGAGCGAGAGCAGCGGTGTAATGATGAGCGTCATCGGCGTGCGAATCTCATGACTGATGTTCATGAAGAAACGCAGCTTCGCCTCACCCATCTCCTCGGCGTGGATGTGCTCCTGCAGGCGCAGGCGGTCTTGCTCGCTGCGGCTGCGCTGGCGCAGATACTGCCAGATGCCCACTCCGAGCAGGAGGGCGTAGAGGCAGTAGGCCCACCACGTGCGGAACCACGGGCTGTGGACGACAACAGTAAAGACACGCTCCTCGGTCTGCACGCTGTTGCGCTCGGCCTTGATGCGGAACTTATAGGTGCCCGGCGTGAGGTGGGAGAAGGTGATTTCATTCTTGCCCGGTTGCAGTCGCACGGGTGCCTCGTTGTTGATCTGATAGATATAGGTGATGTGCTCCGGGGTGTCGTAGGTGAGCGTCGACAGCTGAATGGTGAACGAGTTGTCGCGATAGCTCAGGTCGAAGCGGTCGCTGGCAATCACCGAGGTGTCGCACACGTTGTAGTGTCCCGACCGGGTGGTGCTGCCGATGTGCTCACCGTTGATGAGGAAGGCGGTGAGCTTCACACGGGCCTTCCACTCCTTCTGCGATATCTTCAGCGGGTCGAACCACGTGATGCCGCCCACGCCGCCGAATAGCATCAGGCCGTTGGGAGCGGTCCACGACGCTCCGGCCGAGAACTCGTTCGACTGCAGTCCGTCGTCGACGAAGAAGTTCTCAGCGCTGCCCGTCTTCGGGTCGTAGCAGCACAGGCCGCGATAGGACGATATCCAGAGCCGACCGCGCTGGTCCTGCTCCATCGATGTCACGCCGTTGCCAATCTGCACGTTGTCGGTGCCATACTGCTCCATGCGGTGGGCGAGCAGGTCGTAGCAGAGCAGGCTGTCGCTGGTGGCCATGAGGAGGCGTCCGCCGAACTCCTTCACGGTGAAT
>JAEEGG010004442.1_pt1 | contig 33934 bp, 24 predicted proteins | sample 9134161 | NCBI WGS metagenome assembly JAEEGG01 (sample SAMN16246543, study PRJNA631951) | gut metagenome | biome: gut microbiome; feature: rumen; material: CR-attached | host: Bos | place: Iran: Karaj | collected 2018-10 | reverse complement strand
CGCAACATTTCCGTTTGAAAACAAAGGATTTTATTATACCTTTGCACCGTGAATTCACCAAATATTAATTTATTCGAATAAAGATATGCAACCATCTCACATTGAACACATTGGAATCGCCGTCACAAGCTTGGACGAGTCCATTCCTTTCTTTGAAAAATTGCTTGGCACTAAGTGCTACGCCATCGAAGAAGTCGCCGACCAGAAAGTGAAAACCGCTTTCTTGCGCTGCGGCCAGACCAAAATTGAACTTTTGGAGCCCACCAGCCCCGAAAGCACCATCGCCAAGTTCATCGAGAACAACAACGGTCGCGGTGGTATGCACCACATCGCTTTTGCCGTGGAGAACATCGAAGGTCACCTCGAAGAGGCCAAGGAACTCGGCATCCGCCTCATCGATCAGACCCCGCGTGGCGGTGCCGAAGGCCTGAGCATCGCCTTCCTGCATCCGAAATCAACCTTCGGCGTGTTGACCGAACTGTGTGAAAACAAGAACAAATAAAAACACATATAACCATGTTAATTGAACAGAAAATCCAGGAATTGCTGGAGAAGCGTGGTGAGGCACGTCTTGGTGGCGGCCAAAAGCGCATCGATTCCCAGCATGCCAAAGGCAAGATGACGGCTCGCGAACGCATTGCTCTCCTTTTGGACGAAGGCAGCTTCGAAGAGACTGACATGTTTGTGACCCATCGCACCGTCGATTTCGGTCTCGACAAGCAACAGTACCTCGGCGACGGCGTTGTTACTGGTCACGGCACCATCGACGGTCGCGTCGTCTATGTCTATGCTCAAGATTTCACCGTGTTTGGCGGTGCCTTGAGTGAGACCATGTCCCTCAAGATTTGCAAGGTGATGGACCAAGCCATGAAGGTTGGCGCTCCCGTCATCGGCATCTGTGACTCGGGCGGTGCCCGTATCCAGGAAGGCTCACGTTCCCTCGCTGGCTACGCTGAGATCTTCCAACGCAACATCAACGCTTCGGGTGTCATCCCGCAGATTTCAGCCATCTTCGGTCCCTGCGCCGGCGGCGCCGTGTATTCTCCAGCCCTTACCGACTTCATCATTATGACCAATGCGGGTAGCTACATGTTCCTCACTGGCCCGAAAGTCGTGAAGACCGTTATTGGTGAAGACGTCAGCACCGACGACCTCGGTGGCGCTCGCATCCACAGCCAGAAGTCGGGCGTGGCCCACTTCGCTGTCGAGAACGAAGAGGAGGGCCTCAGCCTCATTCGTCGCTTGATGTCGTTCATCCCGCAGAACAACATGGAGAACGCTCCGCTCGTGGAATGCAACGACCCCATCGACCGTATGGAGGATGCCCTGAACCAGATTATTCCTGACAACCCGAACAAGCCTTACAACGTTGGCGACATCATCACTGCTATCGTTGACAACGGCGACTTCCTCGAAATCCATAAGAACTATGCCAAGAACATCATCGTCGGCTTTGCCCGCTTCGATGGCATGTCGGTCGGTATCGTGGCCAACAATCCGGCCTTCTTCGCTGGTGTGTTGGACTGCGACGCTTCGCGTAAGGGCGCCCGTTTCGTCCGTTTCTGCGACGCCTTCAACATCCCGATCGTAACCTTGGTCGACGTCCCCGGCTTCTTGCCTGGAACGGGTCAAGAGTACAACGGTATCATCGTCCACGGCGCCAAGTTGCTGTATGCCTACGGTGAATCCACTGTGCCGAAGGTGACTGTCACCTTGCGTAAGTCCTACGGTGGTTCCCACCTCGTGATGGGCTGCAAGCAGCTCCGCAACGACGTCAACTACGCTTGGCCGTCGGCTGAAATCGCCGTCATGGGTGCCAGCGGTGCTGTTGAAGTGCTTGATGGCAAGAAGATTGCCGAAATCACCAACCCCGAAGAGCGCGCCGAGTTCGTTGCCAAGAAGGTGGATGAATACACCAAGAAGTTCGCCAACCCGTACGAGGCTGCCAAGTTCGGTTACATCGACGATGTGATTGAGCCGCGCAACACCCGTTTCCGTGTCATCCGTGCCCTGCGTACGCTTGAGACGAAGCGCCTCGCCAACCCCGAGAAGAAACATTCGAACATCCCGCTGTAACCGTAAATCCTTGAAACGATGAACCTGTTACAAATATCATTACTGTTGGCTCACGAAGATTGGGTCTACACCAAAGGCTGGATTGTCACCATCGCTGGTTTCCTCATCGTCATCATTGCCCTCTTCATCCTCTCGACCATCTTCCGTGGCGTGGCTGCCTATTTCAAGAAGCAGGATGCCAAGAAGAACGAAGTGAAGGAGATCAAGCCTGTGACGGTGAAGCCCACGGTTAAAGTGGCTGCGGGTGAGATTCCTGCCGAGGTGCAAGCCGCCATCGGTATGGCTCTATATCTCTCGACCAACCTTCACGACGAGGAAAGCAATGTGATCACTATCGAAAGAAGAGTGACTTCTTGGAACGACAAAAATTACGGAGTTAGACACTGGAAACGTTAAATCGAACAATCATGAAAAAATTCAAATTCACCATTAGTGGGAAACCATACGAAGTTGAAGTCCAGAACATTGAAGGCAACATCGCGACCGTCAATGTGAATGGCACTGAATATCAAGTGGAGATGGAAGAGCAAGCCGCTCCGGTGATCGCTCCCGTGGCCCGTCCGGCCGCCAAGCCCGCCGCCAGCGCTCCTGCCCAAACTGCCGCTCCGAGACCGGCCGCTGCTGCAGGTGGTGCCGGCTACAAGATGGCCGCTCCGCTTCCTGGAACCATCATGCAGATCTTCGTCAAGCAAGGCGACGCCGTTAAGAAGGGCGACAAGTTGCTTATGTACGAAGCCATGAAGATGGAAAACAACCTGCTGGCCGAAGCTGACGGTACCATTACCGCCATCAACTGCCGCCAGGGCGACAATGTGCTTCAAGGTGATACTTTAATCGTAATCGGATAAGGTCATGTTAGGCAAGAAAAGTATTTACAGAAGACCTGCGGTCATCCTCGGCTCCTTGGTGCTCCTGATGCTGCTCAATCTAGTGGTGGTCAACAACCCGATGTTCGCCACCAGGATTTCAGACTTGGGCAGTAAGACCGAGCAAGTGAGCGAGATGACCCCAGAGGAAAGCAATGCCCAGCTGGCTGCGATGGCTGACGCGATTGTCGCGGAACAGCAAAAGTCGGCCGAACTGGGTCAGCAAATCCAGAACCTCGACAAGCGCGTGACGACTTTGGAAAACAAGAATGTCAAAGCCCATGCCACTAAAGAGGAAGTTAAGGAAATGTCCACCAAAGAACGTCTGAGCGAAGGTCTGCACAACTTCTGGCTGCTTACGGGTTTCCGTAATTGCAAGTTGGGCAACATCATCATGATTTTGGTGGGTATCCTATTCATCTTCCTGGCTATCCGCTTCGAGTTTGAACCTATGCTGCTCATCCCGATTGGTACAGGTATCATCGTGGGTAACATCCCGTTCTTCCAAGGTTTCGGCGTGACCTTCGCCGATGCCATGGCCAATCTACAAGCACTAGATCCAGCCACACTCAATTTCGATATGGACACCGCTAAAGCCTTGTTGGTGGCCGTCTTTGGCGACAACCCAGGCGACAAGCACATGGTGCTGAGCGAAGCCATCAAATCGGTCGAGCATCTGAACATGGCTGATTATGGCCTGGTCAACAACGACATCGAAGGCGTGAAAGGCTTGATGACGAGCGTGTTCCAAAGCGGAGAATTGAACCTCCAGACGGGTCTTTACCAAAAGGGCAGTGTGCTGAACTACCTGTACTTCGGTGTGACCTCAGGTGTGTATCCTCCGTTGATCTTTTTGGGCATCGGCGCCATGACCGACTTCTCGTCGCTCATCGCCAACCCGAAACTGATGATCCTCGGTGCCGCCGCCCAGTTGGGTGTGTTCATCACCTTCATCGGTGCTTTGTATCTCGGCTTCAACCTGCGTGAGGCTGGCGCTATCGGTATCATCGGTGGTGCTGACGGTCCTACCGCCATCTTCCTGTCATCACGTTTGGCCAACGGCATGAACGGCACACGTAACCTCATCGGCCCCATCGCCATTGCAGCGTATTCCTACATGGCTTTGGTGCCCGTGATTCAGCCGCCTATCATCCGTTTGCTGACCACCAAGGAAGAACGCCTTATCAAGATGGGTGCCCCGCGTATGGTCAACAAGACTGAAAAGATTATGTTCCCCATCGTCGGCCTTATCCTGACCACCTTCATCAGCCCCACAGCTCTGCCGCTGTTGGGTATGCTGTTCTTCGGTAATATCATCAAGGAGTCGGGCGTGGTGAAGCGTTTGCAGAACACCGCCTCCAACCCGTTGATTGACATCGTCACCATCGTCTTGGGTCTCACCGTGGGTGCCTCTACTCAGGCCTCCGTGTTCTTGACCTCGAGCTCCATCAAGATCTTCGTCCTCGGTGCTGCTTCGTTCTGCGTGGCCACTGCTGGCGGTCTGCTTGGTGCCAAGTTGATGAACCTCTTCCTGAAGGAGAAGATCAACCCGATGATTGGTGCCGCTGGTGTTTCGGCTGTGCCGGATAGCGCCCGTGTCGTCGAAGTGGAAGGTCAGAAGTACGACCCGTCGAACCACCTGCTCATGCACGCCATGGCTCCGAACGTCTCCGGCGTTATTGGCTCGGCAGTGGCAGCTGGTGTGATGATGTCATTCCTGATGATGTAAAACAACTTATTAATATTGGGGAGCCTTCTTGTTGGAGGCTCCCTTTACAAAACCAAACATTAATTTAAAATCAAAATGAGAAAAAAAGCAGTTCTTTTAGCGGCTATGTTGGCATTCTTTGTTGGCAGCGCCAACGCACAATGGTTTGATTTTTCGAACAATCGTCGTGCTTCTATAGGTGTTAATCTAGGAGTTGTAGGCTATAATCTTACTTCACAGGGATATGCGGAAAACCTTTCCGGCTTTGGCACAGGTATCAATTTATCATTATCTGGCCTCTATTTGGATTTCATTTATCAATCGCCCCAACACCGTTGGGATAGGCATGTGACCCAGGCCGAATATAACGATCATACGGCTCTTGCCATCAATGTTGGCTATCAGATTCCTGTAACTTCCTGGTTGTACGTGACGCCTTTGATTGGTTACAGCAATGAAACAACGGGAAAGACGATCGGCAACTCCATTGGCATCGATGTAGAGAGAAGATCCATTTACCACGAATACAAACGCCTGACCATGGAGAATCATTTCAACTATGGTGTTGGGCTGATGTTTAGACCCATTGAAATGCTTGAAATCGGCGCTGTGGCCTCAAGCCATGCCTTGTATGGCACCATTAGCTTTTCAAGCAATTTCAAAAAATGACCCCATTAAATTATCGTATAATTAACTAAATCAATTAACTAAATCAATTAACTAAATTCAAAGAATCATGAAAAAATTCAGACTGTTAATGGTTTGCGGTATCGCTTTGTTGTTCATGGCTAGCTGCAACACTTACCGCCACAGCATGAAGAGTCCCGAAGCCTATGTTGAGTATCATGCTGACGACTTCACCCTCTCTGATCAAGTGACTGGTGAAGCCACCGTCGTCCGTGTGATCGGCATCGACTGGCAACACCTCTTCGGCACCGAGGAAATCGGTACCACTTCCGACTTCGGCACCGCCGTTCCTTACATCGGAACAATCATTCCCGATGGTTCCAATTACGCTCTGTTTAACCTGATGCAAAAGAACCCGGGCTATGACGTAGTGGTCTATCCACAAGTGGAATCCCACCGTCACGCCCCGATTCTTGGCACTGACATCTACTCAAAGACCACCTATAAGGTGACCGCTCGTTTGGGTAAATTGAAGAAGAAATAATCGTTCTTGTTCACTCAAATGAACTTTTGGGGTAATGGAAGGCCGCTCAAAGAGCGGCTTTCTTTTTTATGTTGTTTTACCGAAAAACCTTATTTTTGCGCGTTTTATCACCCTAATTCCGGAAAAATGAAAAAGCTTTACTTGATTATCCTTTTGATGTTGGCTTCGTTGATGCTTCAAGCCCAAAACGATACCATTCGTCCTCCCCGTCTCAAAGTGGGCGTGGTTTTAGGTGGTGGTGGTGCCAAAGGTGCTACCCATATTGGTGTGTTGAAATACATCGAAGAGATGGGCATCCCTGTTGATTATGTGGCAGGCACCAGCATGGGTTCCATCATTGGCGGTTTTTATGCCATGGGTTACACTCCCGACGAACTCACCCAACTGATTTCCAACATAGATTGGTCGCAATATATCGGCAACAAGATTGACCGCCCCATGATGTCGGAAGAGATGAGACAACGCAACAGCACTTTATTGCTTCAAGTGCCTTTCAGCCATGAAAGCCTTTTTGACAGTAACCCCAACTCGTCATTTATCAGCCAGTTGCCAAGTGCGTATGTCAACAACAGTTCGCTCATCAACTTGTTTAACGACTTGTGTGTCGGTTATCAAGAGGAGATGGATTTTAACGATTTGCCCATTCCTTTCGCTTGCGTAGCCACGGATATGATTACGGGTAAGGAAGTGGTATTGCGTAATGGAAGCGTGCCTAATGCTATGCGAGCCAGCATGGCCATACCAGGTGTGTTCTCGCCCGTTGAAATTGGCGACAAGGTGCTGGTTGATGGTGGCTTGGTGAATAACTTTCCCGCCGATGTGCTCAAAGATATGGGTGCCGACATTATTATTGGTGTTGAAGTCACATCCACGAAGGCCGTCACGATTAATGATTTGAAGTCCTTGCCCCAAGTATTTGCACGTCTGCTCATCACTAGCACAAGTAACAAAAGAGAGAAAAACCGTGAATTATGCGATATCCATATCATTCCCGACATTAGTGGATTCGGTATGTTGAGTTTCACTCCCGAGGCCATCGATACTTTGGTGAACAGGGGCTATAAACGTGCTAACGATTTTCATGACCAGCTGTTGTCCATCAAAAAGGCCGTGGATGCTTCGGCAGGCCATCCTGTAAACAAAACACTTCATGCACCTCATGCATATAATTTGGCCAAAGATCCTGTGCTCATCCAATCCATCACCATCGACAATGTAAGCGATCGGGATAGCCGCTGGCTCATTCGTAAGGGCAATCTGAAAGTAGGGAATCGTTATAAAGAAGAAGACATCGAAAATGCCATGAAGATTTTTCGTGGCACGGGTTGCTATGATGAAATCACCTATCAGGTCAAGGAAAGCGACTCCATTCATTGGGACAATCAACTTTCGGATGGCTACGACTTGAGGGTCAAGGTGAAACCAGCCCAACCTCATCTTTTTGGCATGGGCGTTCGTTATGACACCGATGAAGGTGCTGCATTGTTACTCAATATTGGCTTGAATGCGAAGAAGTTCAACGGTTGGAAGCTCGGTTTCAGCGCCAAACTGAGCTATAATCCCCGTCTCAACCTGACTTACACGTATTCGAGGTCTTCATTGGCCAATTTCAACCTTGCCTACGACTTTCGTAATGAGCATTTTAGGATGATGATGAATGATGCAAACAGAGGCGTCAATATGCGGTATCATCAGCAAAAATTGAGTGGTTACATCTCACAGTTCCATCTGCTTGACATCAGTGCTCAGGCAGGGTTGTCTTATACCAGTACCACTTACGACCTTAGCTCTATGGAGGGTAGCTCCATGGATTCAGTTGTATATACGCATAATAGGCTACTTACACCTTTTGTCACTTTTGGCTATGATAATCTGGACGATGACTATTTTGCCAAACATGGTATCAAGGCACGACTTACAGGACGTTATAATATAGACGTGACTCCCGAAAGGAATAAAGAATTTAGTGGAAAGTACTTTGAACTTGCCTACGCCTTCCAATCTTATATCACTCCTGGTGACTGGCGCTTAACTATCATTCCTCAAGTGTATGGACGCTATATCTCTGGATTAGCTATGTATTACAATTTGTGGAATTTGTATGGTGGGGAAGTGGCAGGCCGTCATTTTGAGGAACAGATGCCTTTTATCGGACTTACCACGGTGGAACACTCTGGTGAAAATACCACTGTGTTACGTTTGGACTTGCGCTACAATTTCTATGGGAACCATTATCTGACTGCCATGTACAATATGGTTGCTTATCCGGGTAATTTGGCCTATGCTGATGCAACTCTTTCCGATGTGTTTGATTTTGATTTGCAAGGTGCTGGATTGAAATATTCCTACGATAGCCCAATAGGTCCCATCTCACTTACGGCACATTGGTCTAATACTTATATTGGAAGCCTTTTCGGAGCGTATTTCTCATTCGGATATACGTTTTGATTCACAAAGGGGTGCGCTTTGCCGAAAAAAACGTACTTTTGCCGTTTTAAAATCCTATGAAAATGAAAAAAGTATGTTTGCTTATCGCACTCCTATTGGCATCCTTTGCCATGAACGCCCACAATGATACCATCCGCCCGCCGCGCCTCAAAGTGGGTGTGGTATTAGGTGGTGGCGGTGCCAAGGGTGCTTCCCACATCGGGGTCTTGAAATACATCGAGGACATGGGCATCCCCGTCGATTATGTGGCTGGTACGAGCATGGGCTCCATCATCGGCGGCTTGTATGCCTTGGGCTATACGCCCGACGAACTCACTCAGCTCATTGCAAGCATGGACTGGTCGGAATACATCGGCAACAAAATCGACCGATCCATGATGTCGGAAGAGGCAAGGTTGCGCAATGCCACTATGGTGCTCAATGTGCCTTTCAGCCTCGAGAGCCTCTTCGACCGTGACCCCAATTCCTCGTTTATCAGCCAGTTGCCAAGTGCCTACGTCAACAACAGTTCGCTCATCAACCTGTTCAACAACCTGTGCGTCGGTTATCAGGAGGAGATGGACTTCAACGACCTGCCCATTCCGTTTGCCTGCGTTGCCACCGACATGATTACGGGCGACGAGGTTGTGTTGCGTAGTGGTAGCGTGCCTGCGGCTATGCGTGCCAGCATGGCCATTCCTGGCCTGTTTTCGCCTGTCGCGATAGGCGATAAGTTGTTGGTCGACGGCGGCTTGGTGAACAACTTCCCGGCCGATGTGCTAAAGGATATGGGCGCCGACATCATCATCGGCGTTGAGGTCACTTCGAACAAAGACGTCACCATCGCCGACCTCAAGTCACTGCCACAGTTGTTTGCCCGTCTGGTCACCAATAGTACGAGCGCCAAGCGTGTGGATAACCGTTCCATGTGTACTGTCCACATCATCCCCGACATCAGCGGTTTCGGGATGCTCAGCTTTACGCCCGAGGCCATCGACACATTGGTAAGCCGAGGCTACAAGAGTGCCAATGGCTTCCACGACCAACTGTTGGCCGTCAAACAGGCTGTGGATGCCTCGGCGGGTCATCCCGTCGGCAAGACGCTGCGTGCGCCCCGTGCCAAGAACCTGAAACAGGAATCCGTTCTTCTCAGAAGCATCACCATCAACAACGTGAGCCCTCGCGACAGCCGCTGGCTCACTCGCAAAGGCAAACTTGTAGACGGCAATAAATACTCTCAAGACGACCTCGAACAGGCGATGAAGGTGTTTCGAGGCACGGGCAGTTTCGACGAAATCACTTACCAAATCAAGGAAAGCGATTCTTCGCATTGGAACCACCAGCTTTCGGATGCCTACGACTTGACTGTCAACATGAAGCCTGCCAAGCCCCATGTCTTCGGCTTGGGTGTGCGTTATGATACTGAGGAAGGCGCTGCATTGTTGCTCAAAATCGGTCTCAATGAGAAGAGATTCAAAGGCTCGAAGTTGAACGCGAATTTCAAGCTTAGCTATAACCCCAAAATCAATCTCACCTATACATACGCCGTGCCATCTGTGGCCAACTTTAACGTGGCTTACGATTTCCGCAACGAGCATTTCAGGACGACGGCTACCGTGGGCAAAATGTTCAATCTGAGTTACCAGCAGAATAAGCTAAGCGCCTATATTTCACAGTTTCATCTGCTCAACTTTAGTACCAAGGTCGGCGTATCATTCGCCAGTACGACATTTGATCTTTCCTCGATAGAAGGTAATGCATTTGATTCCATCATCTTTGTGCCCAACAAACTGGTTACTCCGTTTGTCAACATGGAATTCGACAATCTTGATGATGCCTATTTTGCCAACCATGGCATCAAGGCAAGCGTAACAGGTCGTTATCATTTTAATTTGAGTCACCAAACTGGAGAGGAGTATGTTACACAAAGCGGATACTTCGATCTCGCATACAATTTGCAATCCTACATCACACCAGGTGGTGGGAGATTCACCATCATTCCTCAAGTGTATGGCCGTTATGTGACTGGTATTCCCGGTTATTTCAACTTGTGGAGTATTTATGGCAGCGAGGTTCCAGGGCGCCATCTTGATGACCAAATGCCTTTCATCGGTTTTGGTGCTGTGGAGGTGGCGGACGACAATGCCAGCGTGCTTCGTGTCGACTTGCGTTATAACTTTTATGGAAACCACTATCTGACAGCCATGTACAATGTCATGATGGATTGGGGTGTGGTACCTCTAATGCCGTATGAGGACGAGCTTAAGTTAGTTGAAGTACATGGTGCGGGCTTGAAGTATTCCTACAAAAGTCCTTTGGGTCCCATCTCGCTGACAGCGCATTGGGCAAATAGATACTCAGAAAACCGTTTTGGAGCTTATTTCTCATTCGGCTACACGTTTTGAATGCTGAATTAAGAATGTAGAATGCAGAATGAGGGGGCGAAGCCCAGCATCACTTGTATAATTATGCATTCATCATCCTACATTTTGCATTCAACAATATCGTTCTCTAGCATAAACTGCCAGATTTGATCGGCATGCCGTCCACGGATGATGACGTGGTGGTTGCCGATGGAATGCTGGAGCAGATAAGGCTTCAGGTTCACGTTGAGTGTGATTTGTGTGCGACAGAAATGGTTGCTGTATGGCGTTTCGACGGCTTGCGCTTCGGTGACAAAAAAGCGGTCGAGCTTGGAGCCACCCCATTTAAATAAGGTGTAGTCGGTGAGAGGCAACATCCCTTGGATGGCCACGCCAATGGATGATTCGAAATGCGAACGTATCGTTGTCTCATCGCACATCGTCAGTGGGATGGTGCAATGCGCCAACATGGACGATTGGTCGGTGAGCTGTGACGGGTTTGCCATGAAAGCCACCTCGTCGCACAAACGTTTGGCCAGATACATGCTCATCAACGTCTGCATGTCGCCTTCGCAGCCTGCCACGATGCCTTCGTCGTTGAGCAGGGCCAAAGCCAAACAGCTCGTCGTGCCGCAGGCTTTCACGATGTCGAAACAACGGATGGTCATGGCATCCAAATGCTCCTCTTGGCAGATGTGTTTGATGGCGAGATAAGCCTTGGCGGCCTCCAACATGTCGGCATCCGAAGGCTCCACAACACCTTTGGCGCGTTTCAGTATGGTTTGCGCCACCTTTTCGGCCTCGGTTTGCGGAATGGTTTTGATGCCATCGATGAGGCGTTGCAGGTTGATGTCGATGGTTTCGATGCCATAATGTTGGTGGAGATAATCGCGGTCCACCCCGCTGGCGATGAGCCAGTCGGAGGGTTGACCGAACAACCCGATTCGTCCCCGTAGAGACGCACTGCCGTGCGTCTCCATCACGGTCGATATAATTTCATCATTCGTCCCATGCAAAATTCTACCTTCCACCCCGATATTGCCCAAATAGGTCAGTATCTCCAAAGCGGCAGCCAAGGAATTGTTGCGCCCGTCGGCGATCATGGTGACGGTTTTTTGGTGCGATGGCCCACACATGGTTTCAACATCGATGGCCGACCAGATGCGTTTGAACAGGTTTTCCACACCACCGGTGGCGATCATAAATGCATCAGGTAACGATTGTAGAGACGCGGCGCGCCACGTCTCTACCGATTCGTCACCAATGATATTAATTTCGGCATTACATTCGTTTTTCAGCCGTTGAATCAGGTCGGCATATTCGTTTCTGACAAAATCGTCGGTCTGGAATGAGGAACGAAGGATGGTTATTTTCATGGGATATGGGGTACTTTATGCCCTTTGTCCTCATTGCGGGCTTGCCCCGCAATCCCTCGTGCTTTTAGATGACGATTCTGCACGAGGGATGGCGGATGTTCCTCCGCCATGAGGACAAGAGGCGTAAGGTGTCTTTTTTAGTTTAATGTTTCACTACAAATCTCAGTGTTTTCTCACCTGCCTTCACGACATAAACGCCGCTCTCATAGCCCGTCGTGTTGATGCGAAGCTCGTTGCCGTTGGCCTCGAATTCGTCCACCTTTTGGCCGAGAGAATTATAGACGTGCACCATGCTGAGGTTTTCGCCTTTGAGGGTCACGCTTTCGTTGGCGGGGTTGGGGAAGAGGCTGACAGAAGCTGTGTTGTCGTTGACGGACCATGGTTCTTCAAGCATCACAACAAAGGAGGCATCGGGCAGGTTACTTGTTAAGGTGACAATATCAGGCACGATGCTCTTGGCGACGACATTACATACAATACCTAACTCCTTGGATTCGCCTTGAGGAATGGAGATTTCTATTGGTTCATAGCAATAAATATCTTCGCCATCTATATTGAAAGCCAGATACTCGTATTCGTCATGAATACTGGTAACTATAGCGTCTTCAGCAGTATTGTTGTATACGGTAATCCAATTAATTTCATATTGATTGTCAACTATATTCACTGTATCCTCACTGAAAGTCAGCGTTTCTTCAAATGGGCACTCATGTTGCTCATAACCTTCTGCGTTCATGGCATTAATAATGTATTCCAGTGTGGGCGGATAGATGTCGCGGTTGGCGAAGGTGTGGTCGGGACGGATGAGCATGATGGTGGGATAGTAACCTACAGGGATGGCTTGGGCGATGTCATTTCCGCCACCGTCGCGGCTGATGGTGGGATATTTCACGCCAAACTGGTCGGCCCAGGCTTGGCAGGCATCATCGTGACCATTCGGGCAGATTTCCATGAAGAACACATCATGCGCGTTGCAGCCATAAAGACGATAGGCTTCGGCCATATCGGGCATGGGTTGCTCACTGAATGGGTCGCCGGTGAGGAAGAAGTTGATTAGCACAGCCTGACCTGCATCAAGGATATCGTAAAGGTGGATAGTGTTGCCCTCGATGTCGGTGGCAGTGAAGTCGGGCATGATTTCTGTGCCACCGCCTGGCGTAGTGGTAACAGGCTCTTGGACAACCTCACCGAGGTTGCCGTCAATGTCGGCGGGCACTGCGTAGATTACATATTCCGTGTTGGGCGTCAGGTCGCTGAAGGTGTTGGAGATGACTCCCGAGCCAGGCATACCGTAGTTCCAAAGGTATTCGGGAAGGTCTAGGCCAGCGATGCCCATCCATTCCTGGATTTCGGCTTCAGTGGCCATCATATAGCCGTAAGAGGCGCAATCCTCATTGGGCGTGAAGGTGGCCGTGACCTCGGTCTCCAGCACTTGGTCAACCGTGATGCTCACCTGGGGGTCGTAGGTCGCGCCATTGCAGTCATGCTGCTGCAGTCCGTGTTGTTCCAAGGCATTGATGACAGTTTGGGCATTAGGGATAGGATACAAGTCTTGGATGACAATCTCATGGTTAGGCATAATGAGAATAACCGTAGGATAGGCTTGGATGCCGTATTGGCTACAAATGGCCGTACCGCCGCCTACGCCACTGATGGTAGGATATTCCACACCATAATTGTTCACCCAATTAAGACATGCAGCATCGCTATCGCCAGTGGCAATTTCGACATAATACACATCGTGCATATTACAGCCCATGGCATAGTAGGATTCAACAATCTTCGGTGTAGCTTGTTGGCAGGGACCACAAGTGGTGAAGAAGAAGTCAATAAGCACAGCTTGACCACCATCAAGGATATCGAACAAATGGACTTCTGTGCCATGAATGTCAGTAGCCGTAAAGTCAACGGCTTGTGTCAAAGGACACTGCGCTTTCAGGCCAAAACCGATGGCCAACGTGAGAATGAGCGTAATCAGTTTTTTCATAAGCAATAATTTTAATGGTTTGAATGTGCAAAGATAGCAATAAATTCAGAATGCAGAATGTTGAATGCAGAATTGTGAGACACATTATTGGACTTTGCTCCAATTCTGCATTCATAATTCATCATTCTGCATTAATTATCCCTATAGTCTTTCTTCTTCTCATACTTCAAGTCCTTCAACGCTTGCGCTTTCACATTGATGGTGAAGTTCCAGCTCTTGTAGCTGCCGATAGGAATCCAGTTGAAGCGCATTTCCCAGCAGTGCAGGTCGCGGTAGACACTGAGGTTGGTGTATGAAATCTTGTTGTTGACGAAGTCCCAACCCGTTGAGAAAGTGACTTTCCATTTTGGTGTGATGCTGATGTCGCCATTGAGGCCGATGGTGTGCACATAGGTGTTCGTCGCGATGCCCATGAAGGCAGCATAAGCAATAGATGTTGTGTAGGTGAGGTTGTAGCTAACGGAGAGCGACCAAGGCGTGGTCCAGTCAATATAAGCGTTGGGATTTCCCAAGATTTCGTTTAGTTCATCAGGGTCGAACATGTTCGATTGTCGGGCGTTTTCGTTGATTTCGTCGCGAAGGTTTTTGCTGCTTTTCTCGCCTTTCAGTTTTTTGAGGTCGTTTTGGTTGAAGGAATAGCTCATGCTAAAGCGCCACGAGGAATTAGTCTTGCGGAACAGCCGTCCGTTGTCGACAATCTCGAAACGGTTGATGCGGTGTCCTAACGAGTCGGCAGCATAGGGATCCCACGAACTGCTATAGTTGATGCCCAGTTTCTTAAATAAGGTGGTGCGCCCGCTGACCGATACGGGAGAGAAGTTTACAGAATCTTTGGTGATATCATAATTGCCCGAGATAGAGAATGATTCTAAAATTGGGATTTTCTTGATTCCCGTGATAGTGTCGGCACTTGACGGCACCTTGATTTCCAGATTGTTGCCAAAGCTGTAAGTAAGCAATCCTTGTTGGTTTTGCGAGGGCGTGCCAAAGAGGGCGTTGCCGAACTTGTTGTAAATCTGCTCGTTGCCTTCTCCATCAATGTAGGAATCGTAAACACCCCATTTTGGGTCACTGAAGTCGGGACGGTAGGTGAATCCGATGGTTGGTGTGAAAACGTGACGGATGGCACGGATGGGACCGTTTGCGAAGTTGACCATACCATAGATTTTCGTGGTAAGGTTGGTACTCGCATTGAAGTCCACCAAGTTGCGGAAGCCATGAATGATGTCGGTCTGTACGTGTCCAGTCGAGTCGCTATCGCTTACCCATTGCTGCACGGTATGCTTGAAATACATGTAATCGTTGAAGGTCAATGAGTTGGTCCAAGAGAAGTGCTTGAACAGTTTGATGGTTGCGCTGATGGGAATCCTATGCGAAATACCTGTGTGCACGTGTTCACGGAAAAAGTACTTCGCCCACTCGCCAAAATTATCTGTAATACCCTGGAAAAGCACTGAGTCCACACCGTTGATGTAAGCCTTGCCGTTCATCGTATAGCTTGTACTCAGGCTTTGGTACCAGCGTTTTTTGCCCGCTTTTCCTACATTTTTCAAAGGATAAAAGGTGTTGACAGTCAAGGTGAGTTCAGGCAGAGATGCGGTGACTTGGTGTGTCAGTGTGTTTTGGCTGTGGCTGCCATTGAGGGTAAGATAGACCTTGCCGCCGAAATTGGTTTGGTAGGCGACGCTCGACTTAAAAGTGTTGCTCAGCTGGTCGTTGACGGTTTGGGCGTTGTACTTGTTGAAGTTGGAGCTGACAATATTCACGTCGGCTGAGAAATTGCGCCGCGGATGCGACTTCGGGTCTTGCTTATGGGTCCAATGGATTTTGAAGTCGGTGCTTTCCTGATAGTCGGCAGCGCCTTTTGTGCCTATCTTGTTGACGGCGAAGCCCAAAGCCATTGAGCCGTTGAATCTGTAGCGTTTGTTGTAGCGGAAAGTTGGCTTGACGCCCCATGAGCCTCGGGTGTAGATGTCGCCCAGCACTTGAAGGTCGTAATAGTCGTTGATGGCCCAGTAATAACCACCATTTTCAAGATAAAAACCTCGGTTGGCCGACTCACCATAAGTAGGGATAATGAGACCCGACTTTTTGCCTTTTGTGTTGGGAATCATGGCAAAAGGCAGCGCCAAAGGCAGAGGTATGTCGGAGATGGTCATATAGATGGGCCCGGTGACTATTTTGTCATCGGGGATGACTTTGGCTTTGGTGAATTTGAATTGATAGTGTGGGTTCTCTTTGAGGTCGCAGGTGGTATAGCCGCCTGATCGGATATTGATACTGTTGTCATCCATGCGTTTGACGCGCTGGCCATGCAGATAACCACCGCTTTCCTCCGTCCACACTTTGGTAATGATGCCTTTCTTGGTCCTGAAGTTGTAGAGCATCTCTTCGGCCTCAAAAGTGGACTCGCCTTGGGTGAATACGGGACGGCCGCGCGTTTTCCCGATTGAGTCGACAGTGCCTCGGGCTTTGCAGGTGTTGGTCTCAAGGTCGAATTCAAGATAATCGGCTTTGAGGGTGATATCGTCGTATTTAGCTTCAGCTTGGCCGAAGTAGTAAATTTTCTTTTGGCTCATGTCGCGATAGACTGAATCGGAGGCAGAGCAGATGACTTGCGTTTCGATGGCCGAATTGGAGCGTGGCCGCATGAAATGTTTGGTTGTTTTTTTCAAAGTGTCATGGCGAAGCGAATCTATTTCGAGGCTGTCTGATAATGATGACAATGAATCGAAAGGCACAAGGCTGTCTATTGGAGGCGCCAAAGTGTCGTTTAAAAATGCTGGAATTGTGTCAGATTGGACAGAATCCAATACCAAGACAAGTGTATCAATGATGCGTTCAGGCAAAATGACCGTATCTGAAATTTGAGGTTCAAAATCGTGCTTATCTTTCTCTAAATGAGAGGTCTGCTTGCATCCGCAAAACATTGCGAACAGCACCGTCAGAAAATAAAAGACAGGCTTGGGAAAAAAAATATTATGTGTTTTGTGTTCTATCAAGACAAAAACGATTATTTTTGTGCGGTCAAATGCGCTGCAAAGATAGTTTTTCTTTGCGCATAAATAAACGAACTCACTATGATACAACGAAAGTTTTTCCAATTTGGTGTTTTAGTCTTGTTTTTTCTGATGCCATTTTGTTCCTTTGCGCAAAAGGGCGAGAAGATACAAACTATTGTCATTGATGCAGGTCATGGCGGTAAAGACGCTGGTGCTTTGGGCAGATTGTCCACCGAGAAATCCATCAATTTGTCTGTAGCCTTGAAATTCGGTGCCTATATTGAAGAAAATTTGCCAGACGTAAAAGTAATCTACACACGAACAACAGACAAGTTCGTCGAGTTAAGTGAACGTGCAGCTATTGCTAATTATAATAAGGCTGACGTGTTCATTTCCATCCATTGCAATTCTACCGAAGGTATCACTACAGCAGACGGTGCAGAGACTTATGTGATGGGTGAATCGAAGAATGAGGCTAATATGAATGTGGCAAAGAAGGAGAATGCAGTTATCTTATTGGAAGACAATACAAAAGCCTACGGTAATTTCGATCCCAATAGCACAGAGGCCTACATCATTTTTTCAATGACGCAGAGCCTTTATCAAAACCAAAGCCTTTCTCTTGCCGATAAAGTGCAGAAACAGTTTGCTAATAAAGTAGGACGGCATAATAGAGGTGTGCAACAGGCAGGTTTCCTTGTGCTTTGGAAGACTTCGATGCCGAGCATTTTGGTGGAGTTGGGTTTCATCAATAATATGAAGGAAGAACAGTTCCTCAAATCAGAGACGGGACAGACGCAGATGGCTTTAGCTTTGTATCGTGCATTTGAAGAATACAAGCGTGAGTTTGAATCTGAAAATCATGTTTCCAAAAAGTCCGAAACCACAGATAAACCTAAAGCTACGGAAAAGCCAAAAGCTTCTGATAAACCTGTGGCTACCGAAAAACCAAAAACTACCGACAAGCCTGTGGCCACCGAAAAGCCCAAAGTTGCTGACAAACCTGTGGTCACAGATAAACCTACCACTACAGACAAGACTGAATCTACTGATAAGCCTGTTGCGGTCAGTGGCGATACTTATTTTGCTGTACAGTTTTCCACTTTGAAAAGAAAGATTTCTGTCACCGACAAGGCATTCAAGGGTATAAAGGAAGTGGAAGTATATGAATCCAACGGTTCGTATCGATACGTTTCAGGCCATTTTCAGACCAAATCAGAAGCTGTGGCGCGTCTGACAGAGGTACGCAATTTAGGTTTCACAGATGCCTTCATCATCGCTTTCAAGGACGGTAAGCGGGTAAGCGTAAAGGAAGCAGAGGAAGCCACGAAGTAGTGGCATTGTTGAATGTTAAAGACAAAAACGCGGCCTGAACTCATCAAGCCGCGTTTTTGTTTGCAGTAAGGAAGGAGATGATTTATTCCACTACCACTAAATAATAGTTTTTCTTTCCCTTCTGCACGAGTATGTACTTGCCGTCGATAAGGTCGGCTGTGGTCATGACCTTGTCTAAAGTGACTTTTTCCTTGTTGACACTCACGCCATTGGCTTGGGTCATCTTGCGGGCTTCGCCTTTCGAGGGGAAGATTTGCGTGTTGACGGCCATGAAGTCGACAATCGGGATGCCGGCTTCGAGGTCGGTTCGTGCGATATGCTCTTGCGGCACGCCGTCGAAGATATCCAAAAAAGTCTGCTCATCAAGCTTCTCTAAACCTTCCTTGGTTGACTTGCCGAAGAGGATGTTGGAGGCTTCGATGGCGGCATCCAAGGCTTCCTGTGAGTGTACCAACACGGTGACTTCCTGAGCCAAACGCTTTTGCAACACGCGCATGCCTGGGTCTTTCTTGTGCTCTTCGATAAGGGCGTCGATGGTCTCTTTATCCAGCGAGGTGAAAATCTTAATATATTTCTCGGCGTCCTCGTCACTAACGTTGAGCCAGAACTGATAGAACTTGTAAGGCGTGGTGCGCTTCGGGTCGAGCCAGATGTTGCCGCTCTCGGTCTTACCGAATTTCTTGCCATCGGCTTTGGTGATGAGCGGGCAAGTCAAGGCAAAGGCTTCGTTTTCAAAGCCTAAGGTGCGGCGAATCAATTCTGTGCCCGTGGTGATGTTGCCCCATTGGTCGTTGCCTCCCAGCTGCAGTTTGCAGTTCTTGTGCTGGTAGAGCCAAAGGAAATCGTAGCCTTGCAGGAGTTGGTAGGTGAACTCGGTAAAGCTGAGGCCGTCGCGGGCGGTACCATTGAGGCGTTGCTGTACGCTGTCCTTGGCCATCATGTAGTTCACGGTGATGTGCTTGCCTACCTCACGGGCGAAGTCAAGGAAGGTGAAGTCCTTCATCCAGTCGTAGTTGTTCACCATCTCGGCGGCATTGGGCTCCTTCGACTCAAAATCAAGGAACTTTGCTACTTGCTTCTTGATGCACTCTTGGTTGTGACGCAAGGTCTCTTCATTGAGCAAGTTGCGCTCTTGGCTCTTTCCCGAGGGGTCGCCAATCATGCCTGTGGCACCACCCACAAGGATAATGGGCTTGTGGCCACAGTGTTGTAGATGGCGGAGCATCATGATGCCGCAGAGGTGTCCGATATGCAGCGAGTCGGCGGTCGGGTCGGTGCCGAGGTAGGCCGTCACCATTTCTTTCTGGAGGAGTTCTTCCGTCCCTGGCATCATCTGTGCCAGCATTCCGCGCCAGCGGAGTTCTTCAACAAAATTTTTCATCGGATGCTATGGTTTTTATTTTGGGCGCAAAAATACGAAGTTTTTCAGCTTTTCGGCGAATTAATGACCTGTTCACCGAAAAATATCAAAGAAAGCCTATATATCATTACGGGTTAAGTGGTACCGACAAATAATCCTCAAGCCTTCTGTGCAAGTAGCTTTTCCCTTTTTTTGCATGAAGACGGTTTCTTATTTCTTCAAATTCGTCGCGGATGCCATGATTTAAGGCCCATTGAACGACAAGTTCTGGACCATATGTGCTATCCATGACAATCCAACCTTTTTCACTCAACGCCATGTCCCAACCAATTATGTGACAATCAGGACATCTGGATGCCATTGATTTGAGGGTTTCGCATAATTCATTCCATGAGGGAATCTGGAAACCAATCAAAGGCTTTTTAGTATCGGGATGAATGGTGAATGACGAACCGCGTTGCTTGGAGGATGCATGAGTTATTATTCCAGTTTTTTCATCTATTGCAGCTATTACTCCTCTGGCCGCAGCATTAACCACAGCAGAATTTCCCCTTCCCATTTGAAATACTGGCCATTTTGTTTCTATGGCATCTCCAAAGTTCACAGTTATTATTCTTATTATGTTCACTGACTCGGGATGGAATGCAGCTAATCTGTTATCTTGAATTACCAATTCTTCTAACAAAAAACCATCGGAAAATTCAGGCCGTTTGAGAAATTCATGCAAAAGACTATTGACATTGGCAGATTCCTTTTTTGTGTCAACGATTCTGAATCCCTTTCCATAAAAACTCAAAGGTTTAATGATAAATTTTTCATGTGTTTCTAGAAAATCCATAACTTCATCGTTGATGTTATTATTTCTAACATCATCTTTGGAAATAAGAATAATCTGTCTTTTAAAGAATTCCTTAAAACAGTTATAACAATTCCATTTGTTGATTAGAATATCAATGTATCGTTTATCATTGACCTGGAAATAGAGATCTACTTCCTCCCATCTTGGCACAAACATTTTTTTCTCCCTTTCACTTTTATTATCAAGACTCATTTCATAGAAATCGGAGTGATGTACTCCTCTCCATAGCCAGTATTTTCTCATCTCCTTTTTTATTGACGCTATTTCTTTGTTTTCCAGAGTATAGTTTTTCTGAATATAATCGTCAAGTCTTTTATCACTGTAATTATTCCTCCAACAATAATATAAGTACCACATCGGATTGACTTTCCTGACATATTTCCTGATAAATTTATCCAAATAGCTTTCCATATTGTAAATCTCCTTTATTATGCTTAGATTCTGTTTTTATACTTAGATTCAGCGTTGTATATTGATGCAAAAATACGGCAAATCAAGGAATATTGATGTGTCTGGCGAAAATATACCTTTATTTTTTTCAATACCTCACAAATTTTTCGCAACTTTGCAGCGAATTATTAGTGGCCATGAGCCAATTTAATCTTTGAATCTTTAATTTTGAATTTTAAATCTTAAATACACATTCATGAAAAGAGACGAAAAAATCTTTGATCTGATTCGCCAAGAGAAAGAGCGTCAGATGCACGGAATTGAACTTATCGCTTCGGAGAACTTTGTCAGTGAGCAAGTTCTGGAGGCCATGGGTTCTGTCATGACCAACAAATATGCCGAGGGTTATCCTGGCAAGCGTTACTACGGCGGCTGCCAAATCGTCGACCAAAGCGAGCAAATCGCCATCGACCGCGCCTGCCAGCTGTTCAATGCTACTTTCGCCAATGTGCAGCCCCACTCGGGCGCACAGGCCAACATGGCTGTGATGCAAGCTCTGCTTGAACCCGGCGACACCTTCATGGGTCTCGACCTCTCGCATGGTGGTCACCTTTCACATGGTAGCCCGGTCAATGCTTCTGGTATGCTCTACAAGCCCGTCGCCTACCACGTAGCCAAGGAAACCGGTCGCGTCGACTACGACGAAATGGAGAAAATCGCCCTCGAGTGCAAGCCCAAACTCATCATCGCTGGTGCCTCTGCTTACAGCCGCGACTGGGACTACAAGCGTATGCGCGCCATCGCCGACCAAGTGGGTGCCGTCCTCATGGCCGACGTCAGCCACCCTGCTGGCCTCATCGCCAAGGGTCTGCTCAATGACCCGCTGGAGTACTGCCACATCATCACCACCACGACACACAAGACCCTCCGTGGTCCCCGTGGCGGCATGATCCTCATCCGTCATGACTTCGAAGACCCGCGCGGCCGCAAGACCCCGAAGGGCGAGACGAAGATGATGTCAGCCCTCATCAACAGCGCCGTGTTCCCGGGCATCCAAGGTGGACCGCTCGAGCATGTCATCGCCTCCAAGGCCGTTGCTTTCGGCGAAGCCCTCAGCGACGAGTACATGGAGTACATCCAGCAGGTGAGAAAGAATGCTGCCTTCATGGCTAGAGCTTTCATGGATAAGGGTTACGATGTCATCAGCGGTGGCACCGACAACCACTCCATGCTGATCGACCTCCGCGGCAAGTTCCCGGAGATCACCGGTAAGATGGTGGAGAACACCCTCGTTCTTGCCGACATCACCGTCAACAAGAACATGGTGCCCTTCGACACCCGCTCGCCTTTCCTGACCTCTGGTCTGCGTGTCGGCACGCCCGCCATTACCACCCGTGGTCTGAAACAAGACAAGATGGCTGTCATCGTTGATATGATCGATGACGTCATCAGCGACATCAATCCTGAGACCAAGACCGCTTCGGAGGCCAAGATCAACGCCGTCCGCGCCGAGGTCAACAAGCTGATGAAGGACTATCCGCTCTTCGCTTGGTAAACCTAGCAAAGGCAAGAAAACGTCAAAAAGTCGCTCCATTGGGGCGACTTTTTTTTCGCGAAATCAGTTTTTTTTCGTTTGCATTATTGAAAAATGCGTAACTTTGCATCCCGTATTTTTAATTCCAAGCACTATGAAAACCATTAAAAAATACGGGTTCGATAACGAAAAATACCTCAAAATCCAGTCAGAACACATTAAGGACCGCATTGCGAAATTCGGCGATAAACTGTATCTCGAATTCGGAGGCAAGCTCTTCGACGACTTCCACGCCAGCCGTGTGCTACCCGGCTTCCAGCCCGACAGTAAACTTAAAATGCTCTCCCAACTGATTGATGTGGCAGAAATCATTATCGTCATCAGCGCCATCGACATTGAGAAGAACAAGGTGCGTGGCGACTTGGGTATCACCTACGATGTGGATGTGCTCCGTCTCCGTGAGGAGTTTATGAGTCGTGGTTTCATGGTGAACTCCGTTGTGGTGACCCATTATAATGGTCAGGCCAGCACCGATGCCTATCGTCAACGTCTAGAGCGCATGGGTATCAAGGTGTATTACCATCGTATCATTGAAGGCTATCCCAACAACGTCGCCCTAATTGACTCGGAGGAAGGCTTTGGCCGCAACGATTATGTGGAGACAACACGTCCTTTGGTGGTGGTCACCGCACCTGGTCCGGGCAGCGGTAAGATGGCTGTTTGCTTGAGTCAGCTTTATCACGAAAACAAGCGCGGCATCAAGGCGGGTTATGCCAAGTTTGAGACTTTCCCTGTGTGGAACCTGCCGCTGAAGCACCCCGTCAACGTGGCTTACGAAGCCGCCACCGCCGACCTCAGCGACGTGAATATGATCGACCCATTCCATTTGGAGGCATATGGTAAGACCGCTGTTAATTATAACCGTGACATCGAGATTTTCCCTGTGTTGAATGCCATCTTCGAAAGCATTTACGGTGAGAATCCTTACAAGTCGCCGACCGACATGGGCGTCAACATGGTAGGCTATTGCCTCAGCGATGACGAAGTGTGTTGCGAAGCCTCAAAACAAGAGATTATCCGCAGGTATTATACGGCTTTGTGCAACCTTGCTAAAGGTAAAGGTTCTGAAAACGAGGTGAATAAGATTGCCTTGCTGATGAAGCAAGCCCGTATCAGCACTGCCGACCGTAAGACCACTCTTGCTGCGAAAGAGCGTAAGGAGCAGGAAGGTGCTGCCGCGGCTGCCATGGAACTACAGGACGGCACCATTATTACCGCCCATACCAGTCCCTTGTTGGGGCCCAGTGCTGCATTAATTCTGAATGCCACCAAACATCTTGCCGGGATACCGCATGAAGTGAAACTCATTCCTCAGGCTATGATTGAGCCTATCCAAACTACCAAGGTCAACTACCTGCATGGTAAAAACCCACGCTTGCACACCGATGAGGTTTTAGTGGCCCTCTCAATGCTCAGCCTTTGGGACGAAAACTGCAAAAAAGCCTTGGAATGCCTGCCCCAACTCAAAGGTTGCCAAGTGCATAGCACAGTGATGCTCAGCGAGGTGGACCATAAGATTTTCAAGAAACTGGAAATCGGCTTGACTTGCGACCCTGTGGCAAAAAAGTAATTCAATAGGTTCTTATCGCCCTTACATAGAGTTCTAGTGTCTTTAACGAATCGCCGATAACGATTTGTCCGTTTTGCATTCGCACAGATGCTGCACCACGTGTGCCTGTCTCTGTGCTCGACCAATAGGTTTTGTCCTCCAAAGTTGGATAGCCCAACGAATCGAGGGTGGCATTCACTGCTACTTGATTCATCAGAAGATAACGCATCTCCGTGCTTGATGGAACATACCATTGCCTGCTACAAATCAACTTATGGGGATAATGCACATGATGCCAGGTGTTTTTCCGGTAGCTCCAACTAATTGTGGGGAAATAATAGAGGTCATAGTTAGCTGTCACGATATTGGTGTTGTTCCATCCATCGTATGGATTGGTGGCTCCTGTCTCACTAAGGATATGTGCTGAATCACACCAAGGCAGTTTCGTCTCTTCAAGGCTGACCATCAAACCGTTATAGTCGTTGTAGGTGTAAAACACCACCCCTTCCAGCGTGTCGTTATGGAAATAATCGCCGACTTTATAACTGGGATCGATATGGGTGGGCAAAGGCATTCCACCATTGGGTATTGGATTGTCAGGTTTATTGCAGGCAACGAGTAAAGTGGTAGCTAAAGAAAGGAGAAGAAATGTCTTTTTCATCACGATGAATTTATGGCAAAGGTAAGGAAAAAAGATGGAGTAATTGATGGCATAAAAAAAAAGCTTATTTTTGCCCCAAACAAAACCTTTTTCCAATGAAAAAACTTTATCTCATCACTTTACTTAGTCTCATGCTTTGTGCTTCCTGCATGAAAAAGGCGGAAACAGACCCTGAAGTCATCGCCATGCGCGGACTGGTGAACCGCGTTGTACCTGAGTATTCAGAAAAAATCTTACTTCAACGTCTTGAAAACGACACCATTGATCGTTTCGAAATTGAAATGAAGAGAAAGAAACTCGTCATTCGAGGCAACAACGCCAATAGCATGGCTGTAGGCTTGAACCATTATCTGAAATACTACTGCATGGCGCAATACTCTTGGTTCAAAGAGGAGCCTTTGCAGATTCCTGCCACGATGCCAAAAGTGCCAGCAAGAGTCAGTCTGAGTGCCCGTGTACCCGACCGTTTCTTCCTCAACTACTGCACTTTCGGTTACACCTTGCCTTGGTGGGATTGGTCCGAATGGGAGCACTTCATCGATTGGATGGCGCTCAATGGCATCAACCTGCCCTTGGCTATCACGGGACAAGAGAGCGTGTGGTATGAGGTGTGGAGCGACTTGGGCCTCACCGATGAGGAAATCCGCAGCTATTTTACAGGTCCGGCGCACCTGCCTTGGCACCGTATGCAGAATATCGACCGTTGGGGCGGACCATTACCCATGTCGTGGCTCGAGAACCAAAAGGAACTACAAAAGAAAATCGTGGCTCGAGAGCGTGAACTGAATATGAAGCCTGTGTTGCCTGGCTTTGCAGGTCATGTACCGCCTTGCATCACAAGACTTTATCCCGACGCACCATTGGCTTCCTTGGGTGATTGGGCTGGTTTTGACAGCATCTGCTGGTGCAAGTTCCTTGACCCGCTCGACCCGCTGTATACGGAGATCCAGAAGAAATTCATCGACAAACAGACCGAGTTCTATGGCACCGACCATATTTATGGCATTGACATCTTCAATGAACTCATTCCGCCGAGTTGGGAACCGGAATACCTTGCTCGTGTGAGTCGTCAGGTTTATGAGTCGCTCGAAGCTGCAGACCCCGAGGCCAAGTGGCTTGAGATGGCGTGGCTGTTCTGGAACGAACGTCAATATTGGGAAGTCGATAACCGCATCGAGGCTTACATCACTTCCATGCCGAAAGACCGACACATCATGCTTGATTACTACTGTGAAAGACAACCCGTGTGGGAACGCACCAATGCCTATTATGGCGTGCCCTACATCTGGTGCTATCTTGGCAACTTCGGTGGAAACTCCATGCTGGCCGGTAACCTCGATACGGTGAATGTGCGCGTCGAACGCGCCTTCGAGAAGGGTGGTGACAACTTCATCGGCATTGGCTCCACACTTGAGGGCTTCGACTGCAATCCGTTTATGTATGAATACGTCTTTGAGAAAGCATGGGACAATCCGCTCACCAAGGATGTGGACGCTTGGGTGCAGCGCCTTGCTGACCAACGTGGCGGCAAAGAAGACTCGAACATGAGGGCCGCCTGGACCCTGTTGGCCGACAGCATATATAATAAGGTGTCGTCGCCAGGTCAGACTGTGCGCATCAACCAGAGACCGACCATGGGAGATATCAATGAATACCGCCAGTATTATGTTGCTCCGACTTATCTGTACAACAATATCATGCTTTTGGATGTGTTAGATAAGTTATTAGCTGCCGACTGCACCACGCGCACACGCCATTTTGATGTCGTTAATATCACGAGGCAACTCTTGGGCAACTATTTCAGTGACCTCTATGCCGATTATGTAAAAGCCTATCGCGAAGGCGACTACGAGAAATTGCATCAAATCGAGCAAACTATGACCAATATCCTTGACGACACGGATAAGATTCTTGCCACCGAAAGTGCATTCTTGGTTGGTCGTTGGATTCGTGATGCAAGAGCCATTGGTATTACCGACGAAGACAAAGACTACTTTGAGAGCAACGCACGCAATATTATCACCACTTGGGGTGAGGAAGACGCCTTGCTTAACGAATATGCTAGCCGCGCATGGGCGGGTCTCACTGCTACTTATTACGCCTATCGTTGGAAGGAGTTTTTCAAAGACGTGAATGCTGCCATTGAGGCTGGCCAGCCTTTCGATGAAAAAGCTTACCACGAGCGCATTTGCAAGTATGAAGGCCAGTGGTGGCGTGATCGCCTCGGCAACTTCAGTGCCGAGCCGCAAGGCGATGGCATTGCTTTGGCCAGGCAGATTGTGGATAAGTATAGAGAGGAATTGGAGGTAAGGTATAGAAAGTAAAAAAGTAAAAAGAACCCGCGAGAAATTGTCTTGCGGGTTCTTTGTGTTTCATGGTGATAAAGAAGGGTTATATTTTCTTGAACTCTATCAATAAATAATCATCATTGTCGCGCTCTTGGAGTACAAGTTTGCTATTTGTTAACTCTTTGATAAGATACGTTTCCGTTTCAACGTCGTGGTCGATTTCAACAGACCTAATAGTCAATGTGTTGCCTGATACAACATAAGTTGCGTCGGCTTCAATGATGTCGATATCCGGAAGATCGATTGAGACGTCAGCAACAACTTTTCCGTCAGCTTTGAACTCCCAAACCATTCCATTAAGGGCTGGAATTGATTGTGTTATACCGTCTTCGGTATAAGAGGCAGTAACACATTCCCATCTGCCGACGATAAGTTTTGTATTCTCTTTCTTACATGAAGTTAAAGCTGTCATTGAAACTACGAAGAGCAGCATTGCCATTACTTTTAGTGTTTTTTTCATCATTTTATCCCTAAATTCGTGTCGGGCGCAACTTTTAGTTAAAATTGGGTTAATTCATTGCAAAGATATAACTTTTTTATCATATTTAAATCAGTTTGTAGAAATGTGTTATTTTTGCAGTTGAATAGTCGTGAAAAACAATGAATATTACCGAACAAGATAAAACCTTCATGCGCGAGGCCATCCGCCTCGCCGACGAAAGCGTTAAAAACGGTGGCGGTCCCTTTGGCGCTGTCATCGTGAAAGATGGTGAAATCGTCGCCGGCAGCGCAAACAGCGTCACCCGCGACAATGACCCCACGGCTCATGCCGAAGTGAACACCATCCGTCAGGCCTGCCGCAAACTGGGCACCTTCGACCTCTCGGACTGTGTCATCTACACCTCCTGCGAGCCTTGCCCCATGTGTCTGGGCGCCATCTATTGGGCACATATCAAACGCATCTATTACGGCAACACGAAAAAGGATGCCGCCGCCATCGACTTCGCCGACGACTTCATCTACAAGGAACTGGAGCAGCATATAAACGAGCGTTCCGTACCTTTCATTCCCTTGCTGCACGACGAGGCCCTTGAAACTTTCCGCGCCTGGGAAGCGAAACAAGACAAGGTGGAGTATTGAATTTGTTATAAGATTTGTGGCAGATTTGTTTCCCACAACAAAAAAAACACTAATTTTGCAGCCGCAAATTCAAGCCGCACCATCGCTGAGATGAAGACAATGCGTTGACATCAAGGTCGTTGCGGGAATCAAAATCATCTGATCCGGAGGAAATTCAAATGGAAAGGAGAATAGGCTCAGTCCTTATTTATGTGGGAAACCGTGAAGCTGCGCCACAAGTCAACGCAGTGCTTTCCCGTCACGCAGGCATCATCATCTGCCGCCAAGGCTTTCCCCGTGGTAATTACAGCATCATTTCCGTCATTTTCGAAGGCACCACTGATGAAATAGGTTCCCTCACAGGCCAGTTGGGTCGCATTGAAGGCATCGAGGTGAAGTCTGCCTTGCTTAAAACTGCTCATTAAATTCTAAAAATCATAAAGATATGCAATTCCATCCCGAAAAATGTCGTATCCCCGACGAGCCCAACCGCCCGTTTATCTCCTCGGAAGAGATTTGGGACTACATCAACAACACCAAGAGCACTCCTGAGCGTGTGCACGAAATCATCCAAAAGTCGTTGGACAAGAACCGCCTGACGATGGAGGAGACAGCCGTCCTCGTCAACACCACAGACCCCGAGCTGGTAGAAGAGATTAAGGAAGGCGCCCGCGAACTGAAACGCCGCATTTACGGCAACCGCATCGTGTTGTTTGCCCCCTTGTATGTGGGCAACTATTGCGTCAACAACTGCGTGTATTGCGGCTTCCGTTCCTCCAACAAGGAGCAAATCCGCACCACGTTGACCGATGAAGAACTCATCCGCAACGTAGAGGCTCTTGAGGACGACGGCCAGAAGCGTCTTATCCTTGTCTACGGTGAGTCGCCGAAATACTCGCCCGAGTACATCGCCCACACCGTGAAGGTGACCTACGCAACCAAGAAAGGCAAGGGCAGCATCCGCCGCGTCAACATCAACGCCGCTCCTTTGGATGTGGAAGGTTTCCGCATCGTGAAAGAGGCAGGTATCGGCACCTACCAGATCTTCCAGGAGACCTATTGCCCCGAGATCTACAACGAATACCACCCCATTAATACCAAGAAGGGCGACTACAACTACCGCCTCACCTCGATGGACCGCGCCCAGCAGGCCGGCATCGACGACAACGGCCTTGGTATCCTCTTCGGCTTGTACGACTGGCGTTATGAAGTGCTGGCTATGATTCGCCACACCAACCACTTGGAGGCTTGCTTCAACGTGGGTCCGCACACCATTTCGTTCCCGCGCATCAAGGACGCTTCGGGACTGAACATTGACAAGAAGTATTTCGTGGATGACGACACCTTCGAGAAGATTATCGCCATCTTCCGTTTGGCTGTGCCTTATACAGGCATGATTTTGACCGCTCGTGAGGATGCTGCTTTCCGCGCCAAGGCCATCGAATACGGCATCTCGCAAATCGACGGTGGCACCAACCTGCAGATTGGCGACTACAAATACCACCACGAGGAAGAGGAGAAGAACAGCGACAAGCAGGAGGACCAAAACCTGCACCGCGAGCAGTTCAAGATTGGTGACGACCGCTCCTTGGGCGACATCATCGACAAACTTCTCGACCACGACTTCATCCCGAGCTTCTGCACGGCCTGCTACCGTCTGGGTCGCACGGGCGAGCACTTCATGGAATTCAGTGTGCCGGGCTTCATCAAGCGCTACTGCACGCCGAATGCAATCCTCACTTTGAGCGAATACTTGGTTGACTACGCCACCCCCGAAGTCGCAGCCAAGGGCTGGAAGTGTATCGAGAACAACTTCAAGAACGTCGACCCGAAGTTCTTGGACGAGTTGAAGAGCCGCATCGAGCGCATCAAGAAGGGTGAGAGAGACCTTTATTTCTAAGGCTAGAATGACTAACTCCAAACCATATCCGTCATTGCGGGCGCAGACCCGCAATCTCCTGAATGGAAAGGGATGACCCTTCAGTGTGGGAGATAGCGGATCAAGTCCGCTATGACGGCAAAAAGAAAAAAGGAAGTCATTCAAAGTTGAAAGATTCCAAAAAAGATTATTAGATAGTGAAAAAGCCCTCCGTTTAATGGCGGAGGGCTTTTTTTGGATGCCTTACGGCAGAAATCTTAGAAAATCTATTTCAAAATCTTTAGAAAAGCTTTTTTGATTGATTTTGAATTGATTTTTGAAAGATTTCTTGCAACGCAATCCCCATCATAAATTATCCTTGAAATACTGCGTGATCTTGGTAATCAGATGCGCCCTGTCCATGCCGTAGACATTGTGGTCGTGGCCGGGATAGACGAAATAGTCTAACTGTTTGCCGTTGTGGATGCAGTTCTCGACGAAGACGAGGCTGTGCTGCCATACCACCACGGGATCGGTGGTGCAGTGGATCATCAGGAGCTTGCCTTCGAGTTTGTCGGTCTTGTTTTCAAGGCTGCACAACTCATAGCCTTCAGGGTTCTCTTGAGGTGTGTCCATGTAACGTTCGCCGTACATGATTTCATAGTACTTCCAATCCAACACAGGACCGCCTGCCACGCTCACCTTAAACACCTCAGGATGGTTGATCTTCAGCGAGGTCGACATGAAGCCACCATAGCTCCAACCATCAGAACCGATGCGGTTAGCATCAACGTAGGGCAGAGACTTCAGCCAGTTGATGCCCACCAACTGGTCGCGCATCTCGAGTTGGCCGCACTGGCGGTGGATGCACTGCTCAAAGGCTTCGCCACGGTCGGCAGAGCCACGGTTGTCGAGGGTGAAGACGAGGAAGCCTTCTTGGGCGAGGTAGTTCAGGTAGATGCCAGCGCCTGCCGTCCATTCATCGGTGATGAGTTGGGCATGAGGACCGCCGTAAACATAAACAATGACGGGATATTTCTTTGAAGCATCGAAGTTGTAGGGCTTGATGAGGCGGGTGTAAAGCGTCTGGCCGTCTTCGGCTTTCAGAGTGCCAATGGTGGTCTGGCCAATGTAGTAATCCTTCAGAGGATTTTCGGCTTCGTGCAAGCGTCTGACAAACTTGCCGTTTTTGTCTTGAACATCAACGTTGTAGGGTACATCGGTGCTATTGTAGAAGTCGAGGAAATACTTGCCGTTGGCGGAGGGAACCACATCGTGCGTGCCGTGTTCCTTGGTGATTTGGGTCACCTTGCCGCTCTTGAGTTCCATCACGTAGCAGTGGCGTTCAAGCGGACTCACTTCGGTAGAGCGGTAATAAATGTTTTTGCCGTCTTTCGAGAAGCCGTTGAAGTCGGTGATGACGAAATTGCCTTTGGTGAGTTGCTTGCAAGTGCCTTTGCTGATGGTGTAAAGATAGAGGTGATAATAGCCATCGCGCTGGGCTTTCCAGATGAACTGGTCGGGATTGTCGGGCAGGAAGTAGGCGGGACCTTGCGGCTCCACATATTGCTCGTCGCGGTCTTCGAAGATGGTCTGGATGAAGTCGCCCGTGATGGCATCGTACTCGTTGAATTTCAGATGATTCTGTTCACGGTTCAACACCCCGATGTAAATGCGCTTGTTGTCGGGGTTCCAAGTGATGGCGGTGAGGTACTGCTCGGCAGGTTCGCCTGTCTTGACAACGACTTCCTTGCCTGTGGCGATGTTATAAATGTGCAGCGTCACCTGGTGGCTCGTCATGCCGGCCATGGGGTATTTAATGGGCTTGGTGGTGGCGATGCGCTCCGTGATGTCGACCAAAGGATAGTCGGTCACCATGCGTTCATCCATGCTGTAGTAGGCGAGGAGTTTGCCGTCGGGCGACCAGAAAATGCCGCCGTTGATGGCAAACTCGTTGCGGTGCACGCTTTGACCTGCAATCACACCTTCGGGGTTGTTGGTGATTTGGATTTGCTTGTCGCCTTTAGCCACATAAAGGTTGTTGTCGATAGTGTAGGCTACATTCAATGTGGGTTTGCAGATGGTCTGATTCTCAGCACCTTGTGGGATATCGGTGATAGCATCGATGGTCTTTTTCTTGATGTCCATCTTATTAAGCGTAATGCCGTTATCGCCCAAAGCATAGAAATAGGCTTGGAAGTCGTTGATCCACGTAAGTTGGGGTATGCGCATCAAATCGTTGACACCTTCGCCTTTGGTATAGGTGTTCAGCTCTTCAACGGAAAGAAAAGAGGTTTCCTTTTTTGAGGCCGGGTTCATCGTGACGATTTCTTTGTCTTTCACCTTCATGAGGATGTCGGTGTTACCCACCCATTTCAGTTGGTTGGGACGTTGGGCGTAGAGGCTACGGTTGTTGTAGGAAGCATCGGCAGGAGTGAACAGTTGCTTTTCCTGTGCCAAGGCGGGCATGGCAAAAGTCGCCAAGACAGCCATCGATAAGAGAGTCAGAATTTTCTTCATTTTTGTTCAAATTTAAGATTTAACTCCGTTGATTTTTCAATTTGGTGCAAAAATAGGGATTATTTCAATACCTTTGCCCCACAAATCAAAGATTAGACATAGTTAAATTTGGAACACAATGAAAAAGCGCAAAGTCCCGCATACCTTCGTTATCGTTTTCTTTATCATCGTCATTGCGGCGGTGCTCACTTGGATTATCCCGCCAGGGAAGTATGTCCAAGAGCAGGTTGGCGATGAGACGGTGATGACGTTTTATTATGCGGACCAACTGCCGGAGTCAGTTGGCGACAATGAGTTTCATGCGGAACCTCAGACATGGCAGATTTTTTCGGCTTTCTACAAAGGTTTCGTTAAGCAGAGCAACATCATCGTATTCATATTAATTATAGGTGGCGCCTTTTGGATTATGAACAAGAGCAAGGCCATCGATATGGGCATTCATTCTTTTTTGAAGTTCACCAAACGTTTGGAACGCAGTCCATTAATGCAAAAAATCGGGGTGAACAACATTGTCATCATTCTTATTATGCTGCTGTTCAGCCTTTTCGGAAGCGTGTTTGGTATGAGTGAGGAGACCATCGCCTTTGCCTTGATTATCATACCTTTGGCCGTCTCGATGGGCTACGACAGCATTGTGGGTCTCTGTATGGTGTATGTGGCGGCACACATCGGTTTCTCGGGTGCCATGCTCAATCCGTTTACCATCGGCATCGCACAAGGCATCGCTGAGATTCCGTTGTTTACGGGTATCGGCTACCGTGCCGTATGTTGGGCTATTTTGACCGTGGTGGGCATCATTTTCGTGTTGTGGTATGCCAACAAAGTGAAGAAAAACCCGAAGTCGTCCATCATGTATGAAGACGATGCCTATTGGCGCAAGTCGGCGGAGGTAAAGGAAGAAGAGTTGGAACGTTACACGCCCCGCAAGGCTTGGTTTGTTTTCGCTTTTCTGACGTCAGTATTAATCGTGTTCTCGGTGCTTTACTCGATGACTACCTTGAAAATCGGGAACAGCGAGACCACATTACCACTGCTGCCCATCGGTACGTCGTTGTTTATCCTGCTGAGTATCGTCACCTTGCGCAAAACGGTGCATTATTTCGTCTTGACTTTGCTTTTCGCCACGGTTTATTTCTTGGTGATTGGTGTGTTGGGCTATGATTGGTACATCATGGAGATTGCATCGCTGTTCTTGGTGCTCGGCATCGCCAGTGGCTTGTCCGTCGACAAGAGTGCCAGCGACATTGCGAAGCTCTTCCTCGAAGGCATGGGCGACATCCTCTCGGCGGCAGTCATCGTGGGTTTGGCGGGCGGCATCGTCATCATTCTTCCGGACGGTGGCATTATCGACACTATCCTCTATGGCCTTTCCAAGTCGATGAGCAACATGGGCAAGGTTGCCTCCGCAGAAATCATGTACGGCAT
>JAEEGG010004441.1_pt1 | contig 33943 bp, 30 predicted proteins | sample 9134161 | NCBI WGS metagenome assembly JAEEGG01 (sample SAMN16246543, study PRJNA631951) | gut metagenome | biome: gut microbiome; feature: rumen; material: CR-attached | host: Bos | place: Iran: Karaj | collected 2018-10 | reverse complement strand
TATTATATTATTATTTTGAGGTTAGTAAAGGTGTGTCCCACTCTCCCTATTCAATCTAACAGTTATATGTTAGAAACCCATTCTGAGCCTCCTGTTAGGGGGTGAATCTAACATATCTTGAAATATGATATTTTCGTGATTGTTTATAAAAACGCATTTTTACTTGTTTTTACCACCAAAGAACGCAGAAAACGTAGCAAAAGCCCCCCATTTTTCCGAGCATTTCGTGTTCATTTTTCGTTCCTGATGATGAGGTGGTTTCAACCCACCCTATCTCTCTTTTGTCCGTTTGAGCACGAAAGTAACATAATATCTGATATTTTAGATAGGGAGAGGGGGTAATATGTTGATGTCTGATTATTCAGTTCTTTTTAATCTCAATATCAATAATTTCCCCTGTCTTGTTCTTGAATTTTGCCATAACGCTTTCAAGTTTATCAATTTGTGGTTTTACACGCAGCAGGTAATCTTCCTTACAAGTGATAGGAACGCCGTTACACTCTATCAACATATCGTCTTTTCTTAATCCTTGCTTGTATTCCTCACCGTTAGGATTTATAAGCGAGACCATGATTTTATCATCCTTAAAATACATGTGAAAGCCTTTGTTGTGTTGTGTGATATTGATATTTGTCGATGCTTTGTCGTAGGGTTGAAAAGTAAGCGTATGTGCGTGTGAATCCATTATCATACTGCCATATTCAAGTATTCTGCAACCTATAACCGTAGCTCCTGATGCGATTTCCACAGGAATATTATTGATACATAAATTTCCAAATTTAACCTCATCCATTTTCATAAATACATGCTCATTGGCTTTTTCTATGCCATGAACACTATAGCTTGAACTACCTGTATCAGTCCATTCTATCTGCTTCATAAACAAGTCTTTATTCTTCCCTTTCAACGATTTCTTGTAATAAAAATCGTTAAGGAACATAAAGGAGTTGCAGCCAGTATCAAATGTCATCCAACCACCCTTGCATCCATGCGAAAACGAGAATTTTACTTTTGGGCAGACCCGCTTCGGATAGTATTCCATTACCTGTCCATTCTCATTTGCAAAGAAGTCTTTCCTATCAGTAATGATAATTATACTATCTTTCAAATCTATCTTTGTGATAATATCACTATTATTCAGTTCATGCATACCGATACAGCCATCAGCACCAGAAGGAAAATTATATGGCATTGCCATTACATCGACATTCGTAAGATGGGTTTTACCCAATGTTAGTTCCTGTATAACTCCACGATCAAGATCTTGACTGACCTTATTGAAGTCCATGCATTCACGCTTTTTCCCTGTCTCTTGCATGATGTGTCGCAGTGAATCGTTTATTATGAAACCTGTACAACCTGTATCAAACATGAACTTATAATAACGATCACCTATCTTTACCGGCACAAGAATATGATGGTTCATGTAGCTGATTCTGATAGTATCAACAAAGTCTTTCTCCCTTATTGACTCGACTTTCTTGCCCTTTGCAAATGAGGACAAGGCAACAAAAAATAGTATAAAACCTAATATAATTCTGTTCATTTTATCCTTTTTCTCTATAAAAACGGCTGTAAAAGTATAAAAAAAAGACGAAATATGATATTTTATTAAGTCATTACATTATTATTTAGTATTATTTTGCAGTCCTCTTGTACTTAGCATAGAACAACTAAAGGGGGTAACGAAACGTGACATCCTTTGAAGTTATAGAAATGGCATATAAGCTGGCGTCGCGTTTCACGACGTCAGCTTTGTTTTTAGGAGAAGCCGTTGAAAAGATGACTCCGTGAAACACGGACTCATAAACCATAGTGCTAAATCAGCACGGTGGTTTTGCGTAGTTAAGACCAAGGGGGTAGCAAATCGCGCCCCCCATCAAACCACTGCACCGAATCAGTGCGTTGGTATTGGCTGTTACTTGCATCGCTATGAAATACATAGAAATGGGCTATTTCTGGGAGGGGGGTCGGTACTATCGATACCCCTATAAATACGAAATAAGGGGTCGGTAATTTACCGACTCCTTTGTTTTTCTTAGAACAAGCAGTTAAAAGGGATGGGGTCCAAAATGGTCCCCCATAGAGGACGCCCTATTTTAGGGCCTCCTCAAGAAACATCAATCTTGGCGCTGTGGTTTCAACCCACACCGTCGCTTTTTTGTCCGTTTGAGCACGAATCTAACATATAACTGTTAGGAAAAACAGGGAGAGGGGGTAACTAATACCAACGCTGAACGATTCGTTCACCGTTCGGTTCTTATTACAAATGGCAGTAAAATTGATGATTTCGAGAGAAAAACTTGTGCGTTCGGGATTTATTTCGTACTTTTGCAAATACTAAAACTAACATATTACAAAGAAATGAATAAACAGAAAACCACATTTTCTAATCTCTATAAGTTGTTGCTATTATTCTCCGTAGCATTGATTATGTCGTGCGGAAACGGTGCTCTTCAATCCAGATCCAAGTCAATGGATATCAATGGATTGAGCGAGGAAGAAAAGGCTTTAGCTAAAAGGCAAGAGACAGACAACCGCACTGATAGCGCAGATGAGAAGACAGTAAGAAAGAATCTCGAAAAGGCTGTACGCTGCATCGTGAATAACGATGCCAAGGGATTTGCAGCCTGTTGCGAATATCCCATAGAAAGGATGTTGCCAATACATGCCATAACCAACGAGGCTGAGATGATAAAATATTTCGATATTCTATTTGACGACTCGATTAAGGCTGTGTTAAAGAACAAGACAGCAAAAGACTGGGAACAAGTCGGTTGGCGTGGACTGATGCTTGAGCAAGGCAATTTGTGGGGATCAGAACTCAACGGAAAAATCACAAGTATAAACTTTCATTCCACAAGGGAACAAAAGCTTTTCAATGATATGGTTGCCAAGGATATGGCAAGACTTGATGCGTCATTGCGAGGCGACTGGGTTATTGATGAAGGATTCAAATGCCCTAACGGATATACCGTAAGGATTGACCGCTCTGGTGATTATGAAAGATTCAGGATTGCCATTTTCTTCAAGGGGACATCACTTCATGCAAAGCCAGACATAATGATGTTTGGCGAATTGGAGATTGAGGGCTCGATAGGCAATCGCCACTATACATTCAAGGATGATAAGGGAAATGAGGCTTCGTACTGGCACTTCTATACGTATGAAGAAGGTAGTAGTCCATTTGAATTTTCTTTGAGCGGTGAAGTGAAATATGAATCAACAAACATAAAATTAGTGTATTGGGATGAACTTTAGGGGATTGGCTAAAGCAAGTGAAAATTATTTGAAACGCAGAGACACGAAGACGCAGAGAATATTTTGAACACGAAAGATACGAAACAGCACCTTGCGGTGCTTGAAATTAATGCGGTATTAATGTGTTATTAATGCGATATTATATGTCTCACTCCGTGAGGAAACATTAATGACCACAAATTTCACGTTAATGTCGCATTAATTTTCGTGAGTTTCGTGTTCAAAAAAGATATTAATGTCAGAATTAACGTTTTAATTTATGTCATAATAAATGTCTCGCCGTAAGGCTTTTTTCTTGCAACATTAATTGGACATTAATTGAGACATTAATTGAAACATTAATTTGTTCAACCACAGATTTTCGGGATAATAGGGATATTAATCACGAGCGCAAGCGAGATAATCCCTTTGATCTGTGCAATCTGTGTTCAGAAATAATTGCGTTTAATTTATTTTTCGCAAGACTCATCAAACAAAGCAATTCATCGGACTCACGTTAAATATATGCACTTTTCCACGAAAATATTTGGATGTGTGAAAACATTTTTGTATTTTTGCCACGGAATATAATCAACCATAAACAATAACAACTTAAACATAAACTATATGATGAAAAAATTTACTCTTGCAGCTGTGCTTCTATCTATGAGCCTCTTCGCTTCGGCTCAGTCAAAGTATGTAACAATAAGCTCTATCAATGGCACTAACGTAGAGCAGTATGACGGTCAGGTTGCAGATGTCAAGATGAACCGCTATATGTTTACCGGCTGGAATACCGTGAGTTTCCCATTCGACCTCTCAACGGATAAGATTAACGAGTTCTTCGGCAATGACTGCCGTCTGGAGATTCTTACTGGCATTTCAGGTGACAGTAATGCAATGAACCTCTATTTCGAGGACGTGAAGTCTGAGGGCATCAAGGCTAACACTCCATATATTCTCTATTTCACAGGAGAGCCACAGAACGTGAGGATTATTGCGGAGTCAACAATCAAGGCTGGTCAGTCAAAGCTGACATTCTCTTCCAACGGATATACCGTAACACTTAACGGTGCGGATAAGATCATGAGCGGCGATAACATCTACGGAATCTTTGCAAAAGACAATGCTGATTCTAAGTTCGCGAAGATCGGTGAAGCTACAGGATGCTATGCCACACGCTGCTACATTACCGTTGATGGTGACAAGGACGTGAATTTCATCCCTGTTCATAATGCCAAGAACACTACTGCTATCGATAAGATTTCAGCAGAAGACAAGGCTAATGATAAGGTATATGATATCAATGGCATACAGAAGAAGTCTGTTAGCAAGGGTATCAATATCGTGAAGGGAAAGAAGATTGCAGTAAAATAAAGTAAGTTCGATGAATTTTTAGCAGCAAGCTGCTGTTTTCGGAACAAAAATTTTTAGAAAATTACCAGAAAATTAAAATTTTCTGAATATGATTATCAGCGGCGGGCTGAAAGCCCAATAAACTCATAGCCTAGGGCATCGCCCTAGGTGGAGGTAGATTGGCAATTTTAGCCCTGTAGGGGCAAAAGCATTATTATATTAGAGCTTTTGCCCTTGCAGGGCGTTAGTTATTCCCTCCTTTTTACCACAGGGCGATGCCCTGGGCTAGTAGCTTTTGCCCCTTCAGGGCGTTATCACGTAATTGCAGATAATCATTTTCTGAGTTAAATTTTCTGGTCATCGTGAGAAACTTGCTTTAGCTTAATGAGCCTTAGCGAATAATTTTCTGTAAAGCCAAGCACCGGAGGTACCTTAATCTTAATTTCATCGAGTTCGCATAAAGATAAAAGCGATTCGACTTAGACAGAAGATAATCACATAGATGATAAGGAGTTGCCAGATGTTGATATTGACATCGGCAATGACAGAATACGGAAGTGCGATGACATGCTCAAGGAATACGTTCTGAAAGTGTGCCATCGCATTTAGCATATATGCAAGTGCCTCACTTACAACGACAAACGGAAAGAACAGAGAGGTGAGGAAAGCGAACGAGAGACCGACAATGAGCATTGCCGTAACTGAAACCACAAGACTGCTCACCAAGCCATAGCAAGGCAATGTGTGGAAATAGAATACCACCAATGGCAGAACCATTATCTGTGCAGAGAAAGAGAGTGCCAGACTACCATACACCCACATAAGGAAGCGCCCAAGTATGGACGTAGGAGCATCCTCCGACCAATTGACATCATTCTTATAAACAAGCTGCATCAGACGTGGCATATACACGCCTATTCCGAATACCGCGAGATACGACATCTGAAAGCCCACATCGAAGAGCGACAAGGGACTTATCATAAGTGTAAGGAAAGCGGTAAGGGCAAGTACGGTTATCACGTCATGTTTCCGAAAGAGCATTCGTGATATTCCGTATATTGAAAGCATCATGGCAGAACGTACAACTGACGGGGACATCCCTACGAGTATGACATAGAGCCAGATTAACAGCAATATTACAAAGGATATGATATTGCGATACAGTTGTTCAGAAGGCTGTAAGCGTAGAAACGTCTTTATGACTCTTCGCAAGCGTAGATCGCTTTCCACAGGCAGCTTCTCCCACAATAACTCAGGAACAACATATAGCCACAACATTGTCCGCATCACTACCCACGAAAGAATGAAATAGATAATTGTGAGGTGCATTCCTGAGAGTGCAAGGACATACGAGGCTCCTGTCTGGGAATACACATGCTTCAACTCAGGACTTATACCGCTCTTATCTCCGAGCGACATAGCCGTGACAACCGCATTCTCATCGCCCGAAATGCCAAAATGCGCGATTCCATCGCTCAGTTGTCTTCTCAACGGCTCAAAAAACACCACAAGACCGTCAAGATGCAAAGGAACGTCAGCAATGGTCATACGGAGTATGCCTGCCACGAAAAACGCAAAGAAAAACGCTATTGTGCGAAGACTCTCCCTACTGAAGAATATTCCTGCAAATAATAGGACTACGAGAAGGATGTATAGCGATAAAACCGATAATTCCCCAGCAATAGCACTACCCGCGAACAGACCTATTATGAATGGGAGGGAAAGACTTTTCATTGTTTTTTTAAAATAAAAAATTATAAAATAAAAATACAGGACCCTCTAAATCTCCCTTAAAGGGAGACTTCTTTCGCGTTCCGGCTCTCCCCCTTTAAGGGGGAGCGGGGAGAGGATCTTGTATTTTTCACTTTTCATTTTTATATATAGCAGCCAGCATATCCGCACAACGTTCTCCATCCACGCCAGCAGAGACGATGCCTCCTGCATATCCGGCACCTTCACCACATGGGAAGAGACCACGGATTGTGACGTGCTGAAGAGTCTCGGCATCACGAGTGATTCTAACTGGGGCAGATGTACGTGTCTCTGTTGCTATCAGACAAGCCTCGTTTGTGAGGAAACCATGACGCTGCTTGCCAAAGTACTGAAAGCCTTGCTGTAATCTGCCAGCCACTTCCTTCGGCATCCAGAAATGAAGAGGTGAACTGACTAATCCTGGTGCATAACTTGACTTCGGAAGGTCGTAGCTTAGCTTGCCTTTGCAGAAATCAGCCATACGCTGGGCAGGAGCCGTCTGTTTCATATTTCCCTGTTGCCAACAAAGCTTCTCAAGCTTCTCCTGATAGTGCATTACCACGAGCGGATCATCTACACCGCCTAACTCTTCACTCTTCACTCTTAACTCTTCACTTATAATATCCTCTGGGCGGATTTCAACAACCATACCAGAGTTACTCCACTTGCCTCCACGGTTGCTTGGACTCATTCCATTCACCACAATCTGCTCCTGACCCGTTGCAGCAGGGATTACGAAGCCACCAGGGCACATACAGAAAGAATATACTCCCCTACCCTCTACCTGGGTAACGAAGGAATATTCAGCAGCCGGAAGATACTTGCCACGCCCTTGTTTGTTGTGATACTGAATCTGGTCGATGAGCTGTGATGGATGCTCAAGACGCACGCCCACAGCAATTCCCTTTGCCTCGATATGAATGCCGGCATGAGCGAGATAACGATACACATCACGCGCAGAATGACCTGTAGCAAGGATTACAGGACCGAGATAGGTCTCGTCAGCATCAGTCACGAGATTACGGCAGAGAACGCCTTCAACTTCCTCTCCTTTAAGAAGCAGCTCAGTCATCTTTGTCTGAAAATGCACCTCGCCACCCGATTTCTTGATTTGCTCTCGCATATTCTCGATGACGAGAGGGAGTTTGTCAGTACCTATATGCGGATGTGCATCGGCAAGGATATTGGTAGAGGCGCCAAACTGGCAGAAGACATTCAGAATCTTCTCTATATTACCACGTTTTTTGCTTCGGGTATAGAGTTTGCCATCACTATATGCACCAGCTCCACCCTCGCCAAAACAGTAGTTAGACTCATCATTCACCTTCTGCTCGGATTTGATACGTGCAAGGTCTTTCTTACGCTCACGCACATCCTTACCTCGTTCTATAACAATAGGACGAAGACCATGCTCTATAAGACGTAGGGCAGCAAAGAGTCCCGCAGGACCCTCACCTACCACAATAACCTGCATGCCATTGCTCACATCAGGATATTCTGTCACGGTATATGCAAGGTCGGTCGGCTCCTCATTGACGTATGTACGCACGGTGAGGTTGACATAGACCTGACGCTGACGTGCATCGATGCTACGACGGACAATACGGATAGCCTTGATGGTACGTGCATCAATGCCTTTCTCCTCAGCAATATAATTGATGATAAGCGATGAGTCAGATGCTATCTGAGGCAATACGCGAAGTTGAATGTCTTGTATCATATCATGTACAATTTACCATTTACAATGTACAATTTAGTAAAAACGAAAAAAGGTTCTCACATTTCTGTAAGAACCTTTGCGGTGCGTACGAGGCTCGAACTCGTGACCTCCAGCGTGACAGGCTGGCATTCTAACCAACTGAACTAACGCACCAGTTTTGCTTGTAAGATTCACGATTTTTAGGCGGTGCGTACGAGGCTCGAACTCGTGACCTCCAGCGTGACAGGCTGGCATTCTAACCAACTGAACTAACGCACCAAAATCGTTATTTCTTTTTAGCGAGTGCAAAGGTAGGCATTTTTTCTGAATTTGCCAAATTTTTACTATGCTTTTTTCAAAAAAAGTTGAAAAATAATAGAATCAGAAAAAGAATTTGCGTTTCTGAACCAGTTTTTGAGAATTGATACTCTATTGAAGCCGATTTTGTCAAAAATCCGACAACATGACTCGTTATCTTTTGATATGAAAGCATAAATCTGATCCAAGAGACAAGTTCTGCTTGCATAGTCAACCAATAACTTCGCTGCCTCGGTTGCATATCCCTTATTACGGAAAGCACTTCCTATTACCAACCCTATCTCAGCACGACGATGACGGGCATCATAATTAAAGAGGTCAGCAAGTCCGATAACCTGTTGCTCATTCTCGTCATCACAAACCACAAGGCGCACCTGCTGGTCAATAGTGAGGTCGCAATGCTGATTAGCGATATAATCGCGCAATGCGTAATGCGAGAACGGAGCATTCATGCAAGAGTATTCCCAGTCGTCGAGATTATTCTCTATGGCATAAAGCTGTTCCAGGTCTTCAGGTTCAAGGGCACGAAGTTTCAGCATATCATATCTATTCTTCTGGGTTCTTGTCTTTCTTACGGAATATGAACGGGATGCACACAAGGAGCATCAAAGCCAGATATCCCGCACCTGTATATTTATATACGAAGTAAACGACAGCATCAACAATTAAAGCTATCGCCCATAAGGATATACGATACAGTGTTTTGTTGCGAAGCCACTTCAGACATGCATATATAGCAATGAACGAGAGGGCAAGAGAGAAAATCTGAATGTAAAACATTTGGGTAATGGGTGTTAGGTGATGGGTGATGGGTGTTGGGTGATAATTATTCAAACGGAACACGATTAACGATTGAGCGTCCGAGGGTGAGTTCGTCGGTGTATTCAAGTTCATCACCGACACTTATTCCTCGGGCAATGACGCTAAGCTTCACATCAAACTGCTGGAGACGCTTAGAGATATAGAAATTAGTGGTATCTCCCTCCATTGTACTTGCAAGAGCGAAAATCACCTCCTTCACATCTCCCTTAGATACGCGCTCTACAAGTGAGTCAATCTCAATATCCGACGGTCCTATGCCGTCCATTGGTGAGATAACACCGCCAAGCACATGGTAAAGTCCGTGAAACTGCTGAGTATTCTCAACTGCCATCACATCCTGTATATTCTCCACTACACACACAATGCTTGGATCTCTGCGATAGTCGGAACAGATAGTGCACACATCGGTATCTGAGATGTTATGGCATACACGGCAATGCTTTATCTCACGTTTCATCTGCGTAAGAGCACCTGTGAACTCGTCCATAAACTCATCATCCTGACGAAGCATGTGCAGGACAAGTCGGAGTGCGGTTTTCCTTCCCACCCCCGGAAGGCGTGAGAACTGATTAACCGCATTATCGAGTAACCTTGATGGTAGCATCTATTCTTATTGCTTTATTTAAGCCTTACTATTCTTTTTGGAGGCATGTCGGAGCTTCTACGTACATTAGGAGGTGGGATTCGTGAATTATTATCACCTGGACGGTCAAAGATTTCTACAGGTCCGAGAGTACGAATAGAGTCTTTTTTCAGCGAATCCTTTTCAATAGCAGGGGTTTGTTCTGCCGCCTGTTCGGAAGTCTCCTTTGAATGTGCAAGAATCATTCGAACATTCTCCACAGAAGCCAGATGGAAGGCCGTAGAAACCTGCTCGTTATTATTACGGAGCAAGACGAAATATCCCTTTACATTCTTGATGCCCAGACGCTTATAATCATTGAACGAAACCGTAAACCTTCCGTCGGTACTTGCATGACAAGTATTGGTAACAACACTGTCATTAGAGAGAGTAGTGGTAAGAACGGCAACAAGATTACGAGAACCTTCCTGGAATATGAACTTACTGTCAAACTGAAGCGTAAGCACATCACCAGCCTTGAATGTAGAGTCGCCTGAGATAGCAAACTGATTAAGATTGTAAGGCATCTGCTGCATCAGGATGAAGTTGCGCTCTGAGTTCCAGATATTTATCGTATCTCCAGAAAGAGTAGCCTCATCTAGAGACACGTCGCCTCCAAGTTCAATCACCTCATTACGAATACGCTCTGAGAGATTCTTGTATATAGTATGCAGCTTATCTGCGTGACGACAGTAATAGTTGTACGAAGAATCCCACTCAGCCTGTGTGATATCATATTTACGATATATAGCCTCGCGGTTAGTAATCTCATTAGACTTCTTCTGATCACTATACCTATCATCCTCTATATTCTGTGACAAATAGATATCATACAAGATGTCCTCCATCTCACCCATTGACAGAACGTCGGAGGAGTCGGAGGAACATGATGTCATGCCCACAATAAATATGAGTATGTATAGTAAATTTTTCACTTAAACAGCTGTTGAATTTCTGTTCTGCAGAAAAGAAGTAATGCCACGACACTTACGCTGATGCTCGCATCGGCGAAGTTGAACACAGGACTGAAGAACACGAACTTCTCACCGCCCCATACGGGGAACCAGTCGGGATAATTCGTCACTATGAGAGGGAAATAGAACATATCCACTACCCTGCCCTCAAGGAAAGGAGCATAGCCTGTTCCCCAAGGAACGAAAAAAGAGGTGTAGTTAGGAGATGCCCCAGAGAAAATCATCCCATAGAACATGCAGTCAATCAGATTACCTGCAGCTCCGGCAAGTACCATTGAAAGAAGTACAATGTACAACCACCTTGCGCCTTTCTGTATCTGTTTGTAGATATACCAGCCGATTGCCGTGATTGCCACGAGGCGGAAGAGGCTCAGCATAATCTTTGGCATGATGGACATTCCCCATGCCATTCCGTTGTTCTCTATGAAGGAAATATAAAACCAGTCTGTTACTCGTATGCTTTCGTGAAGAGTCATTCCAGTCTTGACCGAGATTTTAATAACCTGGTCAATGATAAGGATGACAAGAAAAATCAATACGGAAACGACTGCCTGTTGTTTCTGTGTCTTTGTCATTATTTCTTTCGTGCGTTCTTTGACTCAACGCTAAGTGTTGCATGAGGAACAATGCGGAGACGCTCCTTCGGAATCAGCTCACCCGTGATACGGTCAACACCGTATGTCTTGTTCTCGATGCGCAAGAGAGCAGCCTCAAGTCCACGGATGAACTTCTCCTGACGAGCAGCGAACATCATCATCTCCTCCTTTGTCTGGGTAATGCTACCCTCCTCAAGAATCTTATATGTTGGTGATGTATCAGCAACGTCATTGCCATCATCATTACGCAATACGCTCATCATCTGCTTGTAGTCACGACGTGCTACTTCAAGCTTCTCTTCTATAATCTGACGGAACTCCTCGAGATCCTCGTCACTATAACGTTTCTTTATTTCTGCCATGTTGTTTTAGATTTTAAGTTTTTAGATACTTAGATTGTTTTTATCTTGGGTTAAAGTAACCAAAGGAATTAATCCTTGGTTACCTTAACAAGAGCTTTAAAGTCATTGAATTCCTGTTCAGAACCGCCCTCTGCATCACCGATAGTGAGAGAGTTGGCAAGAACCTGTGCAGAGATATGATCGCCGAACACCTTAACAGCCTCGGCAAGCTGATCATTCTGCTGGAGTACGACACGTATTCTGTCGGTTATCTCGAAACCCTGCTCCTTACGGAGAGCCTGAACACGCTTGATGATAAGACGTGCGATACCCTCGTTCTTGAGTTCTGGAGTAATCTCGATGTCAAGGGCAACGGTAATCTTACCCTCCTGAGCGATTGTCCAGCCTGGGATATCCTCAGAGATAATCTCAACGTCAACAGCCTCAACTGTTACGTTCTGTCCCTCAGCAACGAGATCTATTGTTCCGTTAGCCTCGAGAGTTGCTATCTGCTCCTGACTCATAGCCATAACAGCAGCGTTCACGCTCTTCATGAGCTTACCGAACTTCTTACCCATTGTGCGGAAGTTACACTTCACCTTCTTGACGAGCTGCATACCAGCCCCATCCTCAATGAACTGCAGTTCCTTCACATTGGTCTCAGCAAGGATAACGCTTGCCATACGCTCGATACGTGACTTCATCTCTGCATCAGAAGCCGGAATTGAGATTGTCTGGAGAGCCTGGATTACAGGAATCTTCACCTTCTTACGAAGTGAAAGAACCATTGATGTAACCTGCATTGCAAGCTGCATAGCCTGCTCAAGCTCCTTGTCAATCTGATTCTCCTGAGCCTCTGGGAACTTAGCGAGATGTACGCTCTCTGACTTATCCTTACCTGTAACTGTGTTAAGGTCAAGGAAGAGCTGATCAGCATAGAATGGAGCAACAGGTGCTATCAGACGTGCGATAGTTTCGATGCAAGTATAGAGTGTCTGGTAAGCAGAGAGCTTGTTCTGTGTCATGCCACCACCCCAGAAACGCTTCTTGTTCAGACGGATGTACCAGTTAGAGAGCTTGTCGATGACGAAGTTCTGAATCAAACGACCAGCAGGAGTTACGTCATAGTCAGCAAGGTACTTATCTACATCCTTTACGAGAGAGTTGAGCTCAGAGAGCAACCAACGGTCGAAGTCTGGACGCTCAGCGAATGGAACATCAGCCTCCTCGTATGTGAATCCGTCAACATTTGCGTAGAGAGTGAAGAATGAGTAAGCCTGATAGAGCTTTACGAAGAATGCACTTGTAACATCCTTAACGCCCTCTGGGTCGAATGAGAGGTTATCCCATGGAGATGAGTTTGTAACCATGTACCAGCGAACTGCATCTGTGCCGTATGTGCCGATACAGTCGAATGGGTTGATCACATTACCCAGACGCTTTGACATCTTTATACCGTTCTTGTCAAGAACAAGACCGTTAGAGATTACGTTCTTATAGGCAACAGAATCGAACACCATCGTAGCTATTGCATGGAGGGTAAAGAACCAGCCACGTGTCTGGTCAACACCCTCTGCGATGAAGTCAGCAGGATATGCCTTGCGATCGTCAATAACCTCCTTGTTCTCGAATGGATAGTGAATCTGTGCGTATGGCATAGCACCAGAGTCGAACCATACATCAATAAGGTCGAGCTCACGGGTAAGTACATTACCACTCTCGCCTACGAGCTTGATGTCGTCAACGTATGGACGGTGAATGTCTATGCGGTCATAGTTCTCCTGACTCATATCACCAGGCACGAAGCCCTTATCCTTGAGTGGGTTGCTCTGCATTACGCCAGCCTTTACAGCCTTCTCTATCTCATTATAGAGTTCCTCAAGTGAACCTATGCAGATTTCCTCCTTAGTATCACGGTTACGCCAGATAGGAAGTGGAGTACCCCAGTAGCGTGAACGTGAGAGGTTCCAGTCGTTCAGATTCTCAAGCCACTTTCCAAAGCGACCAGAGCCTGTTGACTCAGGATGCCAGTTGATAGTCTTGTTCAGTTCTGCCATACGCTCCTTCTTTGCAGTAGAGCGGATGAACCATGAGTCGAGAGGATAATAGAGCACTGGCTTATCTGTACGCCAGCAGTGAGGATAGTTGTGTACGTGCTTCTCAATCTTGAAAGCACTACCCTCTTCCTTCATCTCAAGGCAGAGAATCACGTTGAGGTCCATATCCTTTGATGCTGCCTTCTCGTCATACTTACCACCTACATTATACTTAGGGTCGTATGCGTTCTTTACGAAAGCACCTGCATGTTTCCAATATGACTCGTTCACGCAAGCCTCAAGGAACTTAGGATCAATATCCTCCTTCACGAAGTACTTACCTGTGAAGTCAACCATTGGACGGGTGTCACCAGCCTTGTCTATTACGAAAAGAGATGGGATGCCAGCATCCTTAGCCACCTTGGCGTCATCAGCACCGAATGTAGGTGCGATATGAACGATACCTGTACCATCCTCAGTAGTAACATAGTCACCAGGGATTACGCGGAATGCCTCTGCTTCCTTTACTACAACATTATCACCCTCAAGAGCACATGGCTTTACCCATGGCATGAGCTGCTGATAATGAGTACCTACGAGGTCTGAGCCCTTACCCTTCCAGAGTATCTCTATTGGCTGCTCATTGCCTTTCTCATCCTTTGTTGGCTGGAAGTAAGCAGAGAGACGGCTCTCAGCAAGTACATAGATAGCCTCCTCGTTTGTATAAGGGTTATTTCCCTTAACAGCAACATAGTCAATCTTCGGACCTACACAGAGAGCTGTGTTTGAAGGAAGTGTCCAAGGGGTTGTTGTCCATGCAAGGATGTATGTAGGGAGTTCTGACTTGTTGAACTCAACCTTGTCAAGCACCTTGAACTGCGCAGTAACCGTTGTATCCTTAACGTCACGATAGCAACCAGGCTGGTTAAGCTCGTGAGAAGAAAGACCAGTACCTGCGGCTGGTGAGTATGGCTGAATGGTATATCCCTTATAGAGCAGATTCTTGTTGTAGAGCTGCTTAAGGAGATACCAGAGTGATTCAATATACTTATTGTCGTAAGTGATGTAAGGGTGCTCGAGGTCAACCCAGTAACCCATCTTGTTTGTGAGCTGTGTCCACTCGTCGGTGTACATCATCACGTTCTTACGACAAGCGTCATTATAGTCATCAACGCTAATCTTCTTACCGATATCCTCCTTTGTGATTCCAAGACTCTTCTCAACAGAAAGCTCAACAGGGAGACCGTGAGTGTCCCAACCAGCCTTACGCTTAACCTGATAGCCCTTCATCGTCTTGTAGCGGAGGAATGTATCCTTGATGGTACGTCCCATCATGTGGTGGATACCCGGATGTCCGTTTGCAGAAGGAGGTCCCTCAAAGAACACGAACTGAGGGCAACCCTCACGCTCGCTGATACTCTTGTGGAACAAATCTTTCTTCTCCCACTCAGCAAGGACCTCATTGTTTGTCTCTACGAGATTCAGGCCTTTACGTTCCGTAAATTTCTTATTCATTGATTTGTATATGATTTTTCTTACTTTCAAAAATTAAGTGTCTGTCAGCTTGCCATGCTTTCACAAAGTGCAGCGACTAAAGAAAGGCGATACACCTCTCTAATTTTAGAGTGCAAAGATACATAAAATTCTTGTCATTTCATATACTTTTCAACTTTTTAACGTTTCACAAAGACGATTTATGGGCAGTTCAACAAATAGCCTTATGAAAAGCCTGTTCAATCCCTATCTAAAGCACAGCAAAAACGCCCTAAAACGCAGACGCAATTCCCATGAAACGGGGGATTTTGAGATGAGGCTAGAAAACCATCACACACTACAACACAAAAGCGACGTGATGCCAACACCACGCCGCTCTTGTAAAAGTATTATTTCTTTGCTTTCGCACTCTTTTTCTTATGTTGAAGTTTCGGAATCTTAATGGTCTGTCCCTCCTTAAGTTCGGTAATACCGCCATTGAAGGCTTCCACATAACACTCCATGCCTGGACCGAGATAAGCCTTTGAAATAGACTTAATTGTTTGTCCGCTTTTAACAGTCACCGTATTGGCAACTCCGACAATGCGATACGCACCAGTCCTTACACGTGGGTCATTATCATATTTTGAAGTCTGCTCAACCTTTGCCTCTGGCTTTTCTTCCTTCTTCGGCTCGGCAACAGGCTTGCTTTCCTCAACAGGCTTCTCTTCCGTCTTCTCAACGGCAGGCTCTTCTGTTGTCTCAGCAGGAGCTGCAGGCTCAACAGCCTTTTGCTTTGTCGTATCAGGCTGCTCAACAGCAGGAGCAGCAGGAGCCTCTACTACAGGCTCTTTCTCTATACCCAGAAGATTTGATGAGCGTGCATAATATCCGAACACGAAGAACAATGCCGCAACAACAACGTTCACGATTATTGCGTAAATCAGGAACATTCTCTTGCTGTCACTCTCCTCATCCTCATAGAATTGAGAGATATAGTCTTCCTGCTCTTCTTCCTGCTCTGGTTCAGGTTCCTTGGTTGGAGTCTCCGGAACTTCTGGGGTTTCCGGAGTTTCTGGAACTACTGGAGATTCCGGCATTTCCGGCTCTTCTTCCTCAACTTCTGGAGTGGCTGGTGCCTCCGGCTCTACCGGCTCCTCAGGTTGTGGATCTTCTGCTACTGGCTCCTCGATAACAGGCTCTTCAACAGCAGGTTCTGGTTCTGGATCAGTCTCTGGTTCATCTTCAGCAACTGGCCCTTCCTCCACCTCTGGCTCAGGCTCTGCCACAGGCACAACAACCGGTTCAGGCTCTGGGGTTGGCTCAGGCTCATGCTCAACCTGCTCTACTTGCTCTACTTGCTCAGCAACAGCCTTTGCCTCTTCCTGTACAGGAATCTCCGCAGCCTCTTCTGCTGCAATATCAGCATCCTCTGTCTCTACCTCTGGCATATCCTCGAAGGCAACGCCATCAGCAAGAACAACAGTATCAAACTGAGCAAATGGCTTGTTCACCAAGTCACGCAAAACAGCATCAGGAGTAAACGACACCTTGTCATGACCGGAGATAACCACACGCTCACCGGTATTTACGTTAATACTCTCACGCTCACGAACTGCTGTCAGCTTGAATGTTCCGAAGCCCTTGACCTTAACAACACGGTCGTTCTTCAAGCCTTCATGAATAGTCTCGATAACAGCATTTATAAATGCTTCCGCACTACGTGAATCCAACTGATGCTTCTGCACCAGTATCTCTGCCAAATCTTTAATTGTAAGCATATTACTTCAGCATTTCTTTTAATGATCCATAAGGTTTAAAATTCACAACAAGCTTCGGTGGAACGAGCATTTTCTGTCCTGTAGAAGGATTCTTAATTACACGCTCCATACGCTTACGAACCTCGAAGGTTCCGAGACCTGTAACATTGGCAGTCTCACCTTCTGCGAGTTCATCAGCAATCGAACTGAACGCCGTGCGCACAATTCTCTGGACATCATCAACCTTGTAGCCTGTCTGTTTGGCTATCTGTGATATAAATTCCTTATTCGTCATAACTTACAAATTTATATTTCGACTTAGGTTTTAAAAATGACAAATTCAGATTCACAAATCAAACAACCTCTCCGTAGAGGTCAAATTCCTCTGCGCCAGTTATTTTCACGTCATAGAAACATCCTTTGCGCAAGCGACGGTTGACAACTGGTATGAGAACCTCAGGATCGACTTCCGGTGAACAGAACTCAGTACGGCCTACGTAGTAGTCGCCTTCCCTTCTGTCAACAATCACCTTCATCGTCTTGCCTATCTTCTCGGCCTCTATCTCGGCGGAAATACCCTGTTGCAGACGCATGAGCTTGCTAAGTCTTGCCTCCTTGACTTCCTTCGGAACATCATCCTCATAATGCTCAGCACTATAGGTTCCTTCCTCTTCAGAATAGGCAAAAGCGCCCATTCTCTCGAAGCGAGCCCAGCGTGTGAACTCCATGAGTTCCTTGAAATCCTCTTCCGTCTCACCTGGGAAACCCACCATGAGCGTTGTGCGAAGATGTATTCCAGGCATAGCCTCTCGCAGTTTCTCAATCAGGTGCATAGTCTCCTGCTTGGTCGTGTTACGACGCATACGGTCAAGCATCCTGTCTGAGATATGCTGAAGTGCGATGTCAAGATATTTGCAAACATTATCATTGCGACGCATCACGTCAAGCAATTCCATAGGGAACTGATTAGGATAGGCATAATGAAGTCTTATCCACTTCACACCCTTAATTTGTGCCATTTCATCGATGAGTTCAGCAATTTTACGCTTACCATACAGGTCAACGCCATAGTATGTCAGCTCCTGAGCAATAATCTGAAACTCCTTCACACCTTCTGCCACAAGTGCACGAACCTCGTCAAGTATCTCCTCTTTCGGACGTGACACATGCTTGCCTGTAATGATAGGAATAGCACAATAGGCGCAATTACGGTCACAACCCTCGCTTATCTTTATATAAGAATAATGTGAAGGTGTGGTATTCTGCTTTACAGAAGCCTTGTCGTCAGACTTCTGTGTCGGTGCAGGAAGGTCTTCAAGCAACTGCTTGTAATTGAACTTGCCGTAATACTTATCCACCTGCGGAATCTCTGCCTCCAGCTCCTTCTGGTATCTCTGTGACAGACAGCCCATAACGTACAATCCCGCAATCTGTCCTTCCTCACGAGCCTGAGCAAACTCAAGTATCGTGTCTATGCTTTCCTGCTTGGCATCCTCGATGAAACCGCAGGTATTTATCACCACATACTCACCCTCTACACGCTCCGCATCATGTTTACAAACAAATCCCTTACGCTGAAACAACCGCATAAGAGATTCGCTATCCACAAGATTCTTAGAACACCCAAGGGTTATTATGTCTATTTGGTTTTTCTTCATTCGCCGAATAGTGAATCAACAAACTGCCTCTTGTTAAATAACTGAAGGTCGGTCATCTTCTCTCCAAGACCGATGTACTTAACAGGCACCTTCAACTGATCACTGATACCTATCACCACACCACCCTTTGCTGTACCGTCAAGCTTGGTGATTGCCATACTTGAGATCTGGGTAACAGCGGCAAACTGCTTAGCCTGCTCAAAGGCATTCTGACCGGTGGAACCGTCAAGAACGAGCATTACCTCGTCAGGTGCTTCCGGCATCACTTTCTTCATTACATCCTTGATCTTCTTCAGCTCGTTCATCAAACCGACCTTGTTGTGCAGACGACCGGCAGTATCAATAATCACCACGTCAGCACCATTTGCCTTAGCAGAAGAAATGGTATCAAAGGCAACAGAAGCAGGGTCAGAACCCATCTGCTGCTTGATAACGGTAACGCCTACACGCTCACCCCAGATACAAATCTGCTCAACGGCAGCTGCACGGAATGTATCGGCAGCACCGAGGAACACCTTCTTGCCAGCCTGCTTGAACTGCCAAGCGAGCTTGCCGATAGTGGTGGTCTTGCCTACGCCATTCACACCTACAACGAGGATGACATACGGCTTATGGTCTGACGGAAGATCCCAGTCTTCAAGGTCATTGGAATGGTTTTCTGCAAGAAGAGACGCAATCTCATCACGGAGGATACCGTTGAGTTCCTTCGTTGAAACGTACTTGTCACGTGCCACACGCTTCTCAATACGCTCAATAATCTTGAGAGTGGTATCCACACCTACATCACTTGTAATGAGCACTTCCTCAAGGTCATCGAGTACGTCGTCATCAACCTTGCTCTTGCCAGCCACGACACGAGCAAGCTTGTCAAACATTCCCGTCTTGGTTTTCTCAAGACCCTTGTCAAGCGTCTCTTTCTTTTCCTTGCTAAAAAAGCCGAAAAATCCCATAATATCGTTTTTCTCTTATAAAAATAAACTTGCTTGCAAAATTAAGAAAAAAAAATGACATTTTACTGATATAGAGACAAAAAATGCATAAAATAAGGTATTTTATAACAAAAATGAACAATAAAATGTTTTATTTCCCCAATTTCATGGGGTAAAGTAAAAAAAATTGCACATAAGATTTTGAAATGTGCAGAAAAGTCTGTACCTTTGCACACCGAAAGGAAATTTGAGCAATTTTCATTGCGAAATAGATTGAATATGGAAAATAGTTTTAACGCTTGTATAGAAGATTGCATCAAGAAGTATTGGAACTTCGATGCACTTACTGACTACAAGGGAGTTACACTCCAATATCAGGATGTTGCCCGTAAAATAGAGAAACTACACATCCTGTTCGAGGAAAGCGGAATCCAGAGAGGTGACAAGATTGCCCTTTGCGGACGCAATATGAGCAACTGGGCCGTTGCCTTCCTTGCCACACTCACCTACGGAGCAGTCGCTGTTCCTATCCTACATGAGTTTACTGCCGACCAGATTCATAACATCGTAAACCACTCTGAGGCAAAGCTTCTCTTCGTGGGCGATGTTGTCTCTACCCAGATTGACCCCGATAAGATGCCTGACCTTCACGGAATCGTCAACATACCCGACTATTCCCTTATGGTCTCTCGCACCGACAAACTCACATACGCAAGAGAGAACCTCAACTTGCTGTTCGGTCAGAAGTTCCCTAAGTTCTTCCGCAAGGAAATGGTGAGCTACTACAAGGAACAGAGTCCCGATGAATTGGCACTTATCAACTACACATCAGGCACAACAGGCTTCTCAAAAGGCGTAATGATTCCATACCGCGCCATGTGGAGTAACCTACTCTTTGCCAACGGGGCACTTGACAGATGTCTGCATCCTGGCGACAACACTATCAGCATCCTGCCTATGGCTCACATGTACGGAATGGCATTCGAGTTCATCAAGGAGTTTGCATCAGGTTGTCATATTTTCTTCCTCACCCGTATCCCTTCTCCTGCCGTTGTGGCTCAGGCATTCGCAGAGATAAAGCCTGTAGTCATCGTTGCAGTACCTTTGGTCATCGAGAAGATTATCAGGAAGAAAGTTCTGCCAAAGCTCGATACACCTGCAATGAAGATACTTCTCAAGACTCCGTTAGTTTCGCTAAAGGTTCGCGAGAAGATTCGCACAGAGGTCGAGAAGGCTTTCGGCGGACGTTTCTACGAAATAATAATCGGCGGGGCTGCCTTCAATCAGGAGATTGAGCAGTTCCTGCACTTCATCGGATTGCCTTTCACCGTGGGATATGGTGCAACAGAGTGTGCCCCTATTATCTCATACAATGACTGGAAAGAACACGTGCCAGGCTCTTGCGGAAAGGCAGCTGTGAATATGGAGGTCAAGATTGACTCTGCAGATCCTCACAGGATTCCGGGCGAGATTCTTACAAGAGGCATGAACGTGATGCTCGGTTACTTCAAGAACGAAGAAGCTACCAAGCAGGCTCTTGATGCTGAAGGCTGGTATCATACTGGCGACCTCGGTGTTATTGACGCAAACGGCAACATCTTCATCAGGGGACGCTCAAAGAACATGCTTCTCGGTGCAAGCGGTCAGAACATCTTCCCAGAGGAGATTGAGGATGCTCTCAATTCTTTACCATTGGTTACTGAGTGTCTCGTCGTTCAGCGTGATGACAAGCTCGTTGGTCTTGTTTATCCAGACTTCGACGAGGCAAAGACGCAGAACTACAACATGGAGCAGATCAAGAAGGTCATGGAGCAGAACCGCCAGACGCTCAACGAGACACAGCCAGCGTACTGCAAACTTGCTGCAATCGAGATTCAGGAAGAGGAGTTTGAGAAGACTCCGAAGAAGAGCATCAAGCGCTATCTCTACAAGTAAGTCTTCAACTCTAATCTCTCGCGTTTCATAATCCCAATCAAAGTCCATTTCCGGAATAGGACTTGAATGGGATTTGAAACGGATTTTGAACGGAGCTTAAGCTGAGTGGTGTTTAGAGAGGCCACCCTCTATTTACTTATACTCCAAAATCGAAAAAAAACAAGGGCAAAACGCAACTTTTTTTTCAAAAATTTTCATTTTTCCCGAAAATTTCAATTATTTCAATAATTTCAATAAAAAATGGACACACCCACCAGAGAAAGTGTTCATAAAAATAATATCTATATATATAAATATTTTTATATATAGATATTAACTTTTTTACACCCTACGCGAGGGTTCACAAAATTAATTGAAATTATTGAAATAATTGAAATAGTCAAACAGCAGCAAACATATATTACGCTCATTATCAACGCATTTCACCAAGCAAAGTGTTATTTCATTATGTTCAGCAATTTCAATTATTTCAATAATTTCAATTAAAAATGGACACGCATTAACCGAGTTTTACCTTCCAAACTCTTGCGTTTCGAGCCTTGATTTTCATCGGAACAAGGGCATCGGGAGCAAGAATCATATCCTGTTTTTCATCAGAAAGAAGGTCTTTTGCCTTATATTTCTTCTCTGGAATCTGCATGAAATCCATTGCATGAGGGGCAATTCTTACCTGAATTTCCACATCTTTATCGTCGAAATTCACCACAATAAACAGCATTTCATCGTCATTTTTGCGAAGGAAAGCATACTGTTTATTGTTATCAAAGTGCTCTGACCAAGGATTTACGTACATCAGATCATAGAAATCACCATCGACAGCCTTCTCCTTTCGGGCAATCTGCATAGTCTTCTCATGCATCTGATAGATGTATTTCTCATCGTCGGTAAGCTCATCAGAAGCGGCTCTACAAAGCGTGTCGATGCTCCAGTAGTCGAAGATAGTGGTACGGCCGTCCTTACCCGAAAAGCCTTCCTTATCCATACCCTTCTCACCATATTCCTCGGCAGCATAGAGCATGAAAGGAGAGGATTTCATAAGTACAGAAGCCACCATTGCTGGTATTCCCTTCTTCGCATCACCAACAAAGAAATCAGATGCCACGCGCTGCTCATCGTGATTCTCAAGGAAATAAACCATGTGCTCCTTTATGTCATCAACCGATTGCCATGCGCCTGTAATGGCTGTTGCAGAAGCATATCCGCAGGTAACGGCACGCATCGTGTCATACATACCCACCTTGTCATACATCCAGTCAAAGCCAGAATGGATATAGTTGCGGTATTCAGCAGGATTATATACCTCACCCATGAAGAGGATATCCGGATACTTCGCCTTTACCTCACGAGTAGCATAAGCCCAGAAAGCGGCTGGCACCATCTCTGCCATGTCACAGCGGAAACCGTCAACGCCCTTAGCAGCCCAGAAAAGGAGGATTTCCGTCATCTTCTTCCAAGTATCAGGGATTGGGTCAAAATGCCCGTAGTGAGTCCAGTAGTCTATACCGTAGTTAAGTTTTACGGTCTCGTACCAGTCATTCACGCCCGGACGATTGTCGAAATGGTCGTTGCCAGTGGCTTTGGCTGGGTATTCTGAATATGAAGAGAAGGAGGTTTCGGCCTCTCCCCCCGCCCTCTCCCGTAGAGAGGGAAGTCCGATGTTGATAACATCGGAGTATGTGTCAGCCGATTCGAGGATGGAAGATAAATCAAGAGATTGACCTGGGCAATAGTAGAAATTATTCTGCGGATTGAAGCCCTGACTCTGGTCATCGTCTGCTCCGAGATCCACAACGCCCTTGGGCTTGGCTATGCTGAGATACTGACGTGCAACGTGGTTAGGCACGAAGTCTATGAACATCTTCAAGCCTGCCTTGTGAGTGCGGGAGATGAGAGCCTCAAACTCTTTCATCCTATCATTAACGTTATCCGCAAGGTCAGGATCAACGTCATAATAATCGCAAATAGCGTATGGAGAACCAGCCTTACCCTTGACAACGGAAGGGTGCTGGGTAGGTATGCCGAACTTAGAGAAATCAGTCTGTGAGGCATGACGTATAACGCCTGTATACCAGATGTGCGAAACACCCATCTGCTTTATTGCCTTCAGCGTCTTTACATCAAAATCAGAGAACTTGCCTGTACCGTTTTCCTCAACACTACCCCACTCTTTCCGGGTAGTATTACGATTACCGTACAATCGCGTAAAAACTTGGTAGATTATTGGTTTGTGTGTCATAAAATCGGGAAAACACCTTGCGGTGATAAATATATGTTGGAAAGTAAATTAGCAGTAAATTAAACCAGTAAATTACATCCAATAAATTAATTTAAAAATTTTCCGTGGCGAATGCCACGACTATAATTTACTGATTATAATTTATTGCCAATTTACTTTCCTAAAATCATTTTAATTCCGATGGAATTATTCTTTTCTTAATTATGCGATACCGCTAATTGTAACGCCTTCAACGTCCTTGGCAATCTTGGCAATCATGCCCTGAAGAGCCTTGCCAGGACCGCACTCAATGAAATCGGTAGCACCAGCAGCGAGCATTGCCTGAACCTCATAGGTCCACTTTACAGGAGCTGTGAGCTGAGCGATAAGATTCTGCTTGATCTCGTTAGCGTCTGTATGAGCCTTTGCATCTACATTCTGATAAACAGGGATGCGTGGGTTAGAGAACTCAGTAGCCTCGATAGCAGCCTGAAGCTCATCCTTTGCTGGCTGCATGAGTGGAGAGTGGAAAGCACCACCTACAGGAAGAGGAAGAGCACGCTTTGCACCAGCAGCCTTCATAGCCTCACAAGCCTCTGCTACAGCCTCATTGTTACCAGAGATAACGAGCTGACCAGGATTGTTGTAGTTTGCTGGAACAACGATGTTACCCTCCTTAGAGATACCAGCACAGATTTCCTCAATCTTAGCATCCTCAAGACCGATGATAGCAGCCATTGTAGAAGGAGCTGCCTCACAAGCCTTCTGCATAGCCATAGCACGCTTAGAAACGAGCTTCAAGCCATCCTCAAAGCTGAGTGCGCCAGCAGCAACGAGAGCAGAGAACTCACCGAGAGAGTGACCGCCAACCATATCAGCATCAAACTCGTCGCCGATGCAGATAGCCTTGATTACAGAGTGAAGGAAAACGGCAGGCTGTGTAACCTTTGTCTGCTTGAGTTCCTCAGCAGTTCCCTCGAACATGATCTTTGTAATCTCGAAACCGAGAATCTCGTTAGCCTTGTCAAAGAGTTCCTTTGCCTTAGGATTTGTATCATAAAGGTCCTTACCCATACCTGTGAACTGGGCGCCCTGACCAGGGAATACGAATGCTTTCATCTAATTAATTGTTTAGTTTATTGTTGTAGATTAAATTATAAAATGAAAGAAGCAATTAATAATTAACAATTAATAATTAACATAGGCTCGCGCTGAAAAATCTTGCTCCGAAAGGTATGTTAATTGTTAATTTTTAATTGTTAATTACAACTCGGAGTTTCATTTAAAAAAATCCCGATTACCACTTATTGAAAATGACAATCGGGACTTATATAATTTTCTTGTGTTTACACTAAGATTTACTCAGCAGCCTCATTAGCTGGAGCTTCCTCAACTACAGGAGCAGCCTCAACAGCAGGAGCAGCAACCTCATCCTGACCCTCAGCGAGTACAGTAACAGGAACCTCAACCTTAACCTGCTTGTGGAATACTACAGTAGCAGCAAACTCACCAACAGTCTTGATATCCTTCATGAGGATCTTCTTGCGGTCAACCTCGATACCCTTCTTAGCGAGCTCCTCTGCTACAGTAGCAGCAGTAACAGAACCATAGAGAGCACCAGTAGAGCTAACCTTAGCCTCGATAGTGAGAGCAACACCGTTAAGAGCCTCAGCCTCCTTCTCAGCAGCAGCGAGAATTGCAGCGAGCTTGTGTGCCTGCTGCTTGAGGTTCTCAGCGAGAATCTTCTTAGCAGAAGCAGAAGCGATAACTGCCTTACCTGTTGGAATGAGATAGTTACGACCGTAACCATTCTTTACATTCACGATATCGTTCTTGTATCCAAGACCGATAACATCTTCTTTAAGTATAATTTCCATTGTGTAATCTTCTCCTTTTTAAATTTACTTCATAAGATCAGTTACATAAGGAAGCAATGCAATCTGACGAGCACGCTTAACAGCCTGTGCCACACGACGCTGATACTTCAAAGATGTACCAGTGATACGACGTGGGAGGATCTTACCCTGTTCGTTCAAGAACTTCTTGAGGAACTCAGGATCCTTGTAGTCGATATACTTAATACCGCTCTTCTTGAAACGGCAATACTTCTTCTTCTTTGTATCAATAGAAGGAGCAGTCAAATAACGGATTTCTGAATTTTCTGCCATGGTTTAAGCCTCCTCTTTTTTAGAAAGTTTGTTACGGCGCTTCTCTGCATAGAGAGATGCATACTTGTCAAGCTTAACAGTCATGAAGCGAATTACCTTCTCCTCACGGCGGAAAGCAGTCTCGAGCTTTGCTACTACTGTAGGCTCAGCCTTAAACTCTACGAGGAAGTAGAAACCTGTAGACTTCTTGTTGATAGCATAAGCCATCTTCTTCATGCCCCAGTTCTCCTCATTGAGGATCTCAGCACCATTGTCGGTGAGAACCTTTGTGAACTTTGCAACAGTTTCCTTTGTCTGCTCATCAGACAAAACGGGAGTCAAGATGAAAACTGTCTCGTAATGATTCATCATTTTTTGAAATGAATTTATTAATTAAATAATGTGTATAAGTTATTTTTGCAGAAATTTCGGCCTAAGCCTCGATTTTGCGGGTGCAAAGGTACAAAATTTTCATGAAATAGCAAAATTTTTCCGCTTAAAATTTTGCGCTTCAAGAAAAAAGCATTATCTTTGCACTCGATTTCAATCCAAAGTGTTTCAAAATTCATAGTTTTGTATTTTAGAAACATACTCCCAGAATTTTTTCGCAAGAAATTCCTATTTGAACCAAATACATTCACATTTGAATATGTATAGCAAAGAAGAACTCATGTCCAAGCCTGTAGAAGAGCTTGAGACAATCGCAAAGGCTTTAGGATCTGACCTTTCTGCCGCAGACGGTGCAGAAGCTCTGGCAGACTTCATCATTGGTGACTTCCCTCAGGAAGAGGAGAAGCCTAAGAAGAAGCGTGCAACCGCCAAGAAGGCAGAAACACCTGAAAGCGAGGAACCTGCAGTCAAGAAGAAGCGTGGAAGACCTTCTAAAGCCGACCTTGCAGCAAGAGCTGCCGAGGAAGCCCTGAAGAACCTAAGCAACGCAGATAATGAAAGCACAGAAAAACCGGAAGAACTCGCAATAAACTTCACAGAAGAATCTTCAAAGGAAGAGAATACAACTGCCGCAGACGCAAGCGTATCTGCTGCAACTGAAGCAAGTGCCGACAATGCCGAGTCTGCAACTGACGAACTCGCCCCAAAGAAGAAGCGTGCACGCCGTAGCAAGGAGGAAATCTTTGCTGCTGCTCAGGCAAAGGCAGCTGCCCTTGCTGCCAACAACCAGAAGAAGCACGAGCTCGAGACCTTCACAGAAACAGGAGCTGTTCCGGCAAACAATGCGGAAATACCAGATTTCCTTATAAATGACAATAATGCCAACGACGACATCCCAGAAGGCGAAATGCCTGAGGGTGAGGATATGGCATCAGGCAATCTCCTTTCACAGTTTCAGGAGAAAGTAAATGCCCACAACGCATCAGGTGATGCATGGGAAGGAGATCCAGGCGATGGCACAGACTTCATCGTGGTACTGGACCTTCCTGTAGAGGACCACTATGCAAGCGTGTCATACGATATGCTCGACAACCCAACGACTATCGTTGAACAGGTTGCACCTCAATCTATGCTGCGCCCAGCAACTCCACAGGAAGAGAAGTACGACTTCACAGACATCATCTCTGCCAATGGCGTACTCGAGGTAATGCCTGACGGCTACGGCTTCCTCCGTTCAAGCGACTTCAACTACCTCTCTTCTCCTGACGATATTTTCCTTACTGTTCAGCAGATAAAGAAATACTCTCTGAAGACTGGTGACGTAGTACAGTGCCGTGTTCGTCCTCCACGTGAGGGTGAGAAATACTTCCCTATGACAAGCATAGAGATGATTAACGGCCGCATGCCTAACGAGATACGCGACCGCCTCTCATTCGAGCACCTCACACCTCTCTTCCCAGATGAGAAGTTCAACCTCACAGGCGACCGTCGCACAACAAACATCTCTACCCGTATCGTTGACCTCTTCTCCCCTATCGGTAAGGGACAGCGTGCGCTTATCGTGGCACAGCCAAAGACTGGTAAGACAATCCTCATGAAGGACATTGCCAACGCTATTGCAGCTAACCACCCGGAGGCCTACCTTATGATGCTCCTTATCGACGAGCGCCCTGAGGAGGTAACGGATATGGCTCGTACAGTAAATGCCGAGGTTATCGCCTCTACATTCGATGAGCCAGCTGAGCGCCACGTGAAGATTGCGGGTATCGTTCTTGAGAAGGCAAAGAGAATGGTAGAATGTGGACATGACGTTGTCATCTTCCTTGACTCTATCACTCGTCTTGCTCGTGCATACAACACCGTTGCTCCTGCTTCTGGTAAGGTGCTTACTGGTGGTGTTGATGCCAACGCACTTCAGAAGCCAAAGCGTTTCTTCGGTGCTGCGCGTAACATCGAGGGTGGCGGCTCACTCACAATCATCGCAACAGCCCTTATTGATACAGGCTCTAAGATGGATGAGGTTATCTTCGAGGAATTCAAGGGTACAGGTAACATGGAGCTTCAGCTTGACCGCTCACTTGCCAACAAGCGTATCTTCCCAGCTGTCAACCTTGTTCAGAGTAGTACTCGCCGTGATGACCTTCTCCACGACAAGACAACCCTCGACCGCATGTGGATTCTGCGTAAGCATATCTCTGACATGAACGCTATTGAGGCTATGAACATGATCGGAGACCTTATGAAGCGCACTAACTCTAACGAGGAATTCCTTATTGGAATGAACGGATAAGGGTTAAATATTATAGCCAAAAATAAAAAGTGAAAAACAGAGTCACAAATTGTACATTGTAAATGGTAAATTGTACATGACCCTGTTTTTCACTTTTCTTTTTATAATTTGAAGTATTTATCTATTGCTTCTTGCAGATTCTCCGTGTCTCTTATCCTTCCAAGGATAGTGCCGTCTTGAGAAATGAAGTAATACCAAGGTCCTCCTATTATTCCGTATCTTTGCATTATATCCTCACAACCTTTTTTGTCGTTCCATTCATTCCAAGGGTCTCTGCCATACTTCGTGGGGTCCTTACACTCTATATCCCAGTAATAGGGACTATCGTTATTAACCATGAGAATATCCACCTTGTCTGAATGGTTTTTGTAGAGAGCGTTAAGGGCATCACTTTGACGATGCTCCATACAACCTGTACAGGTTCTGGAATTAAACTCAAGCAGAAGATACTTGCCATTATCGTTAAACTCAGTTAGGTGATGTTCCTTGTCTTGATGGTCATAGAGCACGAAATCATGCAATTTCTCGCCTATCTTAATTCGCTCAAACTTAGGCATCAAATCCCTTCTCGCTTCATAGATCCATTCGTTATCCCATCGATTCTCTACGTTTGGAGTTTTTACCAATAGCTTAGCAGCTTTTTCCCTTTGCGCCTTATTGCGACTGAATAATATGTATCTTGAAATCTGCAAAATATATTTCTCAAAAACAGGACTAAACTCCCTATTTTGCATAAATTCCGTCATGTACTCAACATATAGAGAATCAGCTTCTTTCACTTTCTTTTTCACAGAGTAATAGTCATCATCATCTTCATTAACCCAGTCATTTCTTCTTTGCAGATCCCAGTAACCTGGAAGTTTCTCATCCAAATAGGCACGATATTCATTTGCTTCTATTTGTCTTGGATCGTCATTCTTAGCATACCAGTTCCCTTCATGAACTCCATAACCTGTCATAATGGTTGTAGAACCTGGCAAAGCATAAAAATTCATACTATGGCGACTCAATGATGCCCCATACTTTGCCATCACACTATATTCAGCATTCTTGTCTTTAGGTGTAAAAACTATTCTGAACTTACCGTTTCTTACAGAATCTTTTGCCTCTTTTATTTCGCCGGAAGTTAACGATTTGCCCAAACGCTCAAATATCCAAATTTCAGTACCTTCAGGCACACGCTCTAAAGTGCCTTCAATAACGATTGGAGGCAGAGAATCCTTTTTCTCTGTCTTTGATTCCTGTGCCCATCCTGTAACAGCAAATAGCATGAGCAATAATGATATTCCGCTTTTTCTCATAGATTTAATTTTGTTTTAGTTATTGTATTTAGTTTTTATATATAATTGTTTGCAAAGATAAGCATTTCCTATGATACCGCCAAATATTATTGCAGTTTTTTCGTCATTCCTTAGTTCTGCCTCCTATGATCCTTCGCTCTTCCTTCGTTCTTCCTCCGTACCAAAGTCGGTGCAAAGTCGGTGCAAAGTCGGTGCAAAGTCGGTGAAGATACTATTATAGAGCGAAGGATCATCGAGTTTGGTACGGAAGATCATAGGAGGAAGAGGCTTATCATTTGCCTTCAATAGCGAGCAGATCCTTAAGTCTTACAATCTCATCCCTGTACTGGGCAGCTTGCAGGAAGTCCATATTACGGGCGGCTTCCTTCATCTTTTCTGTTGTATATTGTATAGAGTCTTCAAGTTGCTTGCGCGACATCTTGCCGACGATAGGATCAGCAACCATAGCCGTCTCTTTCTCTATGTAAGGCTGATAAGCCTTGCCCTTCTTTATGTCTACGCTCTTAGCCTCTGTCTGTTCTGCATTTGCCCTTGCAAGTGACGAGCCGCTGATGTTCTTGACAATCTGCTGAGGAGTAATACCATTCTCCTCATTATACAGCATCTGCTTCTTACGACGACGCATGGTCTCGTCAATTGTCTGCTGCATGCTCTCCGTGATAGTATCGGCATACATTATCACGAGTCCGTTGACGTTACGGGCAGCACGACCAGCCGTCTGCGTCAGACTCCTGTGCGAGCGTAGGAATCCCTCCTTGTCAGCATCGAGTATGGCGACAAGTGAAACCTCAGGAAGGTCAAGTCCCTCACGCAGAAGGTTCACGCCAACGAGGACATCATATACACCCGCTCTCAGGTCACTCAATATCTTCACACGGTCAAGCGTAGAGACATCAGAATGGATATAGTTAGCGTGAATGCCGTTGTTGAGAAGATACTCCGTAAGTTCCTCTGCCATTCGCTTGGTGAGTGTGGTTACAAGTACACGTTCCTTTCTTTCAATTCTGACAAGAATCTCCTCCAAGAGATCATCCATCTGGTTCTCACTCGGACGGACAACAATCTCAGGGTCAAGAAGTCCTGTAGGACGGATAACCTGCTCAACCACAACACCTTCCGACTCTTCAAGTTCAAATTCGGCAGGAGTGGCAGAAACATAGATTACCTGATTGATAAGTTCCTCAAATTCCTCGAATCTCAACGGACGGTTATCAAAGGCTGCAGGCAAGCGGAAACCGAACTCTACAAGGTTCTGCTTTCTCGCCCTATCACCTCCGTACATCGCCCTAATCTGAGGTACGGAAACGTGACTCTCATCAACCATAAGGAGGTAGTCTTTTGGGAAGAAATCAAAGAGACAGTAAGGACGCTCGCCAGGGGCACGACCATCGAAATAACGCGAGTAGTTCTCTATGCCAGAGCAATGCCCAAGCTCCTTGATCATCTCCATATCATACTCCACACGCTCCTTGATTCTCTGCGCCTTAATGCCATCGCCAAGTTCCGTGAAATACTCAATCTGCTTGACGAGATCATCCTGTATGTCATGAATAGCTCTATCCGCCTGTTCCTTAGAAGTAACGAAGAGATTTGCAGGATAGATTTGATAATCATCAAAAGATTCTAAGCGCTTGAATGTCAAGCCGTCAAGTTCTTCTATAGAGTCAATCTCATCATCCCAGAATGTTATGCGAACTACATTCTCGCTATATGCCATAGAGACATCAACAGTATCGCCCTTGACGCGGAAGTTTCCACGCTCCAAGGCAATATCATTTCTAACATAGAGAGCATCCACGAGTTTTCTCAAAAAAGCGTTTCTGTCAATCTTCTCTCCTCGCTTGACGCTAATGATACTTCCCTGCATGGAAGAAGGTCCGCCCATACCGTAGATACACGACACGGAAGACACCACGACAACATCCCTTCTACCGCTAAGAAGCGAGGAAACGGCAGAGAGTCGCAGACGGTCTATTTCCTCGTTTATGGCAAGGTCCTTCTCGATATATGTGTCAGTATGAGGGATATACGCCTCCGGCTGATAGTAGTCGTAGTAAGATACATAATACTCTACGGCATTATCAGGAAAGAAGCCTTTCATCTCCTCGTAAAGCTGTGCTGCAAGGGTCTTGTTATGGCTAAGGATAAGAGTCGGACGATTAACATTCGCTATGACGTTAGCCATAGTAAAAGTCTTTCCCGAACCTGTCACGCCAAGCAAGACCTGAGAACGCTCACCATTTTTGAGTCCTTCAGTAAGTTGTCTTATTGCCTCTGGCTGATCGCCTGTCGGAGAATATCGTGATGTTAATTTAAATTCATTCATATTTTTCCCACTACGCAAAGCTACAAGAATTTGTCATTAATACTTTTTCCAAAGATAAAAAACACGTAGCCAAGCGCAGCGCTATATTCATAGAAATTTCGCTAATTAAGTGCAAAATTACGCATTTCTTTGAAATAAATGTTATAAAAAACATTTTTTTTGTGAAAAATAATATATACGACTTTGATATTACGAGAATTATGTGTAATTTTGCAGTCCGAAATATAATTATATTCATTTTGATGAACAAAAAACTTCTTTATTCTGTTGCATCAGCTGCATTACTTCTATGCAGTTGCAAATCAGAATTCAACGCAGTCTATAAAACAAACGACACATCATACCGATATGAATACGCCAAGGAGAGCTATGCCCTCCACAAATTCTCTCGTGCGTCTATTCTTTTCGGTGACCTGATAAATATCACCAAGGGAACTGACAACGGCGAAGAGTGTCTTTTCCTCTACGGTATGTCAACCTTCAATACAGGCGACTATGAGTCTGCCGCAGACATTTTCAAGAAATACGTCCAGACATACCCAAAGGGAATATTCGCAGAGAGCGCAAGCTATTTCGTTGGTGAAAGTCTATACATGGGTTCTCCAGAGGTTCGTCTTGACCAGTCGGACACATACAACGCCATCAAGTCATATCAGGACTTCATGGACCTCTATCCTTTCTCAAGCATGAAGGAAAGAGCACAGAGCAGAATGTATGAACTTCAGGACAAACTCGTAGAGAAAGAGCTTATCAACGCCAAGCTCTACTACAACCTCGGAACATACTTCGGAAACTGCACAAGTGGCGGCAATAACTACGAGGCATGTATTATCACAGCTCAGAACGCCCTCAAGGACTATCCTTACTCCGCATACCGCGAAAACTTCGCCTCACTCATCATGAAGAGTAAGTTTGAGCTTGCACAGCAGAGTGTTGAGGCAAAGAAACTCGATCGTTTCCAGGACGCAGAGGATGAGTGCTACGGTTTCATCAACGAATACCCAGACTCAAAGGAACGCTCTGTTGCTGAGAAGTATATCGAGAAGTGCAAGAAAGTCACAAAGAACGTAACGGAATAAAAAACAATCATCAAATAATAGTATAACAAAATGGATTACAAGAAATCAAAGGCTCCGGTTAATACCGTAACACGCAACATCATGGATCTCTGTGAAGACACAGACAACATTTACGAGAGCGTCGCTATCATCGGCAAGCGCGCTAACCAGATAGCTGCTGAAATCAAGCAGGACCTCAGCAAGAAGCTCGCTGAGTTCGCAAGCTACAACGACAGCCTCGAGGAGGTTTTCGAGAACCGTGAGCAGATTGAGATCAGCCGCTACTACGAGAAGCTCCCAAAGCCAACACTTCTCGCTACACAGGAGTTTATTGAAAAGAATATCTATTGGCGCGACCCAGCCAAGGAGCGTCAGTTCGAGGATGAGGACTAAATCATGATTCAGAGAAAACAGACATTATATCTTTTCTTCTGCATCATCTGCTTCATCATCTGCGCCGTAGCACCATTGGGAGTTCTCCAGCCAAACGGAATAGGAGAGTTTTCATCAGTAGTAAACAGCATTGGCATTATTGACGGAGACACAGGAGCCCTCTCCTACCCTTATTTCGCCATTCCAATGTTCTTTCTCGCTCTCAATGTTTTCTGGAGTCTTGCAATAATCTTCATGTACAAGAACCGCAAGACACAGGCTTTGAACTGCTACATACAGCTTGCAGCAATCATCGTAGAAACAATCGTATGC
>JAEEGG010004436.1_pt1 | contig 33976 bp, 26 predicted proteins | sample 9134161 | NCBI WGS metagenome assembly JAEEGG01 (sample SAMN16246543, study PRJNA631951) | gut metagenome | biome: gut microbiome; feature: rumen; material: CR-attached | host: Bos | place: Iran: Karaj | collected 2018-10 | reverse complement strand
GGATCTCGTAGCACTTCTGCCAGTAGCAGCGTCCCTTCTGGGTGAAGAAGAGCAGCGTGTTGTGCATCGTGGCAGGATAGATATACTCGGTGAAGTCGTTGTCGCGATGACGGGCAGCCTTGGAGCCCATACCGCCACGACCTTGCTCGTGGAACTCGTCGAGATGGGTGCGCTTGATATAACCCATATGGGAGATGGTGATAACCACAGGATCGTCGGGATAGAAGTCCTCGGCATTGAACTCGTGGTCGAAGGGGATGATCTCCGTACGACGGGCGTCGCCGTACTTCTCCTTCACCTCAAGCAGATCCTGCTTCATTACCTCCTTGCAACGCTCGGGATTGTCGAGGATCTCCTGCAGCTCGGCGATGAGTTTCTGCAGGTCGTCGAACTCCTGATGGAGCTGGTCGACGCGCAGGCCTGTGAGCTGTGAGAGACGCATATCGACGATGGCCTTCGACTGAAGCTCGTCGAGCTCGAAGCGCTTCTCGAGGTTGCGCTGGGCGTCGGAGGGCGTATCGCTGTTGCGGATGATGCGCACCACCTCGTCGATATTGTTGACGGCAATGATCAAGCCCTCGAGGATGTGGGCACGCTCCTGCGCCTTGCGAAGGTCGTATTTCGTGCGGCGGATGGTGACATCGTGACGATGGTCGACAAAGTACTTGACGCACTCCTTGAGCGAAAGCAGACGTGGACGGCCCTTCACCAGAGCGATGTTATTCACTGAGAATGAGCTCTGTAGGGCGGTCATCTTAAAGAGTTTGTTGAGCAGCACATTGGCATTGGCATCGCGCTTTACATCGACGACGATACGCATGCCCTGACGGCCTGACTCATCGTTGACATTGGCTACTCCCTCCAGCTTGTGCTGGTTGGCGAGGTCGGCGATATAGGCCACGAGATCGGCTTTGTTGACACCGTAAGGAATCTCGGTGACGACGATCTTATCGTGGGTCTCACCGCTCTCAATCTCGGCCTTGGCACGCATCACGACGCGCCCCCTACCCGTCTCGTAGGCATCGCGAACGCCCTGCAGACCATAGATATAGGCTCCTGTGGGGAAGTCGGGGCCTGGGATGTACTGCATCAGTCCGTCGGTGTCGATATCGGGGTTGTCGATAAAGGCACAGCAGCCGTCGATGACCTCTCCGAGGTTGTGTGTCGGGATGTTGGTGGCCATACCTACGGCAATACCGTTACCGCCGTTCACCAGCAGATTGGGTATCTTCGTCGGCATCACAGTGGGCTCCACAAGCGAGTCGTCGAAGTTGTTCATCATGTCGACGGTCTCCTTGTCAAGGTCGTCCATGATATGCTCTCCCATCTTCGAGAGGCGGCACTCGGTGTATCGCATGGCTGCCGGCGAGTCGCCGTCAACCGATCCGAAGTTACCTTGCCCGTCGACGAGCGTGTAGCGCATATTCCAGTCCTGTGCCATACGTACGAGGGCACCATAGACGGAAGAGTCGCCGTGAGGATGGTACTTACCAAGCACCTCACCTACTACGCGCGCACATTTCTTATAAGGTTGTGTGGAGACGTTGTTAATGTTCATCATACCGTAGAGAATACGGCGGTGGACGGGTTTGAAGCCGTCGCGAACATCGGGAAGGGCTCGTGCCACAATGACTGACATAGAGTAGTCGATGTAGCTCGATTTCATCTCTTCCTCAATGTTGATCTTAATAATTCTGTCGTTGTCGTAATTCTGATCCATCTAATTATTTACTATTTAACGATTTACGATTTACTATTTACAATTTATCGATTTATCGATTTACGATTTTTTACTGCGCTAAAAATAGCGGATTTCGCGTTTAAGGCCCCATACGAGCCCGCTGACGCGTTTTTAACCGTGCAAAGGTACTCATTTTTTCCCGACTGACCAAACTTTTAATGTATTTTAAAGGAAAGTTTTTCTCATTATTTGGCATGATGTTTGCAGAATTATTTGTATCTTTGCACAAAATAAAGAATAAGAGAATAGTAATCATCAGTTGTAAATCATAAAAAAGATAATAAAGTGACCAGCCAATTTTCACCAAAAGTGTCTGAAATACTGGCATTCTCGCGAGAGGAAGCTGCCCGACTGGCCAGCAGGAGCGTAGGCCCGGAGCATCTGCTACTGGGGCTGCTCAGAAGCAAGGACGGTCCGGTGATCGACCTTTTCCACCGCCTGAACCTGAACATCCAGAACATCAAGTGGGAGCTGGAACAGCGGGTACGCGAAGACGAGATCAGAATACCCATCCACACCACGGACCTCGTGCTGAACGAGAAAGCCAGCAACATACTGAAACTTGCCGTACTGGAGGCACGTATCCAGAGAACGAACAAAGTAGACGAACAGCACCTGTTGCTCGCCATCCTTCACGATGCGGTGAACAACGGTGCCAAACAAATACTGGAATTGAACAACATCAACTACGAAGACGCGATGGCCATGCTTTTCGCGCCAAAGAACAACACCATCAAAAACGGCATCGGACTGCCCGATGAGGACGAGGAGGATTTCGAGGAGACCAGAGCGTCAGACTCTGCCGGAAAATCAGGCTCGACTGCCACACAGACAAAGAAACAGAACTCGAAGACACCTGTGCTTGACACCTTCGGCACCGACCTGACGAAGGCTGCCGAAGAAGGAAAACTCGACCCGTGTGTAGGCCGCGCGAAGGAGATGCAACGCATCATCGAAATACTGGGACGCAGGAAAAAGAACAACCCTATATTAATAGGTGAGCCGGGCGTGGGAAAGAGTGCCATCGTGGAAGGACTGGCGCAGATGATTGCCGACCACCATACGAGTCCGATGCTCTTCGGCAAGAAGATCTACACCCTCGATATGACGGGCGTCGTAGCCGGTACGAAGTACAGAGGACAGTTTGAGGAGCGGTTGAAGGCCCTGATGAAAGAGCTGGAGGCTAATCCTGACGTGATCGTGTTCATTGATGAGATACACACCATCATCGGTGCCGGCTCGACACCAGGATCGATGGATGCCGCCAACATCATGAAGCCGGCACTGGCAAGAGGCACCATACAGTGTATCGGAGCCACAACGCTCGACGAATACCGCAACTCGATAGAAAAGGACGGTGCGTTGGAGCGAAGATTCCAGAAGGTACAAGTGGAACCCACTACGAACGAAGAGACCCTCCAGATACTCCGCAATATCAAGAGCCGCTACGAGAGCCATCACCACGTGACCTATACGGACGATGCGCTCGTGGCATGTGTCAAATTGACAGACCGCTTTGTGACAGACCGCTTCATGCCTGACAAAGCCATCGATGCGCTCGACGAGACGGGCTCACGCGTACATTTGGGTAATGCCCAGATTCCACCGGAGATTATTGAGAAGGAAAAGGAGATTGCCCACGTGAAAGAGAAGAAGCAACTGGCTGTGAGAAATCAGAACTTCGAGCTGGCTGCCGGATACCGTGACCGTCAGACGGTGCTGGAGACAGAACTGAAACAGCTGAACGAGCGCTGGAGCAACGGCGAAGGCGAGGAAAGGCAGGTGGTTGATGCAGAACAGGTGGCAGATGTGGTCTCGATGATGACAGGCGTGCCTGCCCAGCGGATGGCTGAGCAGGAGGGCATCAGACTGAAAGGTATGGCGAAGGAGCTGAAAGACGCCGTCATCGCACAGGATACAGCCATCGACAAGATGGTGAAGGCTATCCAACGTAACCGTATCGGCCTGAAGGATCCCAACCATCCGATCGGCGTGTTCATGTTCCTTGGTCCTACAGGTGTGGGCAAGACGTATCTGGCCAAGAAACTGGCCGAGTTTATGTTCGGCAGCAGCGACGCGCTGATACGTATCGACATGAGCGAATACACGGAGAGCTTCAACACATCTCGACTGATAGGTGCGCCTCCGGGCTATGTGGGCTATGAGGAAGGCGGACAGCTGACGGAGCGCGTCAGAAGACACCCCTACTGCATCGTACTGCTCGACGAGATTGAGAAGGCGCACGGCAATGTGTTCAACTTGCTGCTACAGGTGCTTGACGAAGGAAGACTGACCGACGGCAACGGACGTTTTGTGGACTTCCGCAACACAGTGATCATCATGACCTCGAACACAGGTACGCGACAGCTGAAGGACTTCGGACGCGGCGTGGGCTTCAGTGCCGGCAACAGCTCTGCACTCGCACTTGACGAGAAAGACAAGCAGCATGCCCGCGACATCGTACAGAAGGCGCTGTCGAAGCAGTTCTCGCCTGAGTTCCTGAACCGCCTGGACGAGATCATCACCTTCGACCAGCTCGATCTCAATGCCATCAAGCGCATCATCGACATCGAACTGAAAGGGCTTTACAGCCGTATCGAGCAGGTGGGCTACCACATCGACCTTTCTGAGGAAGCGAAGGAGTTTGTGGCTACCAAGGGCTATGACGTACAGTTCGGAGCCCGTCCGCTGAAACGTGCCATCCAGAACTATATCGAGGACGGCATCAGCGACCTGATCGTCAACGGCAACCTGGAGCCAGGTACCACAATCCATATCACACTGAAAGAAAATGAGTTAGCGTTCTGCTAACTCATTTTTTCAGATACTGACACTTCTTTTGCCTAATCGAGGCCTTCACACTCTTTCAGCCAAAGCGCATAGGAGGCATCGCTCGGCATGCGCCAGTCGCCTCGGGGCGAGAGACTCACGCTGCCCACCTTCGGACCATCGGGCAGACAGGAGCGCTTGAACTGCTGGGTGAAGAACCGGCGACAGAAGATTGTCAGCCACTTCTTGACGGTCTCCTTATCATACAATGGGCCTCTGTCTTCAACGGGCGAAGGCATGCAGAAGGCACGCTGGGCCAAGAGGTAGATTTTCTTGGGACTGAAGCCATAGCGCAGGAAATAATAGATGAAGAAATCATGGAGTTCATAGGGACCCACAAGATCCTCGGTCTTCTGTCGGATACGACCCAGCTCGTCGGCAGGAATGAGTTCGGGCGAGATGGGCGTGTCGATGATATCGAGCAAAGTATCCGTTGCCATCTCTCCTGCCACAAAGCTGACAAGATAGCGGATAAGCGTCTTGGGCACGCCTGCATTCACACCGTACATCGACATGTGGTCGCCATTGTAGGTGGCCCAGCCCAAAGCCAGTTCTGAGAGGTCGCCTGTACCGACGACGATGGCATTCTCCTTATTGGCGACGTCCATCAGTATCTGCGTACGCTCACGAGCCTGTGAGTTCTCGTAGGTGACATCATGCACCTTCATATCATGACCGATATCCTCGAAATGCTGCGTGACAGCCTTGGCAATGCTAATCTCACGGATGGTAACACCGAGGATCTCCATCAGTTTCATGGCATTGTGATAGGTGCGGTCTGTCGTACCGAAGCCAGGCATCGTGATACCGATGATGCCCTTGCGGTCGAGACCGAGCTTGTCGAATGTCTTGACAGTCACCAGAAGCGCCAAAGTGGAATCGAGGCCGCCACTGATACCGATGACCGCTTTTTGGCCATTGATATGGTAGAGACGCTTGGCAAGTCCGCTCACCTGTATGTTGAGGATCTCCTCGCAGGTGGACTGCATATCGGCATCCTTGGGAATGAACGGATGTGGATCGATCTCACGCGTAAGGACAAACTCACGGGGAGCAGATGACTTGGCAGTGATTGTACGGGCATGCGCATCACGCTGGGCATTGATGAACGTGGTGTTCTCACGACGCTCCACACGCAGCTTCTCCACATCAACCTGGCACATCTGTATCTGAGGCTGGAAAGAGAAACGGCTACCCTCAACGAGCAAACGACCGTTCTCGAAAATCAGGGTATTGCCGCCATAGACCACATCCTGAGAAGACTCGCCGAAGCCACTGCTGGCATAGACATAGGCACTGATGGTACGGGCACTCTGCTGAGCCAAGAGGGATTTCAGATAGGCATACTTGCCTATCAGATCGTCGCTGGCTGAGAGGTTGAAAATGATATCGGCACCAGCCAAAGCAAGGTTGTTGCTGGGAGGAATGGGTGCCCAGACATCCTCACAGATCTCAACACCGAACTTCATACCGTCGCCCGTCATGAAGATCTGTGCCTCGGCACTCACATGAACAGGACTGCCTGCAAAATAGATATCTGTCGGATTCAGATCCTGGGCAGAGGCGAACCACCGCTTCTCATAGAACTCGCCATAATTGGGCAAATAGGTCTTCGGCACAATGCCAAGAATACTGCCACCCTGAATGACAACGGCGCAGTTGTAGAGCAGGCCATTGATCAATACAGGCGCTCCAACGATGGAGATAACACCGATCTTCCTCGTGAAGTCGAGCAGCATCATGATACCTTCCTCTGCCTGATCCAGCAACAGCTGCTGCTTGAAGAGATCCTGGCAAGAATAGCCTGTGATGCATAACTCTGGGAAAACCAGCACTTCGACATAACGTCCTTCAGCCTGTGCAATCAGAGTTTCTATCTGTTGCACGTTGTGCTCCACGTCGGCTACCTTCACCGTTGGAACGGCAGCAGCCACATTCACAAATCCGTATCTCATAGCTTAATTTTTTGTACGTCGTTCTCAATAATCGTGTAAATCAGCGCCGGTTCCTCGAAGAAATCGTTCTCGCGGAAGGTGTGCAGCTTGTAGAACTTCACAGGATCAATACGCACCTGAGCATTCACTACAGGCTTCAGGAGGAAATGCTTGTCGCGCTTGTAGGCAATGAGCTGGACACAGCCGTGCTCCAGTTCGTTCAGGCTCTCCCGCCCGAACTCCTCAATATATTCCTTGGTGTTAGGCTCTATCTCACCCTCTGCCCTCACCTGCCACGCATTTCCCTCAGCAGTCATATAGACATAGCGCATATAATAGTTGGAATCATTCACCAGATAGGTCTCGAAGAGCGTCTGCGACAATTCTTTCGGATTGATGGGCACAAAGGCGAGATAGGCACTCAGTTTGTCGCCTCCAGCCCGTTCCTCAGGCTTAGCCTTGAAGGTAATGGGCTTGTCTGCAGGTTCCGTCTCTTTCTCCTCAATCTGGCTGGCCTTCTGCTGCCCGCTTTTCATCTCGACAATGTGCTTTGTGTCATAGTCTTCATCACCAACAACAACGACTTCTGACATGAGCATCGGCATCTGGAAACCGTCCTCATCTTCCACGAGTACGATATTCTTTCCCTGGAACCCAGCGACTTTTCCGCCGCCGACCTCACTCAAAAATCTCACGTGATCACCAATTTTCATCGTTTTATGGTTTTGATTCGCGGGCAAAGTTAAAAAAAAAAGACATAATCTCCAAAGATTCTGGCTTTTTTTTGCTGTTCTGCGCGTTTTTACAGACAGATACGGCGGGTAAACATGATGTAACCCACTTTCCTGCTCATACCCTGCATACCAGGATAACCGGAGTCCAGAAAGTCATGAAGGGGTAATGAAATCTGTAGCTGCGTCTTCTGCTTGCCTTCTTTGTCGATCACCGAAAAGGCCAAATCGATACCAAAGCCTCCCTTGAGCATATCCTTCCTGGCATCAGAGAACGAGCCGCCGCAACCTGTGAGCACATCGTAGAACATGCCCCCCTCGAAGGCGATCATCTCATTGCCGATCATCACGCCGGCACGAGGCTGGAAATAGTAGCCGCGAAGATTGTCGTCGGTTTCCTTGAATACTATCTCCTGGCTTTTGAAGTAAGCTCCTGCATAGGCACCAAATAAGGAAGGCTGACAGGATACGTCAACACCAATGCCATAGTCGCCAATATGCTTGAAAGGATTGGCAAAAGAGCGGTGATAGGGACTGCAGACAGCCCAAGGGCCTTCAAGGCCATCATTGCTTATTCCAACAGGAAAGACGGTATTAGCAAAAGGGATGATCATCTCTGCCGTCTTATCAGCATGGAAGACAAGCTTCGCCAAGGCCACAGCACCCACATCATATAACAGCGAGGTGAAGTAGTTCGTAGACCAGATGCGCGAATTCAGTGTCCAATGATTGTCAGAATCGCCTGTCTGGGCAGAGACCTCCGCACAGACCATCAGCGCCACAACAGCAGTTACGAATAATCTTTTCATCAGTCGGAATCGTTTTTATCACCATATAAAGAGAGGCTTGACAATTTGCAAGCCTCTCCTCACCGTTAGTTGTTGACGGAACCGCCTACAATATCAAGCAGTTCGTTTGTAATAGCCTGCTGACGGCTCTTGTTGTACTGTAGATTCAATTCGCGGAGCAGTTCGTCGGCATTGTCGGTAGCGGTCTGCATGGCCACCATACGAGCTGCATGTTCAGAGGCGTTAGAATCGAGCAATGCTGTATAGAGCATCAGATGTGCAAGCTTCGGTATGAGCTGTGAGAGCACAGTAATCATATCGGGCTCGACGATGAAATTATCGTTGAGCGGTTTCACATCTTCCTCCTTATGCTCGGACAGGCGCTCACCGCGCTTCTTCAGATACTCCTGCGACTCCTTCGTGGCAATGATACTCGTCAGATCGCGCTCATGGTCAGCCTTCAGCTCCGACTCGATGTCGATGGGCAAAAAGGTCTTACGCGTGAGGACCTGTGAGCCTGCGCTCTTAAAGTGATGATAGATCAATTCTACCTTATCTATCTCACCTTCAGCAAATTTCCGTCCCAACTCCATAGCAAGCTCTATGCAGTCTTGAACATTAGGTTTGTCGGCAAGCGCAGAATATTCGCCCTGGATATTGAGTCCCATTTTGCGAGACTTCTCATAGACTTTACGGCCAATGGGATAAATCTCGACATTCTCGCGCCCGATGCTCCCGGCATATTCGTCGAGCACATGCGTCATCATCTTGATGGTGTTGGCATTGAAACCACCGCAGAGTGAGGAGTTGGAAGTGAAGACCACAAGGGCAGCCCGTTTGACGGGGCGCTCCTTGTCATAGATGGTCTGTGCCTCGGCCTCGGCAGCGAGAAACGACTTGAGAATATGTTCCAGCATCGTCTCATAAGGCAGCATGTTCTGAATGGCCACCTGAGCATGATGGAGTTTCGACGAAGCCACCATCTTCATCGCAGAAGTAATCTTCCGCGTGGATTTGACTGAGGCTATGCGGCCTTTAATTTCTTTCAAACTGGGCATAGTTCAAACAATTTAATAATGTAATAATGTAAAAATGTAATAATTGGCCTGCGCAGCTATTTTTTACATTTTTACATTTTATAATTATTACATTTTATAAGTTCCCGCAATGTCGGCCATCACGGCCTCGATCTTCTGAGTCGTCTCATCATCGATCTTTCCGCTGGCAAGCGTCTGGATGACTTCGGGATGAGCAGAGCGCATCTTGTCGAGGAACTGTGTCTGGCACTCGCGCACCTTATCGATGGGCACCTCGCGCATCAGTCCGTGTACACCACAATAGAGGATGGCAATCTGCTCACCTACGGGCATCGGGCTATACTGCGGCTGAATCAGCAGCTGGTTGTTCTTACGTCCACGGTCGAGCGTCATCGCCGTCACAGCATCCATATCGCTGGAGAACTTCGAGAAGGCCTCGAGCTCACGATACTGTGCCTGGTCGATCTTCAGCGTACCAGCCACCTTCTTCATCGACTTGATCTGTGCCGAACCACCCACACGGGACACGGAGATACCCACGTTGATGGCAGGACGGAAGCCCTGATTGAAGAGGTCGCTCTCGAGGAAGATCTGACCGTCGGTGATAGAAATCACGTTCGTCGGGATGTAGGCTGACACGTCTCCGGCCTGTGTCTCAATGATAGGCAATGCCGTGAGAGAACCACCACCCTTTACATGACCCTTCATGCACTCGGGCAGGTCGTTCATCTTCTCAGCCACTTCCTGCTGCTCATTCATCTTAGCAGCACGCTCCAAAAGACGAGAGTGGAGATAGAACACGTCGCCAGGATATGCCTCACGTCCGGAAGGACGGCGCAGGATCAGCGACACCTCTCGATAGGCGACAGCCTGTTTGGAGAGATCGTCGTAGACTACCAGTGCTGGCAGACCACGATCGCGGAAATACTCGCCGATGGCGGCACCTGCGAACGGTGCATAGTACTGCATGGCAGCAGGATCGGCTGCGGTAGCGGCCACAACGATGGTGTATGGCATTGCACCATGCTCCTGCAGCGTCGAGACGAGAGCAGCAACAGTTGAAGCCTTCTGGCCGATAGCCACATAGATACAGTAGACAGGCTTGCCTGCCTCAAAGAAACTCTTCTGGTTGATAATCGTATCAACAGCAATAGCAGTCTTACCCGTCTGACGGTCACCGATAATCAGCTCACGCTGTCCGCGTCCGATGGGAATCATAGAGTCGATGGCCTTCAGACCCGTCTGTAGCGGTTCCTTCACAGGTTGACGGTAAATCACACCTGGAGCCTTACGATCGAGCGGCATCTCGAAAGCGTCGCTCAAATCAATGTCTCCCTTGCCGTCGATAGCCTGTCCCAGAGGATTGATGACACGCCCGAGCATATTATCGTTGACACGGATAGAGGCGATACGCTTCGTACGCTTAACCACCATGCCCTCCTTAATGCCCGAGGTAGTACCCAAAAGCACACAACCGACGTTGTCTTCCTCCAGATTCATCACGATGGCCATCGTTCCGTTCTCGAATTCCAACAATTCATTGGCCTCGGCATTGCGCAGTCCGTAAATACGGGCTACACCGTCGCTGACAGTCAGTACGGTACCGACCTCATCGAACTTCTCTGCGTTGGAGATACCCTTGAGTTGGTCGAGCAGGACCTGGGATACTTCGCTTGGTTTAATTTTATCTGACATTTATTCTTAATTTAAAAATTTAACAATGAAACAATGTAATAATTAAAGTGCTGCATTTTTGCATTTTTACATTCTTACATTATTTCATTTTCTCAACGTGTTGAGAATCGAGTTGAGCTGAGACTTGACACTGGCATCCATGCGATAGGTGTCGTATTCCAGAATGAAACCACCGATGATATCGGGATTTACCTCTGTCTCAAACTCCACAGTTCCATTAGTCTTACTCTCCACCATCTGGCGCATCTTCTGCTCGGTAGCAGCCGACACGGCGGCAGCGGTGATGAGGCGTCCTCGGATGACATTCTTCTGTTGGCGGTAAAGCGTGACGTACGAATTGGCGATGAATTGCATCACGTTCTCACGGTCTTCCTTCAGCACAAGCTGGATAAAGGCCTTGGTCAGCGGAGAGGGATTCTTACCGACAGCTGTCAGCAACAGGGTCTCCTTCTTGTCCTTCGAGAGCATCGGATTGTCTATCGTAAACCGCAGCTGCGGCACTTCGACGTAGCTCTTGGCGAGCTGTTGCATCTCCGTATACACAGCATCTTCGATTTTCGCGTCTGTCGCACTCTTGAGGAGTGCGCGGGCGTATCTTACCGATATGACTCCTATATCCATACGCTATACCTTATTTGTCAGTAGAAACCTCATCCAGCATTCGTTCAATCAAAGCCATCTGTGCCTTATCGTCCTTCAGGTTCTGGCGCAGAACCTTTTCGGCAATCTCTACGCTAAGCGTAGCGACCTGCTGGCGGATGTCGGCGATGGCTGCCCTTTTCTCCTGCTCGATGGCGGTCTTGGCGTCGCCGAGCAGCCGGGCTCCTTCCTCACGTGCCTTCTGCTGAGCCTGTTCCACAATGGCATCGCGTGTCTCGGCAGCCTCCTTGAGGATTTGTGCCTGACGGTCGCGGGCTTCCTGCAGAATAGCCTCTCCCTCCTGCTTGATGTTCTCCAGACGCTCGGAGGCCTCGTGTGCCTTCTTAAGGCTCTCGTCGATGTACTTCTTCCGCTCTTCAACCATATTGGTGATGGCTGGGAAACCGTACTTGGCAAGCACGAAGAACACTACCGCAAACGCCAGAAGCATCCAGAACAGAAGTCCCAGATCGGGCGTGAGGATTGCTGGCAGTTTACTGAAATCCATTCGCAACTATCTTTAGTTAATGACTTGAAGGAATGTCTCTTAGATAAGGAATGCACAAGCTGCAATAGCGAAGAGAGCACAACCCTCGACGAAAGCAGAGGTCAGAATCATGTTTGTCTGGATCTTACCAGTAGCCTCTGGCTGGCGGGCAATAGCGTCCATTGCGCTACCACCAATCTTACCAATACCTAAACCTGCACCAATTGTTGCAATACCTGCACCGATACCGCAGCCCAGCTGAGCCAGACCTTCTGCGGCTAAAAATAAAGCTGAAATCATAATTTTGAAATTTTAAGTTATTAATATTTGAATTTACTATTTTACTGTTTGACCATTTCACTACTCAGCATGATGATCCTTATGGGCAAGCCCGATAAACACCGCACTCAGCATAGTGAAAACGTATGCCTGAACGAAGGCAACCAGCAGCTCCAACAGATTCATGAAGAGGAGCATCAGGATGCTGAATGCATTCAGGCCGAGACCGAATCCGACACCCATCGACCAACCGAGGAAGATCACACAGGTGAAGCTAAGCATCACAGCGTGTCCTGCCATCATGTTGGCAAAGAGACGGATCATCAGGGCGAAGGGCTTCGTGAAGACACCGAAGAGCTCGATAAGCGGCATCACCGGTGCAGGATAGGCCTTCAGGAACAGTGGTACCTCAGGCCAGAATATCTCCTTCCAATATTCCTTGTTGGCAAAGATGTTAATGGCGAGCATCGTACACAATGCCAGGAAGAAAGTGATATTGATGTTTCCAGTCACGTTGGCGCCACCAGGAAAGATCGGGATCAGTCCAATAAGGTTACACGTCAGGATGAAGAAGAACACCGTGAGCAGATAAGGTGCATACGGCTTGTAATGCTTCTCACCGATCGACGATACAATCAAGTCATCGTGGATCGTCATCACAATCATCTCCATCATTCCGACAAAACCACCAGGCGCAGCATCCTTCACGTCGTGCTTCTTATACCAGCGGGCACAGCTGAGGAAGACGATGATAAGCACTGCCACCACAATCCAGATCTGCAACACGCTCTTGGTGATACTCAGGTCCAGTGGCCTAACCTCCTCTCCACCTACGCGCTCGTAGATCTTGCCGTGATGCTCCTCGCTGAAGAAGAACTGTTCGGGCAGACTGTGAGCGGTGCAGAAGAACCACTTTTGTCCTGGATTATCACTCGCACTACGGATGATGATAGGCAGCGGGATGCTCAGATGCTTCCCCTGGTACGAGGCGATATGCCACTCGTAGGAGTCGGCCAGGTGCTCGAGAACGATCTCCGGGATGTTGATCTTCTCACCCTCACCACCTTCCTCTGCCCAGGCTGTCATCGGCAGCAGGGCTACCATCATCAGGAGGATTATCGACTTTATTTGTTTCATTATTCTCTAATATGTATTAGCAAACTTTACGTTCTTGGTTGAACCAGACAGCATAGCCGAGCGCTCAATTGCGATTCGACACTCTAGCGAAGAATATGGAGTGGTGAGCCAGCGAAACGAAATAGAACACCATGAACACCACAAGAAACAGAAGCATAGCACTCCGGCCAAAGACCAGATAATAAACAAACATCACAGCCAAGGCCAACAGCATTCGGAAGCCGGAAACAGCCGTAAAAAACGTTGGCAGACTCTCAGGAGAGCTTTTAGCCACGCGGCGCCATACCAAACCGATAACAGCACTCACGACCAGCGTGAAAAGTGTTGCGATGATGGCGGGTACCAACAATCCGTCGATAAACCATACTCTCATCACCAGGAGGGCAATGAGGAACAATCCTACGGACAGAAACAGTTCCTGACGGAGATAGCTGATGCTCAACTTATTGATGTTCATTGCTTCTTTAACCCAGTTCTACACAGAGACTTACCACATTCTTCTGCACTTCCACGAAGCCCCCGAGGATGTTCAGGCTAACCTTCCCTTCCTGGGTCGCATACACCACCTCTCCGCACTGGAGTGTGGATATGATGGGCGCGTGGTCGCTGAGGATCTCGAACTGTCCGGCTGTACCAGGTACAAGGACACTCTCAACCGCTCCATTGTATTCAACCTTCTCGGGCGAAACTATTCTAAGCTGCAACATAATGTTCAATGTTCAATGAAAATTATCCTTTTGCAGCCTCGAGCAGCTTCTTAGCCTTCTCCTTAGCGTCTTCGATGGTTCCCACATTGAGGAATGCCTGCTCAGGCAGGTCGTCGACCTCACCATCGAGGATGGCGTTGAAGCCCTTGATGGTCTCCTCGATAGGTACCATCACACCTGGCAGACCTGTGAATTGAGATGCCACTGAGAACGGTTGAGAGAGGAATCGCTGTACACGACGAGCACGGTTCACCGTTAACTTATCTTCGTCACTGAGCTCATCCATACCGAGAATAGCAATGATATCCTGCAACTCTTTGTAGCGCTGGAGGATCTCCTTCACACGTTGGGCACAGTCATAGTGAGCCTTACCCACAATCAGAGGATCGAGGATACGAGAGGTAGAACCCAGCGGATCCACAGCGGGATAGATACCGAGCTCAGCAATCTTACGGTCGAGCACCGTCGTCGCATCCAGATGGGTGAAAGTTGTGGCAGGTGCCGGGTCTGTCAAGTCATCGGCAGGCACATAAACAGCCTGTACCGAGGTAATTGAACCCTTCTTAGTTGAGGTGATGCGCTCCTGCATCGTACCCATCTCAGAAGCCAGTGTCGGCTGATAACCTACGGCTGAAGGCATACGACCCAAAAGTGCGGATACCTCAGAACCGGCCTGTGTGAAACGGAAGATGTTGTCGATAAAGAACAGGATATCAGCAGCGCCACCGTCCTTACCTCCACCGTCGCGGAAACCCTCTGCCACCGTCAGACCCGAGAGGGCCACAGAAGCACGGGCACCAGGAGGCTCGTTCATCTGGCCATACACCAGTGTGGCCTGACTCTTCTTCAACTCCTCCGGATCGACGAGTGAAAGATCCCATTTGCCTTCGTCCATCGCCTTGCGGAACTTCTCACCATAACGGATAACGCCCGACTCTATCATCTCACGGATGAGGTCGTTACCTTCACGGGTACGCTCTCCTACACCTGCAAAAACGGAGAATCCGTCGTGTCCCTTGGCAATGTTGTTGATGAGCTCCATAATAAGCACAGTCTTTCCTACACCAGCACCACCGAAAAGTCCGATCTTACCACCCTTCATGTAAGGCTCCAGCAGGTCAATTACCTTGATACCTGTAGTCAGGATCTCTTTCTTGGTTGAGAGTTCCTCGAAGTCAGGAGCACTGCGGTGGATGGGATAAGCACCCTCCATGTCAAGCTGTTCCATACCGTCGATAGGCTGACCTATTACGTTCAGCATACGACCTTTAATCTGATCACCGGCAGGCATCACAATCGGTGAGCCCATCGGGATAGCCTCCAGTCCACGGTGCAAACCGTCGGTATTGTCCATAGCCACGCAGCGCACCGTATCTTCGCCGATGTGCTGCTGCACCTCGACAATCAGGTCGCGCCCGTCACCACGGTCAATCTTCAAAGCATCGTGAATCTTTGGCAGCACTTTCTCAGCCTCCTGACCCTCGGTATCGAAATAAACGTCGATAACCGGGCCAATAATCTGCGAAATGTGTCCAATAATTTGTGACATAAGCGTTAATATTTTAAGTTATTTGTTTGTTTTGGTTCTATCATTTACCAGAGTTGATTGCAAAGTTAAGAATTATTTCTGCAATTGAAGAAAAAATTTAGATTTATTATACAAAAAAGCACAATTATTTTCTCAATGCAATATTGTAATTGTAATAATGGCTGTTACCAGTCACATCTTCCAAAACTTTAACAAAGGGAGGGAATTTCACGCTCTCTTGCTCAGCAACGCCCTTCGATTGGAGAATCACCAAATCACTCACAGGCGCATGGAACGTGTCAATCTCGAAGTGCTGTCCTTTCCAGATGAAACTTTGGCGACGCTTACGAATGGTCTGACGGTATGGGTCAGCCTGCTGAAGCATTTGCTCATAGAGGTTGTTGTCAACCTGACGCTCTGTTTCTATCTCCTCAGTCTCTGAGATACGTTTCTTCGAGCGGTGTACGTTGACCACCTTACCCCCACTCCACTGACGACGGCGAAGACGAACCTCGCAGCCTGGCTCAGCGACAAGATAGGTTTGGGTGATTTCACTCTCTATAGCACCAGGGATTTCGCCGATGACCTCTACCTTGTAAAGACGCTCCTTTTCAAGGGGCTGCGGCAGGCCGAGCACATTGCTGATTTCCTTGATGACACGATTCAGCTTGGCATTGAAGTCATCATGATTGTTAATGACGCGAAGATGAGAGTGGCCAGACCACGCGTTGATAACCTTCTTGTCCAGTTCGCGGGCAATGCGCAGACCTTCCTCATCGGCTTTCTCATAACGAGTCGCATTAGTGGCTGTCGTGTAGTACTGCTCCGCACCGTCGGCCGCACTCACGAGATGGAGTACGGCATCGTAGCGTTCACGCAGTTTTCCTGAGTCGGAACCGGCCATCGAAGTAATCTCATCCCATTCTTCAGACTTGATATAAGCCGAGATGTCAAGGGCACCTCGGTCACATACAATGAGAACAGGCTTCGAACATACCTCAGCAAGTTGGGTGAACTGATCTTCGAGTGCCAGCTGGGTCTCAAGAATGGCACGCTCTCCTTCATAGTAGAGCCTCCGGTTCGGCGTCAAGTAGTTCCAGCCGGCGGTGCTATAGAGCGTAGGTACCTCTGGAACTGTGAAAACCTTGTATCCCATACCCGAGAAATACTCCACAATCTTTACAAGCGCTGTAGTCTTGCCGGCACAGGGTCCTCCAGTCAATACAATTTTCTTGATATCAGGCATATTATTGAAAATCAAGGAAGCATATGACTTCTGTTCATTCCCTAAATACTCAGTTCATCAAGTACTTTAATCAACCGTTTGTCAAAGCGTTTGTCCGTACGGATACACTCACTGAAAGGCACGTACACCACATCGTTGAAACGAACACCCACCATCACGTTACGCTGACCCTGTTTGATAGCCTCAATGGCACCCACACCCGTAGTTGATGCTAGGATACGGTCACGGGCAGAAGGAGTACCACCACGCTGCAGATGACCGAGTATCGACACACGTACATCAAACTCTGGGAACTCATGTTTCACACGGTCAGCATAGTAGAGAGCACCGCACTTCGGACTTTCCGACACAATAACGATACACGACTTCTTAGACTTACGGATACCACGACCCATGAACTGTGCCAACTGGTCAACGTCGGTGGTCTCTTCCGGTACGATGGCAGCCTCGGCACCACATGCTATAGCGCAGTTTTGTGCCAGGAAGCCAGCATCACGCCCCATCACCTCGATGAAGAAGATGCGCTCATGGGAATTGGCGGTGTCACGTATACGGTCCACACACTCCATGATAGTGTTCATCGTCGTGTCATAGCCGATGGTGGCATCGGTGCCATAGAGGTCGTTGTCAATGGTGCCTGGCAGACCGATCACCGGGAAGTCATACTCCACACCGAACTTCCACGCACCCGTGAGCGAGCCGTTACCACCTATAACTACCAAAGCGTCTATCTCCTCTTTCTGACAGGTCTCAAAGGCCTTTGCCATACCCTCGGGCGTCATGAAGTCCTTCGAGCGGGCCGTCTTCAGAATCGTACCGCCTCGGGTAATGATACCACTCACATTCTCCGTCGTAAAAGGTTTGACCTCATCATGTATCAGACCTTCATAGCCACGGTAGATACCTTTAATATTGAAACCATTGTAAATACCTGCACGGGTCACCGCACGAATAGCAGCGTTCATGCCTGGTGCGTCACCTCCAGACGTCAAAATACCAATCGTTTTAATCTTTGCCATAATAACACTATATTTGGTTATACATAATTCAATTCAACCCAAAGCACTGCGAGACCGACAACGGCACCAGCAAGTACCTTTAGCGTCAGGTTTTTCATATACCAGCCGAGGCGCATATGCTCCATCTTCATCAAGGCAAGACCACTCACGGAACCTACACTAAGCAGGCAGCCTCCAACGGCTGTTGTGTAGGCAATAATCTTCCAATAGGCCCCATTTGTGATAAAATTACCCATATAGTCGCCAGGCAATGCTCCTTTCACGACAGGATAGAGAGAAATATCGCTCACAGCAATGGTAAATGTGTCGACCAATCCGCTGAGCAAACCACTGACAATACCGATGATCCAAACACTGTGGACGTTCTGGTTGAACCAGTCAGCCACGTCACCAAAGACGCATGTCTCCTCCACAGCACCCATGGCGAGCATGATACCCATAACAAAGAGGATCTGCTGAATGGTACCATATTGAATGGCAATGGGCACGCGACGTTCCGACATCTGATCGGCAGCCATCAGCTTACGATTCATGATTTCATTGACTACCCAGAGAACGCTGAGCACACATAAAGCACCGAGGAACGGCGAAAGCTTCGTCATGGTGTGGAACGTGGGGATAAACCAAAGTCCTCCGATACCGACGAAGAGCATGACAATGCGCTGCCACGGACTGAGATTTGTCTCATCACCACGGTAAGGCATCGGCATCCACTGCGTCTCGATACGATCAGGCAACTCACGGTTGATAAGTATAGTAGGTACAACCCAAGCCAGAATGGCGGGCAGGGCCATATAGCTTGAGAAAGCAGTAGCCGTAATGGCACCGTCGCCCCAAAGTATAAGCCCAGTAGGGTCACCAATTACAGTGAAGCATCCACCGCAGTTTGCAGCGATAATAATCGCAGAACCTATGAGCATACGCTGGCGCCGGTTTTGTACGATGGTACGCATGATGACGAGCATCATAGTGGTCGTTGTCAGATTGTCAAGGTTGGCTGAAAGAATAAAAGTAGCGATGGTGATGGTCCAGAGCAGGCGCTTTGAGTTACGTGTGCGTATCCACCTCGTGATGAAATCAAAGCAGCCATTGTTATTCAGAATCTCCACGATGCTCATCGTGGCGAGTAGGAACATGACGATACTGGCTGCACGGCCTACATAATATAAGAATACATTATTATAAATATATAACTTGACTGCATCACTCGTCGAATCCTCACCTCCAAGGTATTCCTCATAGTCTTGTGGATGGAGAGACATGACAAAGTCGGTACCGTAACAGATGTAGACAATCCAGCCGACAGTTCCGATGAAGATAGCTATCGCCGCCTTGTTGACACCTGTCAGATGACCCGTAGCAATGACCACGTATCCGAGTAGCAATAATATTACAATAATGAGTGTCATGATAGTTCCTTATTATACGAGCTCAACCTCAGCCCAAGTCCAAATGATGGTGCCCCTACCGTCAATGTCATTATCGCGTGCGCCGATTTGTCCGCCCATCTTGTCACAGATAGCCTTGCAGATGGAGAGGCCCAGACCTGGCGTTTCATCCTGCAGATAAGTATTTTTGTCATTTAGCAGCGCGAAGATATTCTCTTTGAGCTGTGGCGGCAGGCCATCGCCAGTGTCACGAACCTCAGCATATATACCGCCTTGCTTCACATAGTAGCTCAGAGTGATCTTACCTTCCGTCGTATGCTGTACCGCGTTCTCCAGAAGATGCATGTTCACCATGCGCATGAAACGTCGGTCCACCATAGCACGTATGCCGCCAACTGGCTCGTTGACGACAAGTTCGACACCTGGGTGCAGCTGCGGTCGGATCTCAGCAACATACTTGTCAAACTCGGCAACAATATCTGTAACCTCCATGTTGAAGAACTTCTCTTTACCCTCTATGTCGGAGAGATTCAACAACTCGTTGATCAAATGGAGCAACTGAAGTCCGTTCTCGTTGATCAGCCCCATCAGGTTACGGCGCTCGTCGGCAGGGATGTCATCGTTTTGGTCTGTAAGCAACAGATCAGAAAAACCAATGATGGCATTGAGCGGTGTACGAAGTGCATGACTGACGTTGCTCAGGAAAATACCTTTCAGCTCCTCAGTCTTTCGGGCAAGTTCAGCACTCTTGCGAGCCTCCTCGGCATTGCGACGAGCCTCTTCCTCACTCTTCAACGCACGAATCTCATTCTCACGAGAACGGTTGATTTCCTTCTTCAAACGAGTACGGGAGCGACTTAACTGGAGATTGAAGATAAAGAGTGCGACGATAATGATGCCGCCAAGAAGATACCACACCCATGAAGGAATACCCTTGTCGCCGAAATCGGTCTTAACATTGGCGTAAACTTCATCGATAATACCCTCGGCCTCGACCTCGTCAAGCGCCTTATTGATGACGTCAATCAGCGCCTTGTTTTGACTGACATAACAATACTCGCGGGGCATGAGCGCCAAGTCATTTGCTACGAGATTCGTAAGATGTTCCGTGGCGAGCAGATAGCGTGCCTGATAGCGGAAACAGATAAGCGCATCGTATTTACCTTCGGAGAGTTCATGCATCGACTTCGAGAGGTCGGTAGTAATGACGACCTTGGCACCAGAAGCCTCAAGAGTATCAATGATTGGGCGGGAACGCATCAGTGTGAAGGTCTTGCCTTCAATGTCTCGCAGGCCGTACATACGCTTATCAGTCTTGCGAGTTACCATCTGGTAATAAAGTCGGAAGACAGCGCGCGAGAAGTAGGCATCGTTCTTACGATAGGTCGAGTAGACCATCATGCCGAGGTCTACACGATTTTTGAGAATGTCGTCGGCAATATTAGTCCATGTGTTGGGCTTGAAGTCCATGGGAATGCCAAGATGTAGCATCAGTCGGCGGGTGAATTCTACGTCAAAGCCTTGTGGTTGTTGCTGTTGGTCTAGATACTGAAGCGGCGGATAATCTTGGTCGATTCCGAAACAGAGCGGTTTTTCATGGTTGAATCCGAGAGCCTTGACTTCCGCAGACTGAGCCTGTAGTCCATCAGGTGCTCCTTGAGCATTGGCCTTTCCAAAAACAATTGCAAAGGCCACTAGCAGTAGTAGTATATGTGATAGTCTCGACTTCATCTTAGGTTGATTCGTACGTTCGGGGACAAAATTACGAAAAAAAACTGAATTCCCAAACTTTTTCGGCAAAATCTTTCGACACGAGTACGAAAAAAAAGTATTCCGTCGATTGAATGGGTATTAAAGAACTTCAAAGTATATAACAAAGACAGAGAAAAGTAAAACAAACTATTCTCTGTCTTTGAACGTTATCCTATAAAAATGCAAGGCGATTAGCCTCCAAAGTTGTCGTACATGATTGACTCGGGATCAACACCAAGAGAGTCGAGCATCGAGACAACAGCGGCTGACATCGGGCCAGGACCACACATGTAGTACTCCACATCCTCGGGAGCCTCGTGGTCCTTCAGATAGGTGTTCAGCATGACCTGATGGACGAAGCCCGGAGTATACTTCACACCAGCGGCATCTGCTGCGGGGTCTGGACGGTCGAGGGCCAGATGGAAGTGGAAGTTGGGGTACTCCTTCTCCAAGCCCAGGAAGTCGTCGAGATAGAACACCTCGTTCAGCGCACGGGCACCATAGAAGTAGTGCATCTCGCGATCGGTGGTATGCAGTGTCTTCGTCATGTGCATGATCTGTGCACGTAGCGGAGCCATACCGGCACCACCACCAACCCAGATCATCTCCTTCTTCGAGTCGAAGTGTGGGTGGAAGTCGCCGAACGGACCACTCATAATCACCTTGTCGCCAGGTTTCAGCGAGAAGATATACGACGAGGCAATACCAGGGTTGACATCCATGAAACCGCTCTTATCGGGCTTGAACGGAGGCGTGGCGATACGGACGGTCAGCATGAAGACATCGCCTTCTGCGGGATAGTTGGCCATTGAGTAGGCACGGATGGTGTCTTCGGGGTTCTTACACTTCAGCGGAAACAAGCCAAACTTCTCCCAGCTGGGCAGATACTCGTCGCCAATCAACGACTTGTCGAAGTCCTTATCGTAGTCGATGCAATCAAACTTAGGAATCTTAATCTGAGCATACGATCCAGGCAGGAAGTCCATGTGCTCACCGGCAGGCAGCTGTACCTTGAACTCCTTGATAAAGGTAGCCACATTCTTGTTAGAGATAACGGTACACTCGTACTCTTTGACACCAAGGATCGACTCGTCTACATGGATCTTCAGATCGCCTTTCACCTTGCACTGGCAACCTAGACGCCAATGGTCCTTGATCTGTTTACGGGTGAAGTGTGGCTTCTCAGAGTCGAGGATCTCGCCCCCACCCTCCAATACCTGTACCTTACACTGTCCGCACGAGGCCTTACCACCACAGGCAGAAGGCAGGAAGATGCCGTTCTGATTGAGTGTGGCCATCAGGTTGTTGCCCTGAGCTACGGAGATGGTACGGTCGCCGTTGATCACAATATTCACATTGCCCGAAGGCGAGAGATACTTCTTCGCTACGAGCAGGATAATCACCAAAAAAATGATTACCAGGAGGAATACTCCAATACTATATGCTATAAACTGAGCCATATTTCTAAATTCTTAATTCTTAACTCTTAATTGTTATATGTTCAGTCCAGAGAAACACATCATTGCCATAGCCATGAGGCCAACGGTAATAAACACAATGCCGAGGCCCTGCAGGGGCTTGGGAACGTCGCTGTACTGCATCTTCTCGCGGATGGCACCCATGGCCACGATAGCCAGCGTCCAACCGATACCGGAGCCAAAGCCATAGACCATAGCGTCCCAGATAGAAGTGATGGCCTGCGAGTTGGTGGGCTCCATGAGGATACGCTGCTGCATGAATAACGAAGCACCCATGATGGCGCAGTTAACGGCAATCAGAGGCAGGAAGATACCCAGTGCAGCATAGAGCGACGGTGAGTACTTCTCGACTGTCATCTCTACCAACTGCACCATACCGGCAATCACGGCGATAAAGAGGATAAACGACAGGTAGCTCAGGTCGACACCCTCAGCGAGGCAGTCAGGACCTAAGACCTTGGTCTGCAACAGATAGTTGACGGGGACGGTAACGGTCAGCACAAATGTGACAGCCATTCCAAGACCCAACGAGGTCTTCACCGTCTTCGATACGGCAAGGTAGGAACACATACCGAGGAAGAAGGCGAAAATCATATTGTCGACAAAAATCGACCTGAATAGTAATGATATTGCGTGTTCCATAACTTACTTCTCCTTATAAAAATATGCACGATGTACCCAAATCACACAACCAACGAGAATCAGAGCCATAGCCGGCATCGTCATCATACCGTTGTTCATATAGCCGAAGTCATAGACGCTGTCGGGGATAATCTGGAAGCCTAAGAGCGAACCGCGTCCGAGGAACTCACGGACAGCACCCACGATGACCAGGATCATGGCATAGCCAAGACCATTGCCCACACCGTCGAGGAACGAAGGCCAGGGCTTGTTCTGCATGGCGAATGCCTCGAGGCGACCCATCAGGATACAGTTGGTAATTATCAGACCGACATACACAGAGAGCTGAACGCTGACGTCGTAGGCGAAAGCCTTCAGGATCTGAGAGACGATGGTTACAAGAGCGGCCACAACCACCAGCTGCACCACAATACGGATGCGGTTGGGGATAGTGTTGCGGATAATCGAGATAATCACATTTGCAAAGGCTGTGATCACCGTTACGGCGAGACCCATCACGATGGCAGGCTTCAGCTGACTGGTAACAGCCAGAGCCGAGCAGATGCCCAGTACCTGTCCAAGAATCGGGTGGTCGAGGTTCAACGGATTCGTGAAGACCTCCTTATTTTGTTTACTGAATAATGCCATAATAGTAATTTACGATTTACGAATTTACAATTTACTATTTATTACTCTGCAGTGGCGGTGGAGTCAGCGGGCGCTGGAGTGCACACCTTCTTATAGAAGATTTCTAAGGCATTCTTACCTGCATCTTTCAAGCCAGCCTTAATCATATCATTCACACCGTTAGAGGTCAGGGTGGCTCCCGTCACACAGTCGACTTGTGTCTCAGGGTCTTTCACATCCTTCACAACACCGAGGGCTACATCCTGCGTGCCTTCGACGAAGACTTTCTTACCGATGAACTTCTCCTGCCATGCCTGAGAGTCCTTGATCTCTGCACCAAGACCTGCTGTCTCACTCTCATGATTGAAGTAGGCACCATAGACGGTAGGTGTCTCATCGCCATGGATGGAGATGTAACCACTGATACCGCCCCAGAGACCCATACCCTTCATAGAGACTACGAGAACCTCCTCGCCATTGATGTCGCAAAGATAGTACTTCTGACCATCCTTCTCTCCCTCTTCCTTCACAACCTCGGCATACTTGGCCTCAGCCTCAGAGCCGTCCAAGCCACGGATGTTCAGCGAATAGAGGATCTGCTTCTTCACGTCAAGGGCTACGTTAGCATCCTGCATCGGCTTCAGTGCCTGATAGACAAATGCCAGCAGGAAAGCTACGATAATCACGAGTATCGCACTATATATTATAATGTACGCGTTAGAATTTGTATTAAGCTTACTCATAATTTCTTAACTCTTAATCCTTAACTCTTAATTCTCTTCTGACGCTTACTGATGTTACGGGCAACCACAAAATGGTCGATCGTAGGCGCAAACATATTACCAAAGAAGATGGCGAGCATCATACCCTCAGGATAGCCGGCATTCATCACACGGATGATGATAGCCATCGCACCGATGAGGAAGCCGTAGATGTACTGACCTGTCGTAGTACGGCACGATGTCACAGGGTCTGTAGCCATAAACACGGCACCGAAGGCGAAGCCACCCATCACGAAGTGGTGCCACCATTCCATAGAAGAGCCTGTGCTCTGGAAGAGGAGTGCCAATGCAGCACCACCCACGAACACGCTCAGCATGGTGCGCCAAGAGGCAATGCCCGTCCACAGAAGAATCACAGCACCGATGGCGATGGCAATCACACTGGTCTCACCTATAGATCCTGGGATGAAGCCACAGATCATGTCACAAATCGATGCGCTGGGATCAATGCCCTGACCAATCTGACCAAGCGGTGTAGCTGCAGTAAAACCGTCAGGCAGTGTGTTACCCAGTCCGAAGATGCTGTCCTGAGCCACCCATACAGTGTCACCCGTCATCTTGGCGGGATAGGCGAAGAACAGGAACATACGTGCTGCGATAGCGGGGTTGAAGATGTTCATACCCGTACCGCCGAAGATCTCCTTACAGAAGATGACAGAGAAGGCACAGGCCAGCGCCAGCATCCACAGCGGACAGCCGATAGGAATAATCAGCGGGATGATGATACCCGATACAAGGTAACCCTCCTGGATCTCTTCACCCTTCCATTGCGCCCAGGCAAACTCGATGCCCAGACCTACGATATAGCTCACCAGAATCTTTGGCAGAACAGCCAGGAAACCATAGGCAAAGATCTCCCAGAAACCAGCGGAAGCCAGCGTACCGGCTGCCAGATAGTTCTGATAGCCGATGTTATACATACCGAACAGCATGGCAGGCATCAGGGCGATGACCACCATACTCATGATGCGCTTCGAGTCGATGGCGTCGTGAATGTTCACGCCTCCTGCCTTCGCCGTGTCGTTGGGCACGTAAAGGAAAGTCTCAAAGCCGTCGAACACAGAGCGGAAGGCATGTAGCTTGCCACCCTCCTCAAAGTTCGGCTTTACCTTATTGAGATAGTTTCTAATAATTTTCATTGACATTGAAAATTGAAAATTGAACATTAAGCATTTTCCTTACGGAGAATGTTGAGACCTTCACGCACGATGCGCTGCAATTCAAGCTTCGAGCTATCCACGAACTCTGCCAAAGCAAAGTCCTCAGGACTTACCTCATAGATTCCCAGTGCCTCCTGACGGTCTATATCGCCGGCAATAATAGCCTTGATCAGGTATTCGCCGTAGATGTCCATCGGCAGCACCTTGTCGTACTCACCGCTCATGATCATGTGTCGCTCACCACCCTTAACACGGGCATCGAGTGCATAACTCTTCTTGCCACAGAGCCAGGAGAAATAGCTGCGATTAACCGAGAACTGCTTGAAACGGGGCAGAATCCACCCCAACATCTCATCAGCATCGTTACCCTCAGGAATGACGGTAACCTCCGATGTGTGTGCACCTAAGAATCCTTCTTTTGTGGTAGGCTTGCCTGTAAGCACATTACCATTGATAATACGCACGCTCTTAGAAGCATCGTAGCTGTTGCTGAGCAGCGTGGAGAGTTCCTCGCCTACAAGCATATCCACATAGGCAGGACTCTTGATTTCGCTACCGCACAGAGCGACTGTTCTACGAAGGTCTACCTTACCGGCATTAAACAGTCGTCCGATAAACAGCACGACGGTTGGATCACCGATCGTCCATACCACCTCGCCCTTGTTTACTGGGTCGATGTTGTTCACCTGTACGCCTACGTTACCTGCCGGACACTTGCCGTCGAATACAGTAACCTCTGCATCCTTCACGCCTTCAAGCTTTGAGCCTACGCCAACACCGAGATAGGTTTTGGCAATCTTGGACAGAGCTGAGAGTCCTGTCTGGAAATCTTCTTCCTGACCCTTCACCTCATACTCGAAATCAGCTGCCAGCGGCTTGTCGCGAAGAGCAGAGACAAAGATGGCCTTAGGCTTGACCGAAGGATTTGTCGATACTGCATAAGGCAACTGATTGATGTAGCCGAAGATACCGGCCTCAAGCAGTGCGTCAACGACAGCCTTGCCATCAAGTTTCGTCACATCCTTCTTGCCGAAATCCACAAAGCTCTGCTGGGCGTCGGCATCTACCTTCACACAGAGCACCTTCCTGCGTTCACCACGCACTACGGCACTGACAGTACCGCTGACAGGCGAGGCAAACTTCACTTCGGGATACTGTTTGTTGACAAACAAGGCATCCCCGGCCTTGACCTTGTCCCCCTCTCGAACGACAACCTTCGGAGTGACACCCTCGAAATCATCCGGCACAAGTGCATACTTGCCGTTCGACTTCAGCTGGATCTTTTTCTCCTCAGCCCGTCCTTTCAGGTTGATGTCCAAGCCTTTGTTTAGCTTAATAACATTTGCCATTATTATAAAGTTTGATTGAATAGTTGCACACAGCGTTGGCAAAATTAATAAAAAAATGGCAGATAACGAACAAAAAAACGAAAAAAATACTGAAATCCCGATAATTTGTCGTATTTTTGCCACGTGAAGCAACTCAAACGGTTCGTCAGCTGTACAATATGGGGTTTTATTGCCCTTAATCTGATGCTCATGGGTATTTCCCATATTCCTGCAGCCCAAAGCTACATCGGTGCCAAAGTGTCTGATGCGGTGGGTGACGTATTGGGCACCCAAGTATCCGTAGGTCGTATAGACTTAGGCTTCCTGAACCGTATCATCATCGACAATATACAGATATACGACCAGCAGCGGAAGGAGATGGTCCGTGTGTCACGTCTTACGGTGAAGGTAGATATCATTCCACTCACGAAGGGACGCATTTCCATCTCTTCAGCACAACTCCTCGGTGCGCAGATCAGGCTCTACCGAACATCGGCACAATCCAAGCCCAATTTCCAGTTTGTCATCGACTCACTCGCTTCGAAAGACACTACCAACCACAAGCCGCTCGACCTGCGTATCAATTCATTCATCATGCGTAACTCCAGCATCAGCTATGATCAGCATGACCAGGTGCAGACCGAAGGCGTCTTCAATCCAGCCCATATACATTTCACCGACCTCAGCGCCAACATCAACCTCAGAAGACTGAGCGAAGATTCGCTGAACCTTAACGTGAAGCGTTTCGGTTTCCATGAGCAGTCAGGCCTGTTTATCGACCGCATCCAGTTCCGTCTAGAGGCCGGACGAACTCATGCCACCTTGTCAAACCTCCTCGTACAGATGCCCAGCTCACGACTGAAGACTGATACGCTGAAAGCCGACTACCAGACAGACGACAAAGGTCTGGTTCCCGGCTCACTGTTATTCTCCGGGAAAGTTTATGAAACAATCATAACTCCCTCTGATCTAAGATGTTTCGTGCCTTTATTAAAGAATTATCAGAGACCCGTTTCTTTCCTTTTCTCTTTCAATGGCACTGACCAGCAGGTCACAGTTCCTGAGTTTCAAATCTCATCTGAAGAAGGCGACATCAACGTTGATGCCAGCGGTTGGTTAGAGAACTGGGACAAGAGTCCTGCCTATCATCTGGAGCTCAATCAGCTGCAGATGTCAGAGAACAGCGTTGCGTTCCTCTGCCGGACATTCAGTCAGATTCCCCAAGAGCTAACACGCATCGGCAGCCTTCAGATGAGCGGGCACTTGGACCAGAACCTACAAGGCGAGACAACATTGCAGACCAGCCTTGTGTCGGATGCAGGAAACATGATTCTGCACTTCGACATGACACCCGACAGGCAGTTCGCAGGACACGTCAACTCAGAAAATATCAATCTCAGACAGTTGCTTGACGACGACAAGTTCGGACTCATCGCCACCGACTTCGCGTTGAGCGGTCTGTTGCGCCATCAACAGAAACCCGACATCACTGTCAACGGCATCATCAGCCAGTTCGACTACAACGGCTATACCTATAATAATATATCACTCGACAGTAACTATGAGCAGAGCCGGATGTCGACTACACTGAGTATTGACGACCCCAACATCAATGTCCAACTGAGGGGTGAACTGACAGAGGACATGTTCGAACAGTCATCCGACAAACTGAAGTCCGTCAAACTACAGGGTGTCATCAATCATTTCGCCCCATCCATGCTCCACCTCACAGACCAGTGGGGCGATGCCGTATTTGCCGCCGATGTCAATGCCGACTTCACCGCCCACAACCTAAACGACGCACAAGGCAGCATCCAGATCCAGCATTTCAGCATGAGCGGGTCAGAGAAGCATGCCCCGTACCGACTCGACAACCTGTATATAAACTCTGGCTACGACGAAGGCATACACTTCCTCGCCCTGAAGAGCGACTTTGCTGATGCAGAACTGCGCGGACAGTTCGACTATGCCACCCTCTCCCAAAGCTTCATCAACGCCATCGGCTCCAAGCTCCCCACCCTGCCCGGACTGCCTCCCGTCACCCATCAGACTAACAACAACTTCACTTGCCGGCTCCTGATGAGCAAAACCGATTGGTTGAAGAGTCTTTTTGGCATTCAGGCCGAGCTGCGCCAGCCACTGTCACTTCAAGCCCTTGTCAACTCCAACACGCGGGAAATACGGGTTGAAGGCGACCTGCCATCCTTTGCCTACGACGGAGCCTGGTATTCAGACGGACATGTCCACATCACTTCACCAGCAGACACCCTCCAGTGCGACCTGAAAGTAACCAAGCTTGTGGATAACGGGCACCACCTGAAAATGAACCTGTTGGCTAACGCTTCGAACAATCAGCTGACATCATCGCTTCGCTGGGACAACCAGGCCTCAGAGCGCATGAGCGGCGAGCTGAATTCCGTGATGCAGTTCAGTCGCAACTTTGAAAACAAGCCCGAAGCCCGTATCCGCATCATTCCGTCGCATGTCATCCTGAACAATAGCATGTGGGATGTGGAATCCTCCGACATCATCTACTACGAGAACCATCTTGCCATCGACCAGTTCTCCCTGAGCCACGGCAACGAGCACATTATTGTCGATGGCATCGCCTCCAAGCGTGCAAGCGACTCTCTGGTAATCGACTTGAACGAAGTGGAAGTGGGCTATATCCTCGACCTCGTGAACTTCCACAGCGTGGAGTTCTCGGGCAAGGCTACCGGCTGTGCCTACATCACCTCTCTCTTCGGACATTTCGATGCCAGCGCCCAGCTGGATGTTCGCGACTTCAAATTTGAGAAGGGCCGCATGGGTGTGCTCCATGCCAGTGCCGACTGGAACCAGGAGAAGGAGCAAATCGACATCCATGCGCTGGCCGACGACGGACCAGAGGCCAAGACCTACATCAACGGCTATGTCTCACCCGTTCATGAAACCATCGACCTGGCCATCGATGCCGACGGCACCTATATTGATTTCATGCACAACTTCACGTCGAGCTTTCTCAGCCAGATCACAGGCCACGCCGAAGGCAGTGCACGGGTGGCGGGGACACTCGACGATATCAACCTGACTGGTAAAGTCGTCGTCGACGGTGTGGCGACTGTCACACCACTGAACACCACCTACGAACTGCGCAGCGACACCGTGGTGATGGTGCCTGACGACATCAGACTCAATCGCCTGAAGGTCTACGACCGCAACGAACACATCGCCTATCTCTCGGGCGGCATCCACCACCAGAGCCTGACGAACATGACATTCGACCTATTCGTGGAGGCCGAAGATCTGCTGGCCTATGACTTCACCGACTTCTCGCACTCCGCGAGCAACGAGCCCGATGCCGAGCATGAAGAATCGACCTTCTACGGCACTGTCTATGCCACGGGCAATGTTTCTATCCGAGGCCGCGACAACGAGGTAGTCATCGACTGCAATGTCACGCCACAGCCCAGCTCCGTCTTCGTCTACAACGCCGCAAACCCTGACGCCATTTCGAAGCAAGAGTTCATCCTGTGGGAAGAGGCCGGTGAAATCAGCCCCGCACACCACACCACGTCAGCAGCACCTGCCATCCCAAGCCGCGCCACCGATACCGACATCTATATCAATTTCCTGATCAACGTGACGCCCGAAGCGACGCTCAAGCTGCTGATGGACCAGAATACGAAAGACTATATCACGCTCAACGGTGACGGCGTCATCCGGGCCACGTTCCACAACAAAGGCCCCTTCAACATGTTCGGCACCTATACCGTGGATCACGGTACCTATGGCATCACCATCCAGAACATCATCAAGAAGAACTTCACCTTCAATCAGGGCGGCACGATAGTCTTCGGCGGCGACCCATACAATGCCGCGCTCAACCTCCAGGCCGTCTATACCGTCAACGGCGTCTCACTCTCCGACCTGAACATCGGCAACTCGTTCACCAACAACACCATCCGCGTGAACTGTCTGATGAACATCGGCGGACAACCTAATGCCCCACAGGTGGACTTCGACCTCGAGATGCCCAACGTGAATGCCGACGAACAGCAGATGGTACGCTCCGTCATCAACGGACAGCAGGAGATGAACCAGCAAGTGCTCTACCTGCTCGGCATCGGACGCTTCTACAACCAGGGTGCGAACAACAGCACTGCCGGCCAGACCGACCAGACCTCGCTCGCCATGCAGAGTTTCCTCTCGGGCACACTCTCCACCCAACTGAACACCCTGCTCAGCCAAATCATCAAGAACGAGAACTGGAACTTCGGTGCAAACATCTCGACAGGCAGCGAGGGATGGCACAACGCTGAGTACGAGGGCATCGTCAACGGACGCATGCTGAACAACCGCCTGCTTTTCAACGGGCAGTTCGGCTATCGTGACAACGCCACGCGTGCCAACCCGTCGTTCATCGGCGACTTCGACGTGCAGTACCTGCTCTACCCTAGCGGCAACCTCGCCCTGAAGGTCTATAACCAGACCAACGACCGCTACTTCACGAAGTCGAGCCTGAACACACAGGGCATCGGCATCATCATGAAGAAGGACTTCGACCACTTCGGCGAGCTCTTCACCAGTCAGAAGAAACGGAAGAAAAACAAATAAGGACCCTATTTACTACCTATATAGAGGAACACCATACCAAGCAGAACAAGTGCCAGGTCGACGGCTTTTGCCCGGAGGTTCTTCTCGTGGAAGAACATTGCACCGAACATGAAGCTCACGATCACACTCCCACGACGAATCATCGATACAATGGAGATCATGGCGTCGGGCAGGGAAAGGGAATAGAAATACATAAAGTCGGCCGTAGAGAGGAACACACTCACACCGAGTATCGACCAGGACCAGTGAAACGGCGTTGTCTGCTCATGTTTCGGCCACCACAACAGCCAGAGCATCACACCCATCATCGCACATTGGTAGATATTATACCACGACTGCACCATCATACGGTCGAGCCCTACGCCGCCAGCCTCGACAGGCGCCATCAGATACTTGTCGTAGAGCCCGCTGACGGCACCCATCACAGCTGCCCCTACAATCATGTAGATCCAGTGATCATGCTTGAAGTCGATACCCTCCTTCTTGCCGCTGCGGCTCAACAAGAGGAACGAGGCGACGGCAAGCATGACGCCGATCCACTGCCACAGGTTCAGCCGCTCACCAAAGAAGAGCAGCGCACCGACGAGCACCATCACGGGCCGTGTAGCGTTGATTGGCCCGACGATGGTCAGCGGCAGGTGTTTCATGCCAAAATAGCCCAGAATCCAGCTCGACAGAACGATGAGCGATTTCAGAAGGATGTACTTGTGAACCTCCCAGCCGCCGGAGTCAGTATGCAGGATTGTACCGTCGAGCACACCCGTCGTGCCGCTCAGCACAATACAGGGCAGGAAGATGAGCGAGGAGAACAGCGTGTTAAGGAAAAGCACGGGAATGACCGCGTTCTCCTTCAGCGCCTGTTTCTTCAGCGAATCATAGCAGCCCAGCAGCGCCGCCGACATAAATGCCAAGACTAACCACATGTGTCAACATTATTAATATTCTACCCGTTCGAGAAAGAGTGCGTTGGCAGGCATCGACTCCCCCGCGTCGCTGCGTCGCTTGCCCTCTATGACGCGGCGGAAATCCTCGATGGAGAGGCGGCCGCGCCCCACGTCGACCATCGTACCGACGACAGCCCGCACCATATTACGCAGAAAACGGTTCGCCGTTATCTCGAAGTACCAGTCGGTCGGGCCCGTCTGAATCCACTCCGCCCTAGTGACGTGGCAGAGCGTCGTTTTGACATCTGCCCCGGCCTTGCAGAAGGCGCCGAAGTCCTCGTACTCCATGAGCACTCGGCCAGCCTCGTTCATCCGTGCGAAGTCGAGCGGATAGTGTATCTCGCATGAATAAGCACGACAGAACGGATCCTTACGCGTATGGATAAAGTAGCGGTAGGTACGCGCCGTAGCCGAGAAGCGCGCGTGCATCCCTTCGGCGACGGGCTCTACCCGGGCTACTGCAATGTCCTGCGGCAGGATGCGGTTCAGCCTATAGGCCAGCTGGTCGCAGTCTATCCCGGTATCGGGATAGTCGAAGTGGGCCACCATCATGCGGGCATGCACTCCTGCGTCAGTTCGCCCAGCACCGACCACGTCGATCTTCTGGCGAAGCAGCGTAGAGAGCGCCCACTCCAGGCGTTCCTCTACCGACGTGCCGTTCGGCTGGATCTGCCAGCCGTGGTACCGCGTCCCGTCATAGCTTAATGTAACGAAGTATCTCATCGGGCTGCAAAATTACAGCTTTTTGGCCGAATGGCAAAACAAAAAGCGAAATAAATACACCAAAGTATTTGTATCAATTTGTGATGCGAGAAAAAAATCACGATTACATGCAAATCAGCTCGCCAATTGGCGAGCTGATTTGCATTTTGGCTTTATGTCGGCATACTCACGGGCGACGTCCTCGATGCAGGGACACGCCTTCAGGGGGTTCAGGTCGTGGTGCCCTACGATCACGGCGCGGGGGTAACGCCGGTGCAGGTCTTCGAGCAACTGTCGCATGGCAGCCTTCTGCGCGTCGGTACGCGTATCGGTGGGTTGACCGCGGATGTCGAGCCCGCCCTCGTAGCAAACGCCGATCGAGTGGGCGTTGTGGTTCTTGCAGTGAGCACCGACCATGTACTCAGGACGTCCGGGCTCAATCGCTCCGTTACGACGGACGACGTAGTGGTAGCCGATGCCGAGCTTCCAGCCCTGCTGGCGATGCCAACTGTCGATCTGAGCCGCCGAACTCATCTGGTCAGGCCTCACTGCCGAACAATGAATAATAATCAATGTGATCGTTCTCATCACTCTTAACTCTTAATTCTTAACTCACTTCATGCAACTCTGCACAAAGAAGGTCGTAATCACGAGGGTGATGAGCGACCCGGTGAACTTCAGGATCTTACCGATCGTCTGACGCTTTGACTTCAAAAACTTCAACATAGCTTGTCGTTTTTAGGGATTAGGGATTGTCGTCGCTGCCTGGGTTGTCATTACTGCCCGGATTGTCGTTGCTGC
>JAEEGG010004435.1_pt1 | contig 33979 bp, 20 predicted proteins | sample 9134161 | NCBI WGS metagenome assembly JAEEGG01 (sample SAMN16246543, study PRJNA631951) | gut metagenome | biome: gut microbiome; feature: rumen; material: CR-attached | host: Bos | place: Iran: Karaj | collected 2018-10 | reverse complement strand
GGTCGACAAAGCTCTTACCGTCTATGAAACCATAATGGAGGAGTCTCCCGAGGATATGAGCGCAGCCTTCACCCACTGCCTTATATATTATTATGCGGAGGACTGGGACAATGTCGTCAAGTACGCCACGGCCGCGATCCAGCAATTCGACGAACCGCTGGACTTCCTGCAGCTGCGCGGCATAGCCTTCTGGAGGCTGTCGCAGTTCGACAGTTCGGCGGAAGACTACCAGACGCTGCTGGCGATGGCTCCGAAGGACAGTGCCGTCTCGCTCAGCTGCTATTCCGCACTGGGAGACCTCTCGCATCAGGCAGGCGACGCGAAACAGGCCTATAAGTATTATGACAAGGCACTGCGGATCAATCCCGACTACGCTCCGGTGCTCAACAACTACGCATATTACCTGACAAACGGCTACAACCAGCCGTTGAAGAGGCCCGACGCTACCTTGCGCAAGGCAATGTCAATGAGTCTCAAGACCATCCAGCAGGAGCCGGACAACCCCACTTATGTCGACACCTATGCGTGGCTCCTCCACCTTGTCGGCAGGGATGTAGAAGCGAAGGCGATGTTCAAGCACGCAATGCTCTACGGCGGCAAGGAAAGCAAGACTATCCTGGAACATTACGCCACCGTCTTGTCGACCCTGGGCGAGAACGACCTGGCGAACGTATATTTCAAGCAGGCAGAAGCATTACCGGACGAATAGCGTGAAAAGACTCCTGGCCATCATCCTGATAGTTGCCGCAACCGTCATCGAGGCGGGTGCGCAGGATGTATCGGCGCAGCGGGAAGCCAAGCGCAAACTTGAGGAGGAGATTGCCTTCATCGACAACCAGCTCAAGAACATCATCAACCGGCAGAAGGCCAGCACCCAGCAGCTCACCATCGTGCAGCGCCAGGTCAGCAACCGCAAGAAGCTCGTAGATGAAGCCGATGCGGAAATCCGCGTCCTCCGCACCCAGATCAACAGCGCCACAGCCGAGATCAACGCTCTGCAGGCCAACCTCGACACCCTCCAGTATTACTACAACGACCTTATCTACAATGCCTACAAAAACCGCGACAACAAAGTGTGGTTTATGTACATCCTCGGCAGCGAGAACATAGGCCAGGGATACCGTCGTTTCGCTTACCTCGGCAACCTTTCGGAATCAGCCAACGCCCAGGCCGACAACATCCTGCTCACACAAGCACAGCTGAAGAAAGAGAAGGCCAGGCTCGACTCGCTGGTGGCAGTCGCCACCGCAACCAGGCAGCAGAGACAGCGCGAATACGACAATATGAAGGCTGACGAGCAGAAGTCCCGTTCGCTCGTAAACAGCCTCAACAAGAGCAAGAACCAATACACCAAAGACCTTCAGGCCAAGAAGAAACAGGTGGAAGCCCTGAACAGGGAGATTGAGCGCATCCTCAAGAAAGAGGTAAGCTCCCAGAAAGCCGAAACTATAGACTATACCCTTGCCGGCCGTTTCGAAGACAACAAGGGCAAGCTGCCGTGGCCGGTTCAGGGCGTCATCACAGGACGTTTCGGCAATCACACCCATCCGGTCTACAAGAACATCCAGCTGCCCACCAACAACGGCATCGACATAACGGCAGCCCGCAATGCGGCAATCAAGTGCGTCTTTGACGGCACGGTCAAACAGGTACTCGTAATGCCCGGCTACAGCCAGTGCGTCCTGGTTCAGCACGGAACCTACTACACATTCTACTGCCGTCTGGGCAAAGTTTCCGTGAAAGCAGGGCAGAAAATCAAGGCTGGAGACACCCTCGGCACCCTCGATGTGACTGACGATGCATCAGTACTGCATTTCCAGATCTGGAAAGGCACCGACAAGCAGAACCCCGAAAGCTGGCTGAGAAAATAGCTAACTCAGCATCTCCTTGAGATACTGTCCCGTATAGGATGCGGGATTGGCGGCGACTTGCTCGGGTGTGCCTTCTGCCACGATGCGACCGCCTTCTCTGCCGCCTTCGGGTCCCATATCGATCAGATAGTCGACGCTCTTGAGCACGTCCAGGTTGTGTTCGATGATAAGAACAGTGTTGCCCTGGTCGACAAGCTTCTGCAGCACTTCCAGCAAATTATTTATGTCGTCGAAATGCAAGCCTGTGGTGGGCTCGTCAAGCAGATACAGAGTGTTGCCGGTACTCTTGCGGGCAAGTTCGGCGGCAAGCTTGACTCTTTGGCTTTCACCGCCGCTGAGAGTCGTCGAAGGCTGGCCGAGACGTACATAGCCCAGGCCCACGTCAACCATAGCCTTGAGTTTGGGATAGATGAAAGGATTGGACTGGAAGAATTCGGCCGCTTCCGAAATGGTCATATCCAGCACGTCGCTGATGTTCTTTCCTTTATAATGGACGGCAAGAGTGTCGGGCTTGTAGCGTTTGCCGCCGCATTCCTTGCAGGTAACGTGTGCGGGCGGGAGAAAATGCATCTCAATTTCCTGGATTCCGGCACCCTTGCATACCTCGCAGCGGCCCGACTTGACATTGAACGAGAAGCGGTTGGCCTTGAAGCCTCTGATCTTGGCGTCTGGAGTCTGGCCGAAGAGTTCGCGGATGGCCCCGAACACATTGGTATATGTGGCTGGGTTGCTGCGTGGAGAGCGGCCAATAGGAGACTGGTCCACCTCTATCACCTTGTCGATATTCTCTACACCTTCTATCGAGTCGTAGGCAAGCGGCCTGGCCAGTGAACGGTAGAGCCTCGACGAGAGGATAGGCATCAGGGTTTCGTTGATGAGCGACGACTTTCCGCTGCCGCTCACTCCACTGACCCCTATAAAACAGCCAAGAGGCAGCGTCAGATCCACATCCTGGAGATTGTTGCCACGGGCGCCGTGGAGTTTCAGCGTGAGTCCGTTTCCTGTACGGCGGACATTGGGCACGGCTATGCTCTTGCGCCCGAGCAGATAGTCTATCGTCATGCTGTCCCCTTCCGGCACAGACTTTATCTTCGACGGCTCTCCGTTGTAGAGCAACTCGCCGCCCATTTCTCCGGCTCCGGGGCCGAGATCCACCAGCCAGTCGGCATTCTCCATCATCTCGCTGTCGTGCTCTACAACCATAACGGAATTGCCTTCGTCGCGCAGCTTCTTGAGAGAATCTATAAGCTTGCGGTTGTCCCTTTGGTGCAGGCCGATGGAAGGCTCATCGAGGATGTAAAGTACATTCACGAGCTTGGACCCTATCTGTGTGGCAAGCCTTATGCGCTGGCTCTCACCGCCGCTGAGGGTCGATGTAGCGCGGTCGAGCGACAGATAGCCCAGCCCAACTTCTTTCAGGAACCCAACCCTGTCGGTCAGTTCCTTCAGGATGTCGTTGGCTATGATCATCTGGGTCGGCGACAGCTTGCCGGGCAGAGCCACAATCCAGTCGTAGAGTTCCGAGATGTCCATCGCAGACACCTGGGCTATGTCAAGCCCTGCAATCTTGAAGTTCAAGGCCTCTTTTTTCAACCTTGTGCCGTTGCAGACAGGACAAACAGTCATATTCATGAAGTTGTCCTTCTTCTCCAACGATTCCTCGCTCTCCTCACCTGTGATACGGGTTCGGGCCAGGACTCCGTCGAAGGTCACCATCTGGTCGGTCGGGCCGCTGCCAACCCTGAACAGCTCCTGCGAGCCATAGAGTATGGTGGAAAGGGCCTGTGTGGGAATATCTTTTATGGGGTCGTGAAGCGAGAATCCGTATTTGCGGGCTATGGACTCCAGCACTTCGAAGGTGGAGTTGCTCCTCATGCTGCCGAGGGAGACAATTCCTCCGTCAGCAATCGAAACCCTGTCATCGGGGATGACCTTGTCCATATCGATCTGGGCCACGACACCAAGACCGTTGCAATGGGGACAGGCGCCCTGCGGAGAATTGAACGAAAAGGTATAGGGAGCCGGCAGCGCGAACGAGATGCCTGTATCGGCACAGATGAGGTTCTTGCTCAGGAATCTGAGGCCTCCTTCACCGTCCATCCTCAGAAGCGCGATGGAACCCTTGCCCTGTGACAATGCGGTGACGACCGAAGAGCGGATGCGCTTGCGGTCCTCACCGTTGGGAACCAGCTTGTCGACCACAAGTTCGATGAAGTGGGTCTTGTAGCGGTCGAGCGGCTCCACGTCGCGCAGGTAGCATATCTCGCCGTCGATGCGCACCTGTGAATATCCACGCTTGACAAGCTGTTCGAAGAGGTCCTTGTAGTGTCCCTTGCGACCCTTGACTATCGGAGCGAGCAGAAGCAGCTTCTGACCTTCATACTCGTTGATTATCAAGTCGACTATCATATCGTCGGTATACTTGACCATCTCCTTTCCGGTGGCCGGGGAATATGCCGTCGATGCGCGGGCATAGAGCAGACGGAAGAAATCGTAGATTTCGGTCATCGTGCCCACGGTGGAGCGGGGGTTGCGGCCGGTGGTCTTCTGCTCTATGGCGATGATGGGGCTCAGGCCGCGTACGTCATCGACCTGGGGGCGCTCCATTATGCCCATAAACTGACGGGCATAGGGAGACAGGGTGTCCATATATCTTCTCTGGCCTTCGGCATAAATCGTGTCGAAGGCGAGCGACGACTTGCCGCTGCCGGACAGACCGGTGACTACGACCAGCCTGTCTCTCGGGATCTTGAGAGATATATTCTTAAGATTGTGCGACCTGGCACCCGTAATCTCTATGAAATCCATATTATCGCAGGTAAGGATTGGACCTCAACTCATTTCCTATCGTAGTGGAATATCCGTGACCGGGATATACAGCGATATCCTTGTCCATTCTCTTGAATTTCTCGAGAGATATGAGCATATCCTCCTCACCGCTCTCCTCGAAATCAGTACGGCCGATGCTGCCTTCGAAAAGAGTGTCACCGGTAAAGATCAGCTTCTCTTCCTTCTCCAGATAACACACGCCGCCGTTTGTATGGCCGGGAGTGGCCACCACGGTGAAGGTGAAGCCGGCATAGGAAAGCACATCTCCGTCACAGACATAGCGGAAGGACACCTTGTCTGTCGGCAGATATTCCAGCCCGAACAGGTTGGTGTACTGCCTGAGCTTCGACAGCAGGTCGATGTCACCTGCGTTCATAACAGCCTCTATGCCGTATTTTTCAGCAAAATATGCCAGGGAGAGCACGTGGTCGAAATGGCCGTGCGTAAGCAGGATGCAGACCGGTTTGAGACCTTCTTCGGCGATATATCCGTCAACCCGTGCGCGCTCGCGTTCGTTCTGGCAACCGGGATCCACTATCACACATTCACCGCTTTGCGATGAAAGGACGTAAAGACATTCCCTCAGGGAGTTGACGTAAAAAGTTTTTATCTCGCGCATTTTAGCCTCCGGGTTTTTCACAAAATTACGAAAAGAGTTTGTAAATTTGTGTTTAACCTTATACAAACGTACCTCGCCATGCACATTGCGATAGCCGGTAACATAGGCAGCGGAAAGACCACCCTGACCCAGCTTCTTTCTAAGCACTATCATTGGACAGCCAGATTCGAACCCGTGGATTTCAATCCCTATCTGGCGGATTTCTACGAGGATATGGAAAGGTGGTCGTTCAACCTGCAGATATATTTCCTCAACAAGCGTTTCCGCGACATCGTGGAAATAAGCCAGAGCAAGGACGTCATCATCCAGGACCGCACCATCTACGAGGATGCCTGCATCTTCGCACCCAACCTCCACGACATGGGTCTGATGTCGAGCCGCGACTTCGACAACTATCAGGAGCTGTTCGAACTTATGATTTCGCTGGTGAGGCCCCCCGACCTGCTGATCTATCTGCGCAGCAGCATACCCAACATCGTCAACAACATCCACAAGCGCGGCCGCGAGTATGAGAACAGCATCCGCATCGACTATCTCACCGGCCTTCACGAGCGCTACGAGAAGTGGATCAGCGAATACAATGACGGCAAGCTGCTAATCGTGGATGTCGACCGTCTCCGCTTCGGTGAGAACGTCGACGACTTCAATACAGTAACAGACATGATCGACGCCCAGTTGCACGGACTATTCTGATCGTTTCACTATATCTGGCATAAATGGTATCAAAAATCATCCTGATCCTGATCTTCTGCATCGCCCCGGCCTTAGTTCTGTGGCTGTGCAAGAAAGTTCCCTTCTTCGGTAAGATCGGGCCCATCCTCATCCTTTACATCCTTGGCGTGATCATCGGCAACCTGCCGTGGATCAACGAAGGCAACTATCCCCTCAAGGACACCCTGACCTCAGTGCTCATCCCACTGGCCCTCCCTATGATGCTTTTTGCGTGCGCCATCACGCGCGACAGCCTGAGGGGCATCTTCCGCTCACTGATTGCGGGCCTGATAGCCATAATCGTATCAATATTCCTAGGATACTGGCTCTTCGGAAGGCATATCGGAGCACAGGGTCCTGAGATCGCAGCGCTTATCACAGGCTGCGAGACAGGAGGCACTATCAATATGGCATCGCTTCAAGCAATGCTTGGCGTATCCAGCGAGTCGTTCGTGCTGCTCAACAGCTATGACATGATCGTCTGCTTCCTGTATTTCATTTTCCTGCTGAGCATCGGCATCCGCCTGTTCCGCAAGTTCCTCAAGATCGATCCGAAAGACAGAAAGGGACATCTTACCGAAGAACAGGTTGCAGTCAACGAGCAGATCATCGAGAGTCACAAGAATCCATACAGCATCCTGAAGACTGCAAAGGGCTGGGGCCAGGTATGGAGAATCCTTCTCGCCGTGGCCATCTGCGTCGGTCTGGCATTCGGCCTCACGAAACTCTTCCCGAAGGGCTGGTTCATGCCTATCTTCATCCTGGGCATCAGCACCTTCGCACTCATAGCCGCAAACCTCAAGCCCGTCAAGAAGCTTACCTTCAGCTACGACCTGGGTCTTTACCTGATATACATCTTTTCCATCGCCATCGCCTCGATGGCCGACGTCACCAAGCTGAACATCCGCGAAGGCCTCTATGCCTTCCTCTTCCTGTTCTTCGTCATCTTCGTGTCGCTTCTGCTGCAGGTGATTCTGTCGAAGCTGTTCAAGGTAGATCCCGATATGATGATTGCGACTTCAGTGGCACTGATCAACTCGCCGCCCTTCGTCCCGATCGTCGTGAGTGCAATGAACAACAAGAAAGTGCTTGTCCCGGGCATCACCGTAGGCATCATAGGCTTCGCGCTGGGCAACTATCTGGGGTTCTTCATTTATAACCTGTTGATTTAATTTCAGTTCAATGAAATCTTTTTCCGCAAGACTATTAGCTGTACTATTACTTATAACTTCACTGACAATCAGCAGCAATGCTGCGGAAAGGCTTGATTCTCTCCTTGCCAACGCCACCACAAGGCCGAAAGTGGGCCTCGTGCTGAGTGGCGGAGGAGCCAAGGGTTCTGCGCATATCGGTGTGCTAAAGGTGCTCGAAGACCTGGGCATCCACGTGGACTACGTAACGGGAACCAGCATGGGCTCCATTATGGGCGGAATGTATTCTCTTGGCTACCGTGCCGATGAGATGGACACCATCATCCGGAGCATGGACTGGTCCATCTATATGAGCAACACCGTAAAGCGCAGCGAACTGTCGACCCAGAGGAAACTCAACAATATGAGATATCTTCTGGACATTCCTTTCAGCACCGGCCTCGGCCTGCTCGACGACCTTGACAGCCAGAAGGAGAACAACGGCGCCGGCATAGCAGACTTCACCACGAGCCTTCCGGCAGGAGTCATAAACGGCCAGAACGTGCTCAACCTGTTCAACGGCCTGAGCGTGGGATACCAGGACTCCATCAATTTCTCAACCCTCCCCATTCCCTTCGCCTGCGTGGCGGTCGACCTGATCACCAACAACGAGATTGTGTTCCACAGCGGACATCTTCCCACTGCAATCAGGGCCTCGATGGCCATCCCCGGAGTATTCGCTCCTGTGAAGATGGGAAATATGATCTTGATTGACGGCGGTTTCCGGAACAACTTCCCGACAGACGTATGCAGGGAAATGGGCGCGGACATCATCATTGGCGTGGATGTCAGCGACAAAGGCAATTTCGACGCAGACAACACCCGCTCCCTGCCGCAGATCATGCAGCAGTTCCTCAACATATCTACTAACGAAGCCCACGTGGAGCATTCTGAGCTATGCGATGTGCTGATTGTCCCTGACATCAGCGGATACGGCTCACTGAGCTTCGACAGCGCGGCGATAGACACGCTCATCGAAAGAGGATACAACGAAGCGCTTGCCCATATGCCGGAACTGCTCAAGATCAAGCAGGCTCTTGACAAGTTCGACCGCGACAAATCGCGTGACGGAATCCCGAGGGCGGTGAATATGTACGACAACACGTTCGAAGTATCATCGATAGAGATAAATGGCGTCAGGGACCGCGACAAGAGGTGGCTTCTCAACAAGGCCCGCCTGAAAGGCAAGACCTCCATAACCGGAGAGGACATTGACAAAGCCCTGTCGGTGTTCACAGGAACAGGTGTCTATGAGCAGATGTCTCATCATTTTGAGCCTGACGGCGACCGATACAGGCTTGTCTTTGATCTTGAGAAGCAGCAACCGCACGAACTCGGGCTTGGTCTCCGATATGACAGCGACGAAGCCGCCAACATCCTTTTGGAAGTGGGGCTGAATGCCCATAGGATGAACGCCTTCAGGCTCAACCTGAACGGACGGCTTGGCTACTATCCTCAGATAGAGGGACAATTCATATATGTGCCCTATTACTTCCCCAGCATCGGAGTCAGCTATTCCTTCAAGAAACTCGGGCTGGACTATACCATTCCCGGCACCAACCATTTCCCGAGTTTCGACGGCTACAACAGGATGCAGTCCGAATTTTTCATCAAGGAAACATATTCTAAATTTTTCGTAGCCCATCTCGGCCTGCGTTACAGCCGCTACAAGATGTACCAAAGCTCGAACGAAGTGATGACTGACGTACTGATGGAGCCGATGAGCCACATTCTTGAAGTCCGGGGCAAACTGGACTATGATGTCCTCGACAATGCCTATTATCCCACCAGAGGCGTCAAGGCGAGCGTGACAGGCAAGTATATCATCAACCACGACCTGTACATAGCAGGCGATGACGGCAATCCTGTCACCTTCACATATGATTTCCTCGGTGCAATCCCCATCGGCAAAAGATTTGCCTTCGAAACTTCGCTCTATCTGCGCACCATACTTAACGACAGGAACAAACTGTACGGAATGGTTATCGGCAATACCATCGGCGGTGACTTTTCGGGCAGGTACTGGGAGAACCAGGCTCCTTTCGTAGGCCTCGTCGATGCGAATCTGGCATACAGCTGGCTTGGCGTGGCGAGAATTGACGCAAGGGTGATGCTTGCTCCCAAGTTCTACGCCTACGCGATGTACAACTACGGGTTCACTGCTTCCGACATTGACCGCTACAGCCTCGACCACAGGCAATACGACCTTCACGGTGCCGGCATCAAACTGTCATATGACTCTTTCATCGGCCCCATAAGCGCCCAGGTCCACTGGTCTAGTCTGTGGAACCGCGTAGGGTTCTATCTTAACGCGGGTTACATTTTCTGATAAAATTAGTATATTCGCAAAGACCTAAACTAAATAATACAGGATGCTAGTACTGCAAATTCTGACACTTCTCGGCTCATTGGGAATGTTCCTCTACGGTATGTCCCTTATGAGCGGAGGTCTTCAGAAGATGGCCGGTGACCGTATGCGTCACTTTATGGCCAAGATGACCTCCAATACTTTCAAAGGAATTCTCACGGGTATAGGCGTCACTGCATTAGTGCAGAGTTCGACTGCCACCACGCTGATGCTGGTCAGCTTCGTCAATGCCGGACTTCTAAGTCTTGCCACGGCCATCTCCGTGATAATGGGTGCCAACATAGGCACAACCATCACTGCGTGGATCTTCGCCCTCAGCTTTGGAGGCGGCAGCTTCAGCCTCGGCACCATCGCCGTGCCGCTGATGTTCTTCGCTTACCTGCTGTTCGTGTCGAAGAGCAAGAAGCGCACGGATATGGGCGAATTCATAATGGGTTTCGCCCTGCTGTTCCTTGGTCTGTCTACATTGAGGGAAACTTCCACCGTCCTTCTGGACAATGAGCCGGTGCGGCAATTCCTCGGCAACCTCACAGGATGGGGCTTCGGCAGCATGCTTCTGTTTATGGTGGCCGGTGCCTGCATGACACTTATGCTCCAGTCTTCAGCCGCGACTATGGCCATCACTATGGTTCTCGTAGCACAGGGATACATCCCGTTCACGATGGCTGCCGCAATGGTGCTGGGAGAAAATATAGGAACCACCATTACTTCGAACATAGCGGCTTCGGTGGCAAATGTCAGCGCCCGGCGTACAGCACGTGCACACCTGCTGTTCAATATGTTCGGCGTGATCTGGGTCATCTGCCTCTTCCATCCTTTCCTTGGATTCATCGGCAGGATCGTCACCCTTTTCGGCTTTCCCAACCCTTATGTCACTGACTTCACCACTGCAAGCGAAGCAACCCGCGAAGCTCTCGTGGCTTCACTTCCTTACAGTGTCGCCACCCTTCACTCCCTGTTCAATGTAATCAACACCCTTATCCTCGTATGGTTCATCCCTGTAATTGAAAAAATCGTCACTTGGATGGTTCCCAGCAAAGAGTCTGAAGAAGAGACGTTCCGCCTCAAGTATATCGGTGCGAACGCCATCATGCAGACCGGTGACCTGGCCCTCAACTCCGCCAAGATGGAGCTGGTCCGCTATGGTGACCTCTGCCGTCGGGTTGTCGGCTTCATAAAGAACGCCGCCGATGCCAAGAGTGAGAACGATTTCAACCAGTGGAACGAAAAACTCATCAAATATGAGGTAATCACCGACCAGGTAGAGAAGGAAATTGCCACATACCTCGGCCAGGTGACAAAGGGCGAGACCAGTTACGAAGGTATCGTGCGCGTACGCAGTTTCTACCGCATTATCGGTGAGATGGAGTCCCTCGGCGACAGCGGAGAGAGCATCGGACGTTCGATAGCCCGTGCCTGGGCCCACAACAAGCCTTTCACTCCCGATATGGTCACGAAGATTGACCGTATGGCCGATCTTGTGGACGAAGCTTTTGCAGAGATGCACACCAACCTCGAGACACCTCTGGTCAAACTGCAGGACATCTCCAATGCCGAGCACGCTGAGGAACGGATCAACTCTTACCGCGACATCCTGCGCGAAGAGCACTTTGCCAACCTTGAAGACCGCAGCTATCCTTACGAGACCGGTTCGTTCTATATGGATGTCGTGAACGGCCTCGAGAAGATGGGCGACTTCATCATAAATATCTCACAGAGCACCATCGCCGCAAAGGATGTTAAATAAGGATATTCCTAAACTAATATAACTATGTCACAGAATCAGCAAGCAATCTATGATGCCCGTGCACTCGGTCGCGGCAAGATGTTTACCCTGGGCCTCCAGCATATGTTCGCCATGTTCGGCGCAACTGTCCTGGTGCCCGTGCTCACCGGTCTTTCGATGTCCGCCACACTGCTCTTCGCGGGTCTCGGCACATTGATCTTCCACCTTATGACCAAGATGAAGGTTCCCGCATTCCTCGGTTCTTCATTTGCATTCCTCGGCGGTTACGCTTCCGTCGTAGCAATGGGTTCCGAGCAGGGAATGAGCGCTGCCCAGTCTCTTCCCTACGCCTGCATCGGTGTTTTCTGCGCCGGCCTCATCTATTTCATCCTGGCAGCTCTCATCGCCGCATTCGGAGCCAAGAAAGTGATGCGCTTCTTCCCGCCCATCGTCACCGGCCCCATCATCATCGCCATCGGTCTTACCCTGTCCGGTTCAGCCATCAGCAACTGCCAGACCAACTGGTGGATCGCACTGCTTGCCATCGCCATCATCATCGTATGCAACATCTGGGGCAAGGGAATGATCAAGATCCTCCCCATCCTGCTCGGTGTGCTCGGCTCTTACATCGTTGCCGCCTGCTTCGGCCTCTGCGACTTCTCTGCCGTCAAGGAAGCCGCCTGGATCGGAGTTCCTTTCAAGATGCAGAACACAGCCTTCGCGGTATTCCAGAATCCCAACTGGGGCCTGCTGGTTTCTGCCATCATCACCATCGTCCCGATCTCGCTTGCAACTATGATGGAGCACATCGGTGACGTCTGCGCCATTTCTTCTACCGTCGGCAAGAACTTCCTCGGCGATCCCGGCCTGCACCGCACCCTTATGGGAGACGGCCTTGCAACTATGCTGGCATCTATGTTCGGCGCCCCTGCCAACACAACTTACGGTGAGAACACAGGCGTGCTAAACCTCACAAAGGTGTTCGACCCGAGGGTCATCCGCCTCGCCGCGCTGTTCGCCATCATCCTGTCGTTTTGCCCCAAGTTCTCTGCACTCATCGGTGCGATGCCCGCATCGACCATCGGCGGCGTATCCCTCGTGCTCTACGGTATGATCTCAGCCGTCGGCGTACGCAACATGGTCGAGAACCACGTGGACTTCACATCCTCACGCAACGTAATCGTAGCCGCCCTTATCCTCGTGCTTGCCATCGGCATCAAGTACGGAGCAAATGACGCTCTCTCTATCGGTTTCACCACACTTTCAGGACTTGCAGTTGCAGCCCTCGTGGGCGTCATCCTCAATGCCATCCTTCCCGGCAAGGACTATGTCTTCAACGAGGACACCACGGACGTGGAGTCTCCCGAACTGCCGAAGTTGGATTAAACCTGCCCCAAACCGCATTTTAAGCGCGACGGTTGTTGAATTCTAGCAAATAATCCCTAATTTTGACGCTGCTTTACACAATTTGCAGCCAATGTCAGAAAAGAGATTGTTGCTAGGCGACGAGGCCGTCGCGCTTGGTGCATTATATGCCGGAATCTCGGGTGTTTATGCCTATCCCGGCACCCCTTCGACCGAAATTACCGAATTCATACAGCTTAGCCCCCAGGGACGCAGCGGCGAGGTACGCAGCCGTTGGTGCACCAACGAGAAAACTGCGATGGAGACTGCCCTGGGAATGTCTTTTGCCGGCAAGCGCGCCCTTGTTTGTATGAAGCACGTGGGAATGAACGTCTGCGCCGACCCCTTCGTCAATTCTGCCTCTACCGGAGTGCGCGGTGGAGTTGTGGTCCTGGCGGCCGACGACCCTTCGATGCATTCTTCGCAGAACGAGCAGGATTCCCGTTTCTACGGCAAGTTTGCCCTCATCCCCTTCTTCGAGCCTTCAAACCAGCAGGAAGCCTTCGATATGATGGCTGCAGCATTTGACCTTTCAGAGGAACTCGAACTTCCGGTACTGATGCGCACCGTCACCCGACTTGCCCACTCCCGTGCGGCTGTGGTTGCAAAAGGCGGGATGCGCGCCCAGAACAAGCTGGACCCCGAGACGGAGACATCAAACTGGAATCTTCTGCCGATCAATGCCCGCAGGCGCTATCAGGTGCTTATATCGAAGCAGGGTGAAATTGCAGCCCGCGCTGAGGCTTCGCCTTTCAACTCCCTGGAGCTTGGTCCCAAGGGCGGTCTCGGAGTGATTGCCTGCGGCAACGCATACAACTATGTGAAAGAAGCTGCACCGCAGGGAATATCCCTGCTCAAGATATCCCAGTACCCCATACCTGCGGCTCTCGTGCGCAAGCTCGCGGAGCACTGCAGCAGCATACTGGTCGTTGAAGACGGACAGCCTTTCGTCGAAGAGCAGGTTCCCGCACTTCTCGGTGCCGGATATAAGGTGGAAGGCCGCCTGACAGGACGCCTCCCCCGCACAGGCGAACTCAGTCCCGACAACGTCGCGGCTGCATTCGGCGTCGAAGCCAAAACTTCCTTCGCCCCCGCCGAGCACATCGCCCCCAGGCCTCCTCAGTTCTGCCAGGGTTGCGGTCACAGAGACGTATTCACGGTACTGAAGCAAATCTATTCGGAATATCCTAAGGGCCGCATCTTCGGAGACGTCGGTTGCTATACTCTCGGCGCGCTGCCTCCCTTCAAGGCTCTTGACAGCTGCCTTGATATGGGTTCTGCCATAACCCTGGCCAAAGGTGCCGCTGATGCAGGCCTTTACCCCGTGCTGACAGTTATAGGTGACTCTACCTTCACCCACTCCGGAATGACCGGTCTGCTGGACGCTGCCAACGAAAACTCCGACATCACCGTAATCATCAGTGACAACCTTGCCACCGGAATGACCGGAGGACAGGAGTCTGCAGGAACACATAAATACGAGGCCATCTGCCTTGGCCTTGGTGTGGAACGCGAGCATCTGCACGTTGTCGTCCCCCTGCCTAAGAACATCGAGGCGATTGCAGAACTCATCCGCAAGGAGATTGCCTACCACGGCTTGTCAGTGATCATCGCCCAGCGCGAATGCATGCAGACCCTCGCCCGCAAGCAGAGGGCTAAAAAAGCGACAGAAAAATGAAACTCGACATAAAACTCTCAGGCGTTGGAGGACAGGGTATCCTCTCGATCGCTACCGTCATCGGCCAGGCGGCCCTCACCGACGGGATCAATCTCAAGCAGGCTGAAGTGCACGGAATGAGCCAGCGTGGCGGTGACGTGCAGAGCGACCTGCGTCTCAGCACGGAACCCATCTACAGCGACCTCATCGCCAAGGGCGGTGTCGACCTGCTCATATCGATGGAACCGATGGAAGCCCTGCGCTACCGCAACTGGCTTACCCCCAAGGGAGTGATCGTCACCTCCTCGAAGCCTTTCGTCAACATACCGAACTACCCTGACGAAAGCGGCGTTCTCGCCGAGCTGGCTGCCATTCCGGGAGTCATCAGCGTCGACATCGAACAGATGGCCCGCGATGCCGAAGTGCCCCGCAGCGCCAATATGATTCTGCTGGGACTCGCAGCCCCACACATCCCCATCCTTTCGGCCGACAGCCTCAGGGATGCCATAGCAAGTATATTCGCCCGCAAGGGAGAAGCAATAATCGAAGCCAATCTGCGGGCCTTCAACATCGGCCTGCAATATTCCTCTAACCTATGATTTGGAACCAAGCCAAAGAATGCATGAGCCGCGAACAGATGCGCGAGCTCCAGGGAAAACGCCTGCACAAGATAGTGCAGTACGTCTACCACAATGTTCCGTTCTACCGCAGCCGCCTGCAGGAGATGGACATCACCCCGGATGACATCCGTACCATTGACGACATCGTCAAACTTCCTTTCACTACCAAGAAGGACCTGCGCGACAACTATCCGTTCGGACTGCAGGCCGCTCATCAGAATGAAATCATCCGCATCCACGCATCTTCCGGAACCACGGGCAACCCCACCATCGTGGGATACACCCGCAAGGACATCGGCGTCTGGAGTGAATGTATGGCCCGCTGCCTCACAGCTTTTGGCGTAAGCAGGGAAGATATTTTCTCTGTTGCCTACGGCTATGGCCTGTTCACAGGAGGCCTTGGCGCCCACAACGGCGTGGAGATGGTCGGAGCAGCTGTTGTCCCTGCATCGACAGGCAACACCGAGAAGCACGTGCGCCTGATCCGCGACCTTGGCATAACTGGCATAGCCTGTACGCCTTCCTATGCTCTCCATTTGGCCGAGACTATGGACAAGATGGGCATCACCCGCGACCAGATCAAGCTGCGCGTAGGAGCTTTCGGAGCAGAACCCTGGACTGAGAACATGCGCACCGAGATTCAGGACCGACTGGGTTTGAAAGGTTTCAACATCTACGGCCTGAGCGAGATAATGGGTCCGAGCGTCAGCTACGAATGTGACGAGCAGAACGGCTCCCACATCAACGAAGATCACTTCTACCCCGAGATAATCAACCCTGAGACTCTCGAACCTCTTCCTGCAGGGCAGACTGGCGAACTGGTGTTCACCACACTCACCAAGGAGGGAATGCCGCTGCTCCGCTACCGCACCCGCGACCTCTGCTCGCTGATGCCAGGAGAGTGCCCCTGCGGACGCACAAACGTGCGTATGACAGCCATCCACGGCCGCAGCGACGATATGCTCATCATCCGAGGCATCAACGTCTTCCCGTCACAGGTCGAGAGCGTCGTGCTGTCGATGGAAGAGTTCGCACCGCACTACCTGCTCGTGGTTGACCGCGTGAAGAATCTCGACACCCTCCAGGTGCAGGTGGAACTGCGCCAGGAGTACTTCACCGCTACACTCGACACTCCCGCCGCCATCGAAGAACTCAGCAAGAAACTCGAGGCCAAGCTGCGCAGTGTGCTGAGCATCGGCGCAAAAGTCCTGCTCAAGGCTCCCGGCACACTCGAACGCAGCCAGGGCAAGAGCGCACACGTCATCGACAACCGCAAACTGAAATAAAATCTCCGTACTATGACTATTCCGCAACTTACCATTTTCATAGAGAACAGCTCCGGAACTCTCTCTATGGTGCTTGAGCAGATGAAGCGTTCCCACATCCAGATGATCGCCTGCACGATTGCAGATACCGCCGAGTACGGCATCTTCCGCATCATCTGCACCGAACCGCGCCGCGCCTGCGACTGCCTCAAGGATGCAGGCATAGCAGTAGCTCTCTCGAACGTGTTCGCCCTCGAGCTTGACAACCATCCCGGCGGAGCCGCCGATGTAGTGAAAGTCCTCAGCGACGCCGGTATCGACATCGCCTATATGTATGCCTTCCTGCTTGACGGCAAGGGCATCCTCGTATTCCGCACGGACGACGAGATGAAGGCCCGCGAAGTCATCGCCGACCGCAAGCTCGGCCACCTCACAGAGAAGGATCTGGGATAAAGTCTTAACCTTATCCTAAAAATAATCCCCGACCATCCGGCCGGGGATTATTTGTTTTAAAAAATGCCGCCACTTCAAAAGTGACGGCATTGTAATCATATTTATAGATAGAACACTGTCCTAGTAAGAAACAGGACGGATAGATACACCCCAATAACGATTTATTTTCATAAAAAATGCACCAGGTCCCATAGAAACCATATATGCACTTGCTAATCTTGTAGCTGTCTGAGGATCCTGAGTAGGGTTGATGGTTATAGCGTTAGTAGTCCAATAATAACTGGTTGTAGGTTCAGCTTGAAGTCCTTCTTCAGTCATATATCCACCAATAATCAAAACAATGCTGTTTCCTTCATATCCTGGAATCTTACTGGTAACTTTATAACCATATTGTGTGCCATCAGAGAGAAATGCATGCTCCCATGTGAATTTGGTGCGATCACCAAGAGCCGCGAACTCGGCTTCCGTAGGCATACGCCAAGTTCCGCCCCAAAGTGCAGAAGCTACGTCATCTTCTTTATCCAGTATGGACTTGTTGTCTCCAACAAATCTATGTCCGGGTCCTTCATACCAAATACCATCATAATACTCATCGGGCTGTTGATATTTGGTTATGAATTTAGGTTCACCTTTACCAGCTTCCATAAATTTATAATTATCCCAAGTGAAACTTGTCTTTGGAGCAATTTCGCCCCAGGCAAAGAATTGGCCTATTTGTGTTGAATCTGCAGCTCCAAGGTTCTGTATCGCCCATTTAAGACCATCACCCATTTCGATATACTCAAAGCCATTGATTTTGCCTCTGTGAGGATTGTCAGGATCTTTTCCAGTTATCGCCTCAAGAAGATCTCCAAGCAGTTCAGCAATATCATCCAGCACGGTCTTGCCATCTTCACCTTTATCAAGCGCATCAGATATTGTAGTGATAAGGTTTGCAATATTGACACCATCCTCATTGATAAGAGTAGCTGCAATTGCTGCGAGATCGGGACGAAGTGCACCGATAGAATCGGCGATAGCCTTGAGATCTTTATCAATAGCGCCATCCTCACTGAGAGCAGTAGCGATTGAATCTACAGAAGCAACAATCTGACCGAGCAGACCTTTAATCTCACCGATGCTGTCATTCTGGGCTTTGATAGTTTCATCAATAAGATCGAGAGCTTCTTTTTCGCTTGCAAAACCATCCACAAGAGCTTGCTTGATCGCATCAAGTTTAGACTTCAGGGTTCCGTCAACTGAATTTACAGCATCCTTTACAAGACCGAGGGCTTTCACTTCGTCAGCAAAGCCTGCCTTGACTGCTGCCTCGATGGCTGCCAGTTTGGCTGCGAGGGTAGTGGTCTGGGCCTTGATGGCTTTCTCCAGAGCGTCCATCTTGTCCTGAAGAGTACCGTCGATTGCCTCGAGGGCTTCTACGATAAGATCCTGGCCTTCTGCCAAACTTGCGAAGCCTTCTTCAACAGTTGAGTTGATGAGTTCGAGTTTGGTATCAAGTGCGAGGGTCTGGTTCTTAATTGCTGAATCTACAGCTGCGAGTTTATCTTCAATAGTGCCTTCGAGTGACTCCAGCGCCTGCTTCATCAGGTCCTGACCTGCTGCCACGTCGGCGAAGCCTTCGTTGAGGGCTGTCTCGATGAGGCCCATCTTGGTCTCGAATGAAGTGGTCTGGTCCTTTACTGCTGTCTCGATGGCAGCGAGTTTCTGTGCTACGGTTCCTTCCATTGATGCTACGGCTGCCTTGATGGCGTCGAGGGCCTGCGTATTCTTGAGGGTTCCTTCCTTGATTGCTGATTCGATGACAGCAAGTTTATCCGCAAGAGCCGTGTTGGTCTTGTTGATGGCGTCGATGATGCCGCTGTAGTCAGATTTGAATTCGAGATTGATCTCCGGGTGCGAGTTCTCGCAAGATGTGAAGGTCAGAGGGGCCACGAAACCAAGAAGCAGAAATGCTCCGAGGAGGCCGCATTTGATTGTTCTGAACATTTTCATTGTTTTATGTTTTTTATTTTGTTTCTGTTTTTATTGTTATTTCTTGAGTTTGACCTCTGCACGACGTGCGATTACGCTGAAGCGGGCTTCGCCGGCAATAGGATAGTTACCGTGGCCTTCTACGACGCCGATGCGTGATGCATCGATTCCGTGGGCCACGAGATATTCACGCAGAGCTTTTGCCCTGTTGTTTGAGAGGGGATCATTGATCTTGTCCGTGCCTTTGTGGTCGGTCCAGCCAAGGATGTCGAACTTAGCGGTAGGATCTGCCTTGAGAACTGACAGCATGGCTGCCAGGGCCGGGGCGTTCACGTCTTCGTCAAGAACTGCCGAGCCGCGGACGAAGGTTACGTACGGCAGCATCGCATCGGTGATTTCAACGCCTCTGGTCTGTGCGGGTACCTCCACGATCTTCTCGACGATCTTCTCCACGGGCTGCTCTACATAGACTGTCTCACGGATAGGCTCTACGATAGGTGAAGGATGCCTGCGTGATGCGGGATTCTTCGCGGTCGTCAGGTTGAATACGAGACCGACCTTTGCGATAGCCATATGACGCGGATTGAGTTCTCCCTTCACGGGAAGGAAGCGATACTCTCCTCCGACGCTCAGGGCCACCTGAGGAAGGAATGCATACTCCAGTGACAGACGGGCCGGCACGAACAGCGCGTTGTACTTGTGAGGATCGTTGTTGAAACCGAATTTCATGGTATGTGTGTTGTCGGTCCTCATTATGTTGGCCACATTCATAGTCCAGGTGTTGCCGTTGGCAAACATATATCCCAGACCGGTGCCAAGCCACAATGCAACTTTTCCGCTGCTGTTGCCACGGCTTAACAGCTCGACGAGGTCAAATTCTCCCGTCAGCGATGCTCCGTGGAAACGGCTCTTGAAGTCACTGTAGACCGGACCTCCGACACTACTTGTGATAATCCCGTCGCCGATGATAGGCTCGAGAGTAGTAAACAACTGTTCGCGGATCATGCGCGTGTAGCTGTAGTCAGCACCCACGCGAACCCACGGCTTGATGTTTACGAACAACCCTGCTTCGCCGAATGGCTGAATCAGGTTCATTTCGTTGGCGTTCACGTTCTCGAATGGAGAACCGAATGCCCACATCGCGCCTCCGTTCATGCGAAGGCCGATGGTACCTGTGCGTGCATCCTTGAAGTGTGAATCAGGTTGCTGCGCACTCAGTACTGCCGCCGGCATAAGCAGCAGCAGAACTGCAAGCAGTGATAGTTTTTTCTTGATTTGCGACATCTTATTTGTTTTAGATGATGTTAATTTTTCAAAGACGGAAAGACAAAGATATTATTTTTCTCATCTTTTCCAAGGTTTTCCCATTAATTGTTTTGAGGAAATGTTAATAACTATATAAGATTGATACATCAAACGACTAATCCCCGACCGCCAAAAGCAATCGGGGATTAAAAGGTACTGACAAGATCAATTATGGCTTCTTCAACAGCCTTATGTCATAGGCTCCGCCAACTGTGGCGCCCTGTTGGGCGACGAACTTCACGCGGACTGACTTCTTGCCTTTGAGCATAGAAGCGGGAACCGGATACTCCTCGCCGATGAACTGGGACTTCATCCACTTGCCGGTGTTGTCGACAGACAGCATAAGAGCGTCATCCACGAAGATGTCGAACTTGCGGGTGGCCCATTCTGCCGCACCCCAATATTTGACATATAGGCTCACACCCTCTGAGACGCCTCCTGTGGCAAGGTCATAGCTGAACCAGCCGCCGGAGCGGGCGTCACGGTAGTGCACGTCACGGGTGACACCGGTGTTGGAACGCTGTGACTGAATTTTATGGTCAGTTTCGGGCTGCTGTTCGCCGGGCGACACGTGGTCGAGCGTACGGGCTTCCAGAGCCAGCATCTCAGCTTCCTGGCGGGCAAGGGAGTCGACATAATCCTTATATCCTTCCTGATTCAACGCAAGCCAGTAAATCTGGTAGCGGGAATCGTGTATGCCGCTGAAAGGCTCAAGATCGGCTTCGATTGGATTCAGCATCTTGATGCCGTCGAAACGGAAACGCATAGGCTCGCCGGGAACCGGAACGATATAGTCGCCAAGCTGATCGACATCGTCGCAGACAAGGATCGGAGCCTTGTCCACAGGAAGCTTGGGACCGGCGGCATACTGGCTCCAGCGGCCGTCGTCTGCCAGAAGGCCTACAAGGTCCTCGGTGCCTGTACGCATACCAAGTTCAATCGGGCCGTGCATTATCGCAACATAGTCAGGAACATTGGGCATATGCTCAACGGTATTCTGCATCGGGAGGCCTATTTCGATCACGTCGCCGGCTTTCCACCTGCGCTTGAGGGCAAGATATGATGAAGGAGCGGCCTTCACCCTCTTGTTGCGTCCGTTGATGGAAACGGTCATCGTGCCGGGCTTGAGCCAGCCGGGGCAACGCACGTTGATGGCGAAACGTCCCTTGCCGGAAACCACACGCAGGGTAGTACCTTCCTGAGCGGGGAACGAAGTCTCCTGGCGGATGACTATGCCGCGGTCTTTCCAGTTCAGCTCGGACGCCACGAAAAGGTTCACGAAAAGTTTCTTCGCTCCTTCGTGGGTGTAGATGAACTGATTGTACTTCGACTGGTTCTCCATACCTGAACCCACGCAGCACCACATCGCCTCATTGGGAACAGAATAAACACGGTAGTGACGCGGACGGGCTGAAGTGAAATACACGTAGCCGCCGTGCTCGGGATGCTGGGTGGAGAGTATGTGGTTGAACATCGTGCGCTCGTAGAAATCTGCATACTCGGCCTTCGGAGACACGCGGAAGAGGTCTTCCGTCAACTTCAGCATATTGTAGGAGTTGCAGGTCTCGGGACCGTCGTCGTCATTGACGAAGTCGATGCAGGCTGCGGCACTGGGGAAGTGCTCGCGGCGGCTGTTTCCACCGAAAGCGAGAGAACGGTTGTGGGAAACCGTATACCAGAAGAAGCGTCCGGCCTCGGCATATTCCGGAGAGTCACTGAGTTCGCCGATGCGTGTGAAACCGATGGCCTTGGGCACCTGGGTGTTTGCGTGAAGGTTGTCCAGGCTGTCAATATCGTGAGACAGCGGCCTGAGGATGACTTTGTGGGAATAGCGCTTGGCGGCAGTCAGGTATTTCTCGTCGCCTGTCATTGCGTAGGCGTCAGCGAACATTTCGTTCATACCTCCCTGCTCATTGCGCATCATCTGCTCCATCTGCTCATCGCTGAGATCAGCAGTGATGTTGATGCCCCAGTCGCAGAAGCCGAGGAAGAGTTCTTTGGCCTTCTCGTTGCCGCAGTAGAGCCAGGCGTCGCGAAGGCCTGCGTACATCTTGTGAATGTTGTAGAAAGGAGCCCAGGCAGATGAATAGCGCCTGAAATTGCCTTCCTTGAAATTAATCCACAGAGAATCGCTCTGAGGGATGCCGCCGATGTAGCCCACACCCCAGGATGCATTGTTACGGGCATTTGCTTCAGCCACTTCTGCCAGTTCATCAATCATATAGTTCATCCTGCGCAGGCACTCCTCGTTGCCGGTTGTCTGCCAGTTCATAGCCATCGCGGTCAGATAGTGACCTGCCACGTGGCCGTCAAGACCGGCCCAGTTGGGATAGTATTCAGCTTTCTTGGGCAGTTTCGCCTCAGCCCTGAAAGGAGCCAGCAGGCGGTCTACGTCATACTGGAGAAGAACTTCGACGTTAAGGTCACGGGCGTGCTTGAACGGACCGTCAAGCAGCTTGACATCGCCGATGGGGAATTCGTTGCTGTAGAGACGGTCCTGGGCAGCTGACTGGAAACACAGCGCAAAGAGGACTGCAGCAATGATGGAAAATTTCTTGATCATATCGTTGTTCTATTTGAAAATCATACGGGCGAAGGCTGCCACAGACTTGCGCCAGGGCTGCCACTCGTGGTCGCCGGGGAATGACTGGAACTGCACGTCGACACCTGCGTCGCGCATCTTCTGAACTACTGCGCGGTTGTACTGCAGGCGGGGATCCTGCTCTCCGCAGGAGATGAACAGACAGTCAAAATCTTTGTTGAACTTGTCGGGAGCGGTCAGTATACCGGGGATGTTGGCCTCGAGGTCAAAGTTCGAAGCACCGTTGATGCCTCCGAACGCGCCTGTAGAGAATATTCCCACGTTGGCGAAAATGCCGGGCTCACGCAGGCCGATGAAGAATGACTGCCCGCCGCCCATCGACAGGCCGCACATTGCGCGGTGCCTGGGTTCGGCCTTCACACGGAAGGTCTGCTCGATGAACGGAATGATGCTTCCGAGCAGTTCTTCACGATAGGGCTGCATTCCCTCCCAGCTGTAAGTGCCCTGTCCGGCAGGCATACCGGCCTTGCGGGGCACGTTGGAGTTCACGCTCACCACAATCATCGGCATTGCTTCGCCGCGGGCGATGAGATTGTCAAGGATGGTGGCCGTGCGGCCCTGCTGGATCCATCCGCGATGGTCCTCTCCTCCTCCGTGGTGGATATACATCACGGGATATTTCTTCCTGCCCTTCTCATATCCGGGAGGAGTATAGACGAACACGGGCCTCCAGGTCTCTGTATATTTCGACCAGTAAACCAGCTCGCGGACCTGTCCATGCGGAACGTCCTGAGTCTCGAAAAGATCCATTCCAGGCTCGGGAATGTCGATGGCGCTTGACATACGGCTGCTGCCGTAATATGACTGGCTGGCCGGATCGGCCACTGACACTCCGTCTATCACGAGAGAATAGTAGTGGTAGCCCGGCATAACAGGCTTGGTGACGATGGTCCAGGTGCCTGTCTCGTCCTTTACGCCGTCGTGGCGGCCGGCAAGGTCAACCTGCACGCTGTTTGCCTGGGGAGCGCGCACCTTGAACACCACCGAGTTGTCGGACAGTATCTTGGGGAATCCGGTGGCATTCACATTGGTAACCGGAGAAACGGCCGTTTCAAGCCGCTTGTCCAGATCTGCAGGCAACTGGGCATACGCGGCACAAAAGCCGAATGCCAGGGCTGCCGTCAATAACAATCTCTTTATCATTCGTCTGATATTTAGATAACTTGGAATTCAATTGCCTGAAGGTCTTCGTCGCGTGACGAGCTGCCGTAGAGGATGCGGTATTTTCCAGGATAAACTGAAAGACCGTCCACAGCCTCGTCGTAGAACGAGAATGCCTCGCCGTCAAGGGTTATGCTGGCTTTCTTTGTAGCACCGGGGGCTATGGTGAGCTTTTCGAAGCCCTGGAGGGCCTTGATCGGAGCGTCAGCCTTGTCGAGAGCCTGGACATAGACCTGGACGGTCTCGGCTCCTTCCATCTTGCCGGTATTCTTCACGGGCACTGTGATCGTCACCTTGCCGTCCTTCTTCATAGAAGACTTGCTGATCTTCGCCTTGCCATACTCGAAAGTGGTGTAGCTCAGACCGTAGCCGAAAGCATACTGGGGTTTGCCGCGGAAATATTTGTAGGTGCGGTTGTCCATGCTGTAGTCAAGGAAATCCGGAAGGTCGTTTGTCGATGCATAGAAAGTGACAGGAAGCTTGCCTGAAGGGTTGTAGTCGCCGAAGATGACCTCAGCGAGAGCCTTTGAGCCGCCTTGGCCGGGATACCAGGCCTGAAGGAGGGCGTCATACTGTCCCTCTACACTGGCAAAGGCGATGGCTGAACCGGAGCAGTTGACAAATACTACGGGTTTTCCAGTAGCGTGCATCGCGCGAACGAGACGCTGCTGCACTGCAGGAAGCTCGATGTCGGCCTTGTCGCCGCCTTCACCTTCCATCTGGGCTGAGATACCGCCGATAATGATGATGGCGTCAGCATCCTTCACGAGGGCTTTCTCCTCTTCGAAGTCAGCGAACTTGCGCTGGCAGAAATCAGCTCGAAGCTGGGCGAAAGAAGCGTTTCCGCGACGATATTCTATCTCCACGTCGATGGGCTTGCCGGCCTGCACATCAAAGGTCTTGTAGGTCATACCACCCCTGCGGCCGAAACCGCGCATAGCAGGAGCGCCGCCTCTGTCATTTTCTACGACACGGCCGTTCACCTTGAGCACATAGCCGTTGTCGCTGCTCACGTAGTAGCTCATCGGGCCGGTAAAATCAGGCACATAGCGGCCTTTCACCCGTACTGAAATCTTGTCGGTGGGAACGCCTTCGGCAAAGCCGTATGCACCGAAGGTACTGAAGTTGAGTGCCTTGTAGTAACCGCTGGTCACAGGCTTGCCGCTCATTGAGTTGTTGTCCCAGAACTCTACGAACATACCCTGCCCCTCGTTGAAGTCGGGCAGGTGGTATATGGTGTTATAGTCGTCGGCCAGTTCGCAGCCTTTGCTGTAGATAATATTTACTCCGGGAAGGGCGGCCTTGATGCCGTCAAGCAGGCTGTGGGTATGCTCGGCAGTCGGGGTACCGCCATAGTTTCCGTTGAGCAGGGCGGCATTGTCGGCATTGGGGCCTATGACTGCCAGAGTCTTGATGTTCTTCGAGAGCGGAAGAACGCCGTTGTTGTGGAGCAGGACCATAGCCTCACGTGCTGCCTGCGTTGCAAGAGCATCGTGTTCCTCGCTGCTGATCACGTCCTCGCCGAGATTGGCCCAGGGCAGGCGGTCAGCCGGATCGAACATACCAAGCTCGAAGCGGCCGCGGAGTATCTTGCGCAGGTGCGGGTCGAGATCGGACTCCTTGATGAGGCCTTTCTCTATACCTTCGAGCAGAGCCATCATAACCTTTCCGCACTCGAGGTCGGCTCCGTTGAGAGCCACCTCAACGGCTGCGCTGAGAGCGTCGGGCTGAGTCTCGTGCTGCCCGCGGTTGAAGTAGTTGTTGATGGCGTCGCAGTCGGTGACCACTATTCCGTCAAACTCCCATTTTCCGCGGAGGATGTCGTTCAGCAGACGGTCGTTGGAGCTGCAAGGCACGCCTTCATAGCGGTTGTATGCACTCATCACCTCACGGACGTTGCCTTCCACCACCAGTTTCTTGAAAGCGGGAAGGTAGGTCTCCCAGAGGTCACGCTGCGACACGCGGGCGTCGTAAGTGTGACGGAGAGGCTCCGGACCGCTGTGCACGGCATAGTGCTTTGCACAGGCGTGAGTCTTGATATAGTGCTTGTCGTTGCCCTGCATTCCAAGGACGGTCTGCAGGCCGAGAACTCCGGAAAGATAGGGATCCTCGCCGCAGGTCTCCTGTCCGCGTCCCCAGCGGGGGTCACGGAATATGTTGATGTTCGGGCACCAGAACGACAGCTCGGGATTGCCGGGATAGTAGGTCACACCCATCGGCACGTTGAATATGTCGTGGTCGGAGCGGTTCCAGTTGGCGCGGGCCTCGTCGGAAACCTGAGAGAAGACCTCGTACATCTGCTGCGGATTGAATGCGGCAGCCATTCCGATAGGCTGCGGGTATACAGTGTAGCCGTCCTGGCGCACACCGTGGCAGGCCTCGCTCCACCAGTTGTATGACGGAATGTTGAGACGGTCGATGGACACGTTCTTGTTCATCATCAGGCCGACCTTTTCCTCTACGGTGAGCAGAGACATAAGGTTGTCGATGCGGTCTTCGATGTTCAGGTCAGGATTCCAGAAGGGATATTCATAAGTCTGTTTCGGTCCGCAGGATGTGCAGAGCAGAACCAGGGAAAAGAGGCTTATCAGAAGTTTTTTCATAGACCGGAATTACTTGAAAAGAATTTGTGCTATGTGTGTAAGATAGTCACGGCAGTTCATCCAGGTGTGGCCGCCGTCGGGAGTATAGAATGTATGCTTTACACCGTTCGCAGTAAGATATGCATCCAGTCCGCGTGAGGCTTCGATCAGGAAGTCTGAGGTGCCGGTGCCTATCCACACGAGCTTGTAGTTCTTGTTGATGGTATTCACCGGGGCATATGTGCCGTTGCTGAAGTTGGTCTCGTACTCATTGCCGAAGATGGCCGGAGCCATCGCGCATACCCATTGGAATTCCTTGGGGTTGCCGAGGCCCGTTGCGAGAGCCTGACGGCCGCCGAGAGAGAAACCTGCCACGGCACGGTCGCGGGCAGATGTCTTCACTGCATAGTTGGCCTCGATGAACGGCTTCACGTCGTTGATGATCTCCTTCGCTACGCGGTCGGTGTCCATTGAGTCATATCTGTCTGCAAGGCCCTGACGCATCATCTCGGGATAAGGGTTGGCATAGGGCATCACAACGATCATACGCTTGGCCAATCCGGCTGCGATTAGGTTGTCGAGGATGTTGTTCACGCGACCCACCTTGAACCAGGTCTCCCAGGTGTCTGTCATACCGTGGATGAGGTAGAGCACGGGAAGTTTCTCCTTTCCGGCGGGGTTGTAGCCGGCAGGAGTGTAGACGCACATCTGACGGTCGATGCCGCAGGTGTTGGAATGGTAGAAACGGTAGGTCACCTTGCCGTGAGGCACGTTCTGGATGTCCTGGACTGAAGGTTCGGGGCCCTTGACGTCAGCAAGGGAGTATTTGAACCCTTCGTTGGGGAAGATGAACATATTATTGGGATCGGCCACCTTGGTGCCGTCTATCACAAAGGCATAGGGATAGATGTCAGGCTTGCCGGGAGTGACGGTTATTGTCCAAACACCGTTCTCGCCCTTGGACATAGGCATTGCCTGGGGAAGCATCTGGCAGTCAAGCTCCACAGACTTGGCATCTGCAGCCTGGCAGCGGAAGGTCACCGAGCCGTCTGCATTGTATTCGGGAGAAACTACGCCTGCCGGGAAGAGGCGGGCCATAACCTGCGGAGTAAGACGCTGGTTGTCTCCTGCCTGGGGAGGCTGAGCCTGGCTGAGCAGCGGGAGCATCACGAGCATAGCCGCTGCGATAAGTATTCTATATGATTTCATAGTACGTTTCATATCTCGTTATTACTGAAAAAGAAGGGGCAGGGTTTCGTCGAGGAAATACTTGGCGTTCATCCAGGTATGGCCGAACTTGCCGGTGGTGAACACCTTCACGTTCTTGATGCCTTTACTGTCGAGGAAATCCATATAGTCCTTGGCGTTGCCATAGAGGAAATCGTCGGTGCCTACGCCCAGCCAGAACAGGTGGATCTTGTCGTTGATCTTCGGATCGTCATAGATTCCTCCCGGAAGGGTTGTGCTGGTGAACGAGCTGTAAGAGCACAGCCAGGAGAACTTGTCGAGGTTTGTCAGACCGATTGAAAGGCCCTGGTTGCCGCCGCGTGAGAAACCGCCGATGGCGCGGTGGTCACGGTCGTTGATGGTGCGGTAGTTCTTTTCAACGAAAGGCATCAGGTCCTTGACCATATCGTTGGTGAAGAGGTCACCGCGCGGTGCCTGACCTGCCGGGAAATATTTGGACGGATTGCCGTAAGGAAGCACGATGATCATATCCTTGGCCTTTCCCTGTGCAATCAGGTTGTCGAGGATGAGGTTCATTCGTCCCACCTTGAAATATACTTCTTCAGTATCGGTAGTTCCGCTGATGAGATAGAACACGGGATACTTTTTATTCTTGTTCTTGTCGTACTGCGGAGGAGTGTAGACAATGGCATTGCCCCAGGTGCCGAGGCTTTCAGACCAGTAGTTCACGTAGTCCACGCTGCCGTGAGGCACATTGGTCAGGGCGTGCAGCAGAGGCTCTCCGTTGCCGCGTACATCGACTATACTGTTCTTGAAGGTCTCGTTCGGGAACCAGTCAGGATTCTGGGGGTCCATTATGGTCACGCCGTCAACAATGAAACTGTAGGGATACATATCGGGCTCTACGGGGCCGAGAGTGATCGACCATACGCCGTTCGCGCCTTTGACCATATCCTGCGTGCCTGCGAACTGGGCGTTCACTTTGACTGACTTGGCGTTGGGATCGCGATAGTTGAAGGTTACGGTGTTGTCGGGATTGACGATCGGTGACGCTGCAGAAGCGCCCATCGCTCCACCGGCCCCTCCGCCCATCATTCCGGGTCTGAAACCCTGACGGGGAAGATGGCGGATCTCTATGATAACCTTTCCTGTCTCGGGACCGCGCTCGACCTTCATCCACATCTCGGCATTCACCTGGGTACCCACGCCCATATCGGTGAGTTTGGCCTCGATGCCAGGTTCGCCTGTGCCTACGAGGTCAGCTTCGGTAAGTTCTCCTGACCAGAGTACGGGGCCATAACTGTGGTTTATGGTCCAGGTGCCGGGATCTATGCCGTCGAAGACATAGCGGTCCACACCTTCCTTGATCATCACGCGCTTGGTGTTCGGATCGTTGCGGCCGAAACCTGAGCGGCCCTGTCCACGCTTGTTGATCTCGACCTCGCCGCCGGTACCGTTGATTTCCTCTGTCTTCGGATAGAAGTAATCCAAGCCTGAGTCGAACGATTCTACCTCGAAGATATATTCGGGAGCGGTGTTGAGGCTGTGGAGCTTGAGATAGTTCTTGTCGTATACAATATAGCTGTTGTAGAGTTTGCCGGGCTCGATGCCATAGCGGATGATATATCCGTCGGCGCCGGGAACGGGCTCCCAGAGGAGCTCAGCCTCGCGACGGTCTTTCTGGTTGCGGACAACCTTGACGTCTGCCACTTTCACGCTTCCTGCTGAATAGGGATTGCCGAACACACGCAGGTCCTTGATGCTGAACTTGGCACCGTCGTGGCACTGGCGGGTGTTGGTCACCTTCACATAGCGTCCCTGCGCTGGTTTCGCGAGCTCTGTATAGTCGTGGTGGAAGTCAAACTTGTTGGCGGGTTTGTCAACGACCGTGATCCATTTCTGACCGTCGACAGATACCTCGACTTTGAAGCACTGGTAGAATTCCGGAAGTGCCGGTGCCGCGCCTCCGAATCCGCCGCCACCTGCCTGCTGGGCACCGATATGGTCCCAGTTGCACTGGATTGCATAGATGTCAGCCACCTTGCCGAGGTCAACCTGGAACCATTCGCCCGGATCGCCTGTCTCGGCAGCCCAGTTGGTCATGAAGTCCTCGTCAACTGCATTCTCGGGAACGAAGTTCTCGAAGGTAGATGAGACAGTGACTTTCTTCTGGTGTGAAAGGAGTTTCCATCCTGTCCAGTTGTTGTCGACAGCGTCGGTGCGTGTGCCAGGCCAGAACTGCGGGTAGTCGCCGAACTCCTCGTTTGCGTGCATCACACCCTCGGCGTCTACGGCAGTCGGGAATATGGCGAGTTCAGAGCCGCGGCCTGCTCCGCCGTAGCTGGCAGGAATCATGCAGATGGTCCACAACTGGCCGTTCTTGTCGTGGAAAGTGCTTCCGTGGCCTGCTCCCACTGCGAAACCGGTGGTCTTGAAAGTAAGAGGATTGTGCTCGGAATATGTGAAGGGTCCCATAGGACTGTCACCCACGTACACGCCGTGCGAGTATGAAAGGAGTTCCAGGCCGATAGCGGCATATTGGAGATAGTATTTTCCGTTGTGTTTTGTCATCCAGGGACCTTCGATCCAGGGATATTCCTCCTCGAAGTAGTCGCGGCGTCCGCCGAAGATGGAGTAGATCACATCGTCGTGGGTGCGTTTCTCGAAGCCGTGGTTCTTGTAGTCGCTGAAGAACAGGATGTTCGGGCCAGCAATCTCCTTGAAGGTCTTCTTGTCAAGCTCAACTACCTTGAAAGGCATCAGCTGCGACCATCCGTAATAAAGATATAGCCTTCCATCGTCATCGACGAACATATTTGCATCGCCGTAGCGGTCGCTGTCGAGCGTGCCGATCAACTCCCAGGTTCCGGCCTTGGGGTCAATGGCTCCGTAGACGTTCTTGTTGTTCATCGAGCAGCCGATAAGGCGGCCGTCCATTTCCACGACGGAAACCACGCCACCGGGATAATTCGGGGCGTCGACATAGGTCCAGTCCTTGAAGTCAGGAGAGTACCAATAGCCTTTACGGTGTGAGACAAAGAGGAAGTAGTCTCCCTGATAGACCAGGACTACAGGTTCTCCTCCGCGATAAGACCGCTCACCGGGGACAACCAGATCGAGCGGATTGCAGTAGGTGTTCAGCTCCTGACCGTTTGACACAAGTGACAAGAGCAGGACAACGGCCGTAAAAACGGCACGTGAGAAGGTTTTAGTTTGCATATGCAGTTTTAGTTAGGAATTCCTTACTCAAATTTAAACAAGCTTGCGCGCAAATCCAAAAAGTCCCGGCCACAATGACCGGGACTTCTTATGGAATTATGTAAAAATGCTTAAGGTCTGATGGGGTCTCCCATATCAGAAGCCTCGTTATCGTTGGCATCCAGTTTGAAGCGCATGAACTTCTGATTCTCCTTAGTGTAAGGCTCCCAGCCTATGCCAGGGTCGCCTGTCTTGGCAAAATTGGTCCAGGCGTCGATCATCTTGGTTGAAAGATCCCAGTCACCCTGGGTCCAGGGACGCCAGCAGTGCTTCAGGGACTTGAACACGAACCAGAGGTCTGATGAGTGGAATGCGCCTTTCAGACGGGCGGTAACCTCAGGGTGTGAACCGTCGTCAGGCAGCGGGCGTGCGAACTCGTAAGCCCAGGCCTTGTTGCCGTGCTCCTCGCGGTTGAGGCAGAATGCTGCAATGCCGCCTGACATATCGCCCATATCGTTGAGGGTATAGCCGATCATATACGGAACGTCTGCAAGAGTTCCGTCAGCGGCTGCTGCATCAAAGCTCTCGAGGCTTACATATCCGTCAACGACCGGGGAGCCGGTAATGTAGCCGTACTTGCCGCTGGCAGCGTTGTAGATGGTGCCGAGGGCGTGGATTGTCTCTGTTGCGGCGCGGCGCATCTTCTGGAGGTCAGTGAAGCCTGCCCAGTCCATAATCTCCTTGACCTGGTTTGCAGCCTCTTCAGGAGATGACGGACGGCGCATCATGCTCATACGGGCAGATGCTGCAGGTGCTGCTGCAGGACGGGCTGCAGGTGCTGCGGGAGCTGCCTGAGGAACGGTAAGTCCGCCGCCGGACATAATGACTGCCTTATGGAAAAGACCGCGGGCAAGAGGAGACTCGCAAAGGGTCTTCACGCTGCCGGCACCGGCACTCTGACCGAAGATCATCACATTGTCAGGGTCGCCGCCGAACTGGGCGATGTTCTTCTTGATCCACTTCAGAGCCTCGATCTGGTCGAGGATACCGTAGTTGCCGGAAACTCCGTGAGGGCTTTCAGCGGCAAGATCCGGATGGGTCAGGAAGCCGAAAACGCCGAGACGGTAGTTGATCGAAACGAGGACGACGTCTCTTGCGCCCCACTCCTGTGCATCGAACTCAGGCTCCGAACCGAAACCTTCGCGATATCCGCCTCCGTGTATCCAGAGAGCCACGGGGAGTTTCTTCTCGGGCTGGCCTGAAGCCTTGGTCCATACATTTGCATAGAGGCAGTCCTCACTGTAGGGAGCCTCTCCGCCATAGCCCCATTCGGTGTAATAGCCGCCGGGGTACTGGATAGCCTGATAGCTGGGATGGCCAAACCTGTCGCAGAGTTTCACGCCCTGCCAGGGAACCACAGGCTGCGGTTCTTTCCAACGGTTATCACCGATGGGCGGTGCGGCATAAGGAATGCCGCGGTATACGAGTACGCCTGGAATGTCAGTTGTTACACCTTGAATCTGTCCTCCCTCGATTGTGAGGACCGGGGTGTCGACAGTCTTGCTGCATCCGAAAAGGACGAGCACAGACAAAATCAGAAGAAGTTTTTTCATATCGTTTAGTGTTTAGTGATAAACATCCTTTTTAACGGTCGTTGAGAGTCTCTCGCCAAGTCTTGCCAGTAGCTACAGGAGCTGCGTGCGAGTGTCCCTCACCCTGGGCAGTGCCGACAGAAGCCCTGGTTGCCGAGGCCTTGGCCGGATGGGCCTTGTCCCAGGCCACAAAGGTGTCATAGTCAAAGTTCCACGACGAGCCTTCGGAGAGCTTCATGACCCTTGTGTATATCTGCGCACGGCTTGGAGCGTTGAAATTGTTGTAAATCATGTTGTTGTTCATCACGCTCTGCTCCGTCGGCCTCCATACTCCGCTCCAGTAGGTATAACCGCCTTCATAGGCACCGATTTTCTCATTGGAGAAGTTGCTGTCTTTAACGAATCTGCTCCAAAGGACGGCATTCGGGTCTGACGTGAAATCGACATTCACATACCAGTTGAGTTTTTGCCTGCCCTTGATATAGTTGACGGAACTTGAGGATATCGTTCCGGCATCACGGTAGGCATATTCATCCGCAAGCTTGGCGATGGCGTGTCCCGCCACCTCGTGAATGACTGTATTTGCCAGCTTCGATATTCCGCCACTGACGCTGACATCCTTGTACGGAACCCAGGCGACAGACGGTCCTGCTGCAAATACGCTTTCATCCTCTGCATCGGCCATATAAGCGGTGCCTCCATCCCTCTGGCTGTTCATAAGGACGAGGACGGCCACATTGTCCATCCTTGCTTCATCTCCGACAGCCTTCTTCGCATACTCATATACCTTACCGTTATTGCCGCCGACAGCGCTGCCATAGCCGAACGCTCCACTGAAGACCGTATTGTTGCCGTTGAAATATTCTTCATTCTTCGACACGGCATTGACAAGGTAGATGTTGAAGCGGTTCTTCAGAGATTTCACAGGTTCAACGGAGAAGAGGTCGGCCACGGCTTGTTTTGCGGCCTTTTCGAAAGTGCCGTTGCTGATCTGCCTGTCGGAGAAGGCATCTCCTGTAATCACAAGGTCCACACCATTACCCACAGAGGCTGTCTGCAAGGTGGTCACCTTGCCGTCAGCAGCATAGTTCGTTGATTCATAGTGTGACACTGGACTATCGAAGACGGATTCAAGATATGCAATTGTATTATCCAGCTTCTCAAAAGGATCGTCCAACAGAGTGGTATAAGACACCATCTGGTCAGGACCGATAATGACAACTGTGTTCATCATACCGCCAGGCCAACTGCTACCATGCTGCTCTGCATAGAAAGGAGCCGTCCCTTCCGGATATGCATAATGCATCTCCCAGGTGAAGGATTTCCAGGTCGCTCCGCTGTTGCTCAGTACATCTCGGAAATACTGTGTTTCCTTATACGGCTCATCGAATATGGTTGCAAAAGTGAGAATCTCAAGCCCGTCGTCCTTGTTGGCATTGTACAAAGGCACCAGTTGCCTGATGAACTCCCTGGCGGCTCCGTTTTCCGGGTCGAGATGAGCAAAGACCGTATATGCATTCTTCTTTACCTCTGCTTCAATATCGATAGTCTCCCCGTTGATGCCGGTAATTATCGGTGATTTGGGAGCAGGCAAATGGGAGTTTATAAGATCCTCCCTTGTGAAATCATTGAATAAAAACATATACGGCCATATATCCCAGTACTTG
>JAEEGG010004433.1_pt1 | contig 33984 bp, 29 predicted proteins | sample 9134161 | NCBI WGS metagenome assembly JAEEGG01 (sample SAMN16246543, study PRJNA631951) | gut metagenome | biome: gut microbiome; feature: rumen; material: CR-attached | host: Bos | place: Iran: Karaj | collected 2018-10 | reverse complement strand
CTTGAACCGACACCTTGACAAAACCCGCCGCCTTTTGAGTAAAAGGCGGCGGGTTTTGGGCAAAAGGCACCGGGTTTTGAGTGAAACCCGGCGGGTTTTGGAGAAAAGGCGGCGGGTTTTGGCAAGCATCAGGGAAGGTTACTCAGCCAGCAGCCGCTCGGCCATGGCGCGCCCGAGGGCTTCGCACCGGGCGAGGGTGTCGGCATTGAGGGCCTGCTTGATTTCGACAGGCTCGCCGACGGGCTCGTACTTCAATTTCTCCTCATTCCATCGGGAAATTTCGCTCACGGCCTTCGAGGCCCAGCTGAACGAGCCGAACCAGCCGAAGAGGCGGCCCTTGATGTCCTTCTGCGACAGTTCGTCGAGCAGGACGTTCATCTCGTGGTAGAGACCGGTGTTGTAGGTGGGGGCACCGACGATGAGTCCACGGTAGCGGAACAGGTCGCGGATGATATAGGAGTGGTGGGTCTTCGAGACGTTGTACATCACGATGTTCTTCAGACCGGCCTGGGCGGCGGCGCGGGCAATGACCTCGGCGGCGCGCTCGGTGTTGCCGTACATCGTGCCGTAGCAGATGACGAGACCCGGCTCGGCCTCATAGCGCGAGAGGCGGTCGTAGATGCCGATAACCTTCCCGGCATACTCGTGCCAGACGGGGCCGTGGGTGGAGCAGATGTAGTCGACCTTGACGCCGGCGAGCTTCTTCAGGGCCATCTGCACGGGCGTGCCGTACTTGCCGACGATGTTGGAGTAGTAGCGCGTCATCTCGAGCCAGAAGGTGTCGCAGTTCATCTGCTCGTCGACGTAGGCGCCGTTGAGGGCGCCGAAGCAGCCGAAGGCGTCGCCGGAGAAGAGTACTGTTTGTTGCTGTAATACAGCAACAGACGGGACGGTGGCGAGGGTCATCATCGTCTCGGGCCAGTGGACCATGGGGGTGAGGACGAACTGAAGCTGGTGGGCGCCGAGGGCGAGGGTGTCGCCGTTCTTCACCTCGTGGAGGCCGGTGGTCAGGCGGTAGAAGCCGGCCATCATGTCGAAGGTCTTCTTGTTGCCGATAATCTCGATGTTGGGATAGAACTGGCGGAGCAGGGCCAGCGAGCCGCTGTGGTCGGGCTCCATGTGGTTAACGACGACGTAGTCGATGGGACGGTCGCCGATGACCTCGCGGATGTTCTCGAGGAAGGGCATGAAGAAGTCGACCTCGACGGTGTCGATGAGGCAGACTTTCTCGTCGTCGATGATGTAGGCGTTATAGCTCACGCCGTTGGGGAGGGGCCAGAGGCCCTCGAAGAGCGTCTTGTTGCGGTCGTTGACGCCGACGTAGTAGATTTTGCTGGTGATTTCTTTCATATTGTTGGGTTTTTTTTATGGGCTGGATGGGCTGGATGGGCAATGTGGGGTTATTGGGGGAGGCGCATCTTGGCGGCAAAGTCGGGGTCGATGCTGTTGTTCAGCGTCTGGCAGCAGTTGGCCGAGAAGGCCTGGGCGCAGGCCATGATCTGGTCCCACTGCTGCTCGGTGAGCCCGCGCTCGATGTCGTCGCGGGTGATGCCGTAGCGGATGAGGCCGTAGACGAAGCCGGCGTTGAAGTTGTCGCCGGCACCGATGGTGCTGACGGTCTCGGTAGGCGGAACGGGGTACTGCTTGCTGAAGCCCTGCTCGGCCCTGACCTCGACGGGCTGGGCACCACGGGTGTAGATGAACTTCTTGGTATAGAACGATATCTCGGAGCGGTAGACGCTGTCGGCATCGTTCTTGTTGTACATCACCAGGAAGTCCTCGTCGGAGCCGCGCACGATGTCGGCCAGCTCGAAGTTCTCGAGCAGGTTCGACGTTACCTTGACCAAATCGCTCTTATGCGACGCACGGTAGTTGACGTCGTAGTAGAGGATGGCCCCGCGCTGACGGGCGTACTCGAGGAAGCCCTGCACCTGCGGGCGCACCACGGGATTGATGGCGAAGAACGAGCCGAAGAGCACGACGTCGTTCTCATTGACCTCGGGATTGACGAAGTCGAGCTGGTCGTGGGGGTGGTCCTTGTAGAAGATGTAGTCGGCATTGTTCTGCTCGTCGAGGAAGGCGAGCGAAATGGGCGACTTCGAGTCGGGGAAGACGCAGACGTTAGAAGCGTCGACGCCATTCTCCTCGAGATAGCTGATGACGCGCCGGCCCACGCGGTCGTTGCCGGCCTCGCTGATGAACATGGTGCTGACGCCGGCGCGCCCCAGCGAGATGACAGAGTTGAAGGCCGAGCCGCCGGGCACGGCCTGTATGGGCTGCTCGCCCTTGAAGATGATGTCGAGAACCGTCTCGCCTATTCCTATTACTTTGCGCATACTTTACACGTTTAGGCTGCAAAGTTACGAATAAAGATGATAAAAGAGGAAAGTGAAGCGTGAAAAAGTTAAAAATACGTGCGAAAAACCATGTATTCTGCATCGGCTTCAATACGGAAGGTGGTGCCAAGAGCCTCGTTGAGCGTCCCCTGCCAGAGTTGCTGGTAAGGGTATGCCTGCCACTTCAGCCCCTCGGAGACGAGGCGGGTGCAGCCGAAGTTGAAGAGACTGACCTGCTGGCCGGGCATGGAGTCGAACGTTGCCGAGCCGGAGGCAGGGACGAACCAGCCGTCGTCGGTAGCCATCAGTACGTCGAGGCCGAAGTCGCGGTAGTAGCGCATGAGCAGAGCAATGTTGCCAAGGGTATGGTCTTCGCGGCGGCCCGTGGCACCGAGGTAGGCGAGGCGTCGCAGCCCGCGGGCCATGCAGTGGCGCGTAGCCTTTGTCAGGTCGTTGTCCTCCTGCTCGCTGACCTGTATCAGGCGCTGGCGCAGGTCGTCGGGCACGGAGTCGCCGTCGCCCACGATGGCGTCGCACTGAGGCCAGTGGCGGGCAGCCCCGTCGCAACAGACGACGTAGCGAGCCTCGCGCAGCAGTCGCAGCGGCTCGTCGGCGGTGGGGAACGAGCCGTTGGCCAGAATCACAGCGTCAAACCCTGTCATACTTGGTGATTTTGGCCATCGACTTCCACTTGTAATAACCGGCAATGGCGATGATGACATAAAGCCCGTATAGCCCGGCCTTGAAGGGGATGTCCTTTTGGACATAGAGCACACAGCACACCACGTCGACCACTATCCAGAACCACCACTGCTCCAGATACTTGCGGGCCAGTGCCCACATGCCGATGAACGACAAGGCATTGGTGAACGAGTCGAGCAGGGGCACGGTGGAGTTAGTCCACGTGACTAAAATATAGTAGATGACGCCCCAGGACAGGAAGAAGCATGCCGCAGCCGGCAGGTACAGCCGTCGGGGCATGTGGATGATGGGCAGCGACTGCTTCAGCTTCCTGGTCTTCTTGAACTTCCAGACGAAAAGACCGTAGACGGCTGCCAGCGTGTAGTAGCAGGCCATGCCGGCATCGCCGTAGAGCCCGTGACTGTAGTACAGGTAGACATCGAGGGCTGGCATGACGATGCCTACCACCCAGAGGGCGATATGGGCACGGTACTCGAGCCAGATGTAAATCAGTCCGAGTACCGTGGTGATGATGTCGAGCCAGTCTAATTCCATTGTTTAGAAGTTCAGTGACAGGTGAGCCATCATGTTGAACGGAGCAGAGGGGGCAAAGCCTGCCTCGTACTGGTCGCTGGTGTCCCATCCTGTAGCCACCACAGCGCCGTTTTCCCTGCTGAAGGCAGGCGCTGCCCATCCGTTGTTGTCGTACTCAGCCGAGAAGAGGTTGTAGAGGGTGACGCCGAGGGTGACATCCTTCAGGCCGAACTTCGGCAGCTGGAAGTTGTAGCTCAGGTCGAGGTTCGTGGTGAAGTGCCCGTCGAGCATCATGCTCACGTCCACGGGCTTGCCGTCGTCGTCGAGTGTCTTGTAGCTCTCGAAGCCGGTGTTCGTCAGGTACTGCTTGCTGACATACTGGCTCTGGGCGCTGGCGCTGAAGCCTCGGTAACTGAAGCTGAAGATGTTGTTGACAATCCAGTCGGGCGAGAAGGCCAGCGGCTGGTCGCCGAGGTCGGCCACGCTCCCGTCGGTCAGCTGTACGGTGATGCCTTTCACGCGGTTCCTTGACCATGTGGCATTGGCATCCCAACGGAACCAGTCGACCGGTTTCCATGCCGCCTCTGCCTCCACGCCGAGGCGGAAGCTCTTGTCGAGGTTGCGGGTAACGGCCTCACCTATCTTATCAATCTCGCCCGTCAGTACGAACTGGTCTTTATAGTCCATCCAATAAAGGTTGAGTCCGGCCGAGAATGTCGGACTCTGGTACTTATAGCCCGCTTCCAGGTCGTTCAGCCGCTCGGCCTTCGGCATGGGCAGCTCGGCGTTCATGTTGTTCTGATAATTATTGCGGGTAGGCTCTTTATGGGCTATGGCATACGAGACATAGACCTTGTGGTTGGGCGTGATGTCGTAGTTCAGTCCGGCCTTGGGGTTGAAGAAGTCGAACGATTCCTTCATGTCGTAGACAATGCGCTTGCTGGCGTCCCAGTTGATTTCATCGGTGGGGCCGACCATCTTTATGCCGAGGTGACGGTACTGCATATCGACATACGCATTCAGTCCGGGCAGGAAGTCGTACGTCAGTTTGCCGTAGGCGTTGAAGTCGGTCTTCTTGGCATTCTCGTCGTAATAGGGGCTGTTGGGCATCAGGTCGTTGACGGGGTTCTTCACCCACTTGATGACTCCGAAGTGGTCGCCGTCATACTTGTTCCAGCCACCGCCGAGCGTAGCCTGCAGGTTCTCGCGGTTGTTGTAGTTCAGCGAGGCCACAACACCGTAGAAGTCGTTGTCCATCTTCTTCTGGCGCACCAGGTCGCTCTTGGCCCAGGTCATTTCCGGGTCGAGTTCATACTCAAAGAGCGTCCTTTTGCGCTTATACTCCTCGTAGTAGCCGTTGCCCTTCGTGTAGTGCAGCGCCGTATTGAGGTTCAGCTCGCGGCTCAGCCGCTGGTTCCATATCAGCTGGTAGTTCTGCTGGTGGTAGTTGTCGGTCTGGTTGTCGTAGTACCGGGTGTTTCCCTCGTCGTCATAATACTCGCCGCAGGAGTTGTAGCGGCGGCCATAAAGGCTCTGCTCATACTTCGACGTGTAGTTCCAGGCGTGATAGGTTTCCTCCGTGCCGTTGAAGGTAATGAATTTCACCACCGTGTTGTCGCCAAACCAGCCTGCCTGAATGAAGTAGCTGTTCAGCTTGGTCGAGGCGCGGTCCAGATAGCCTTTCGAGCCGATGTTCGACAGGCGTCCCTGAATGCCCCAGTGTTCGCCTAACAGTCCTGTTCCGAAGCGCAGCGTCTCTTTGTGCGAGTAGTAGGAACCGCCACTGAAGTCCATTCCTACGAAGGGCTGCGTGCCGATGTTCTCCGTCTGCATGTTCAATGTGGCACCGAAGGCACCGGCGCCGTTGGTCGACGTTCCGACACCGCGCTGTATCTGCATCGACTGCACGCTGGAGGCAAAGTCGCCCATGTTGACCCAGTAGAGTTGTGCGCTCTCGGCATCGTTCATGGGTATGCCGTTGGCCGTGATGTTGATGCGCGAAGGGTCGGTGCCGCGCACGCGGAGCGACGTGTAGCCTATGCCGTTGCCGGCGTCAGAGGTCAGCGTTACGGAGGGGGTCAGCGACAGCAGGTAGGGCACGTCCTTTCCGTAGTTCACCTGCTTCAGCTGTTCACGGTTCATGTTGGTGAAGGCCATGGGCGTCTTCTTCGTGGCGCGGATGGAGGACACCTGTACATCCTGCAGCTCGACCGACTTCAGCGAGTCCACGGGCTCTACCGCGTTAACACCTGTTGCCCACAGTGTGACAACCATCAAAACAATCTTTTTCATTCGTCTTGTACCTTTAATTAATAAATAATGTAAAGGGGAATACTGTGATAAAACTACTATCCATCCCTACGCCGGCATTACCCGGATCAGGTTTAGAGGGTATCATCTCAGCCGCCAACAGGCGGCACCCCTTGAATTGCGGGTGCAAAGGTACGACAAAAAAATAAAAGGACAAAACGTTTTGCCCTTTTATTTTTTTGTCGTACCTTTGCCGACCGTATGAAATGGAAAGTAATAGCATTCGACGCCGACGACACGCTGTGGGACTGCCAGTCGCACTTTGAGCAGGTGGAACAGCGGCTCTACGGGCTGATAGCCCCCTACTGCGACGACCCGGCCCATGAGCTGTTCGTCACTGAGAGCGGCAACATGGCCAACCTGGGCTATGGCTGCAAGGCGTTCACAATATCTGTTATAGAGACGGCACTGCGCGTGGGCGGCAGCCATGTCAGTGTTCAGCAACTTTCCGAGCTGCTGTCCGCCTGCAAGCAGCTGCTCCACCTTCCGGCAACGCCGCTGCCGGGCGTGGAGGAGACGCTCCAGCGACTGCGCGAGGAGCGCGACTACCGCATGGTGTGCTTCACCAAGGGCGAGCTGCAGGACCAGGAGAACAAGCTGAAGCGCTCAGGACTGCTCCGCTTCTTCGACGACGTGGAGATAACGAGCGACAAGTCACAGCGCGAGTTTCTCGCCCTGTGCGAGCACCAGCAGTGTCATCCGTCGGAGCTGCTCATGGTGGGCAACTCGCTGAAGAGCGACTGTGCCCCGGCACTGGCCATCGGCGGCTGGGCCATCCATATACCGTTCCACGTCATGTGGCAATTGGAAGTGCATGAGGACTTCGACCACGAGCGGCTCATAAAAATTGAGCAGTTCAGCGAACTGCTCAATATCCTATAGCCATCGACGGCGTGTTTACTTCAGGGTGAACAGGAACTCTATGTCGTAATCGCTGAAATTGCCCTTCAGCGTCAGCTTGCACGTGTCAGGGTTCTTCGAGAACTCCACCGAAGCGTCACCGGAGAAGAGCGAAATGGCGTTCAGCTTGTCGTTCCAGGTGTAGACCAGCTTGCCGGCATTCATGTCGGTCCAGCGCCATACGCCCACGTCGTCCCTGCGGTTCTGGTAGTTGATGGAGAACAGGCCGTGGGAGTCGAAGTAAATGCCCTCGATGATGGTGTTGGCTTCAAACTCGTCCTTCAGCTTCCCGAAGTTGCTTTCGTACCACTCCTTCACCTTGGCCAGGTCGATGGGACCTTTGAAGTCCTTTGCGACCTTGATGCCTTCGACCTTGCCGATAGCCCTGACGTTCTCGACAGTCCAGGCGCGACTGCACAGGTTGTCGGTCATCTCGCCGGGAACCACAGCCCCCGACGTGTCGATGGTGCCACGCGTCTTGATAGTGGTGCCGTTCTTCCACTTGATGGTTACTTCAACGTCGTTCCCCGACTGTCCAGCGAAGGAGATGGTCATGCCGTTGGAGAACGTGAAAACGCCGTTGGAGGACGTGTACTTGCCGAAATCAAAGGAGCAGCCAGTCAAGTCGACAGACCGCGTTGCACGTGCTCCGTTACCGGCATCCTCGATGGCTATCATGTAAACGCCGCTCTCCATCAGGCGCAGCTGCCTGATGCCCTTCTCGTTTGACTGAAGGTTCACCACCCGAGCCTCGGTCTTGTAGGGAGGAGGGGTAAGCACCACGACACCGCTGCTGCTGCCGCCACTGCCATTGCTGTTGTCGTCATCGTCGTCGCCACATGCTGTCGTGGCGAACAGAGCTGTGGCCGCAAGGGCCATCATCAGAAAAATCTTTTTCATACTTTGTTCAGTTTGTTATTCGCCTAAACTTAAAGAATTCTTCCCGTAAGCCTGATGGTAAGCGCCGGCCAGACCACAATCTTCGTCATGGCGTCGAAATACTTGTCGCTGTCGCTACCCAGGTCGTCCTTGGTGACCTCCAGGTCCTTGCCCGTCTGCTTCTCGTAGAGCTTCGGCTTGCCCCAGAACATGACACCCAGGTCGCCGCTGACGCCGAATCGCTTGCGGGGAACGGAACGTCCGAATCCGATTCCGACGTAGGGGCGGAACTTGTTAACCTTGATGGTGGCCTTGGCTATACCATCGTCGTCGAACTCAACGATGTAGTCGCCAATGAGCAGACCCTCGCCCTTGTCGAAGGCGGTGACGGGGATGGTGTTCTCGGCCTTGACCACTTCATCAGTACCGAGATAGAAGCCCGTGGTGAAGCGGAAGGGAACGGTACGGAACGGGTACACGTCGAGCAGCAGCTTGGCAGTTCCCAGATCGAGCTTTCCCTCCACCTCGGTCTTCTTGGTGGGCTGGCCTTTCGCACGGTATTCGATGTCTTCCTTGTGCTTGATGCCCGAGAAGAAATCGTAGCCGGCACGCACCTGCAGATATTCGGTGACGGGAGCTGCCAGGTCGAGTCCGATACCCGTTGTACCGAGGGTCAGACCGAATGAGAGGTGGTCGAAGATGCCAAACTCCTCTACCTTGTCCTGTGCCTGAGCAGGCATTGCAAACAGAGTCATTGCCAGTGCGGCAAAACCCGTGATAAATAGTTTCTTCGTTCTTTTCATACGCTTTAGGTTGTTTGAAATTATACAATAGTTGAGTCTTTTGGCGACAAAGATACAAAAAATATCTGAATAAGAATCATGATTTGCAAATTATTTCGTAACTTTGCACCCTAATTGTCAGATACCTATTTAATATATATACATGGAAAAGAAGAATTACAAGCGAATAACCGTGACGTCTGCCCTACCCTACGCTAACGGCGGCGTACACATCGGACACCTGGCCGGCGTCTACGTGCCGGCCGACATATACGTGCGCTACCTCAGGCTGAAGAAGCGCGAAGTGTTGTTCATCGGCGGCAGCGACGAGCACGGCGTACCCATCACCGTCCGCGCCCGCAAGGAGGGCATCACACCCCAGGACGTGGTGGACCGCTACCACAAGATGATCAAGGACTCGTTCGAGGAGTTCGGCATCTCGTTCGACATCTACAGCCGCACCACCTCGGAGACGCACCATAAGTTTGCCGCCGACTGGTTCCGCAAGCTCTACGACGAGGGCAAGCTCGTGGAGGAGACCACCGAGCAGCTCTACGACGAGGAGGCCAAGCAGTTTCTGGCCGACCGCTACGTCGTAGGCGAGTGCCCCCACTGCCACAACGAGGGAGCCTATGGCGACCAGTGCGAGAAGTGCGGCCGCGACCTCTCGCCGACGGAGCTTATCAACCCGCGCTCGACCATCAGCGGCTCGACGCCGGTGCTGAAGAAGACGAAGAACTGGTATCTGCCCCTGAACGAGTATCAGGACTGGCTGCGCCAGTGGATTCTGGAGGAGCACAAGGAGTGGCGCCCCAATGTCTACGGCCAGTGCAAGTCGTGGCTCGACATGGACCTGCAGCCCCGCGCCATGACCCGCGACCTCGACTGGGGCATCCCCGTGCCCGTGGAGGGTGCCGAGGGCAAGGTGCTCTACGTCTGGTTTGACGCGCCCATCGGCTACGTCTCGAATACCGTCGAACTCTGCGCCAAGGAGCCCGAGAAGTGGGGCAACTGGGAGAAGTGGTGGCAGGACGAGGACACCCGACTCATCCACTTCATCGGCAAGGACAACATCGTGTTCCACTGCATCATCTTCCCCACGATGATGAAGGCTCACGGCAAGTACATCATGCCCGACAACGTGCCCGCCAACGAGTTCCTGAACCTGGAGAACGACAAGATTTCGACCTCAAGGAACTGGGCCGTCTGGCTGCACGAATACCTCGTCGACATGCCCGGCAAGCAGGACGTGCTGCGCTACGTGCTGACCGCCAATGCACCTGAGACGAAGGACAACAACTTCACTTGGAAAGACTTCCAGGACCGCAACAACAACGAACTGGTGGCCGTCTACGGCAACTTTGTGAACCGCGCCCTGCAGCTGACGAAGAAATACTGGAACGGCGTCGTTCCTGCCTGCGGCGAGCTGACCGACGTCGACAAGGCCGCCCTTGAGGAGTTCAAGGACGTGAAGGACCGCGTAGAGCGTCTGCTGGAGCAGTTCAAGTTCCGCGATGCCCAGTTTGAGGCCATGAACCTGGCCCGTATCGGCAACAAGTACATCACCGACTGCGAACCGTGGAAGGTGTGGAAGAACGACCCGAAGCGCTGCGAGACTATCCTGAACATCTGCCTACAGCTGACGGCCAACCTCGCCATTGCCTTCGAGCCGTTCCTGCCCTTCTCGTCGAAGAAACTGCGCGAGATGCTGAACATCGACAGCTTCGAGTGGGAGCAGCTCGGCTCGACCGACCTGCTGAAGGCTGGCCACCAGCTTGGTGAACCCGCCCTGCTCTTCGAGAAGATTGAGGACGAGGTCATCCAGAAGCAGCTCGACAAACTGGAAGCCACCAAGAAAGCCAACGAGGCTGCCGCCTTTAAGCCTGCTGAAATTAAGGAAACTGTTAGTTTCGAGGACTTCGAGAAGCTCGACATCCGCGTGGGCTTGGTAAAGGACTGCCAGAAGGTGAAGAAGTCGAAGAAACTGCTGCAGTTCACCATCGACGACGGGTCGGGCCAGGACCGCACCATCTGCTCGGGCATTGCCGCCTTCTATGAGAATCCCGAGGAGCTTATCGGCAAGCGCATCCTCTTCGTGGCCAACTTCGCGCCACGCGCAATGATGGGCATCGAGAGTCAGGGCATGATTCTCTCGGCCGTCGATGCCGACGAGAGCCTCAGCGTTGTAACCACGACGAAGGACGTCAAACCAGGTAGTCAGGTTGGGTGAAAAGGTGGTGGCCATACGTCGTAGTAGCTGTGGCGGCTGTATTGTTGGCGGTCTTTGAGGCCGACCTCCTATACACCGCACAGGAGCAGAACCTGTTTCTCCATACGCCGCTGTTCTTCGAGCAGCAGATGGTGAGGGCGGGCGGACTGCTGACGTGGGCCGGCTGCTACCTGACGCAGTTCTTCTATTACCCCATGCTCGGGGCAGGTCTGCTGGGCCTGCTCTGGGCTTTTTTATTGTGGCTGCTCAGCCGCACTTTTACCCTTCTTAGCGAGCAAAGCGAGCAAGCTCGAGCGAACCCTTCACCCCACGCCCTTCACCTACTGCCCGTTGCCTGCCTGCTGACAACTATTACCACCTTGGGCTACTGGGTTTTCTACCTGAAACTGCCCGGAGCACTGTTCGACGCCACGCTGGGCACCATCATGGCCGTGCTGATGGCCTGGGCATACCGCTCACTGACGGCCCGCTACGGTCTGCGAACGGTGTTCATCCCGCTATCGGCATGTGTGGCCTATCCGCTGTTCGGGTTCTATGGTCTCTGGGGCGTGGCCTTGATGGGACTGTTGTCGTGGCGCACGAAAGACAGTTTCCGTATAGCCGACACCGTGCTGGCTCTGCTCGCCATCGTGGCCGTGCCGCTCATCTGCTACCACACCGTCTACCACGAGACGAACATCGCAAACATCTACTGGACGGCACTGCCCGTCTTCAGCTATAGCGACCACCGCTTCTTCGGCTATTACGTACCTTATATTATATTAGTAGCCACCATCGCCCTCTTCGCCTCCAAGGTAACTATTCCCCTCCCTCACAGAGAGGGGTTAGGGGTGGGTCTTCTGCTTGTTTTTGTCATCCTCGTTGCCGCGTTTTGGTACAAGGACGGCAATTTCCACCGCGAGCTGTCCATGAGCCGCTGCATCGACCGTCAGGACTGGAGCGGCGTGCTCAGCGAAGCCCGTAAAGCCAAGGAGCCGACGCGCGCCATCTGTCTGATGCGCAACCTCGCCCTATTCCGCTTGGGGCAGACGGGCAATGAGATGAGTCTCTACCCGAACGGCTCGGCACGGCCCAATGCGCCTTTCCCCGTCCGCATGGTGCATACCTACGGCAAGCGGCTCTACTTGGAGTATGGTATTCCCAACTACTGTTACCGCTGGTCGATGGAGGACGGCGTGGAGTACGGCTGGACCGTCGAGCGGCTGCGGCTGATGGTACTCTGCTCGCTGATTAACGGCGAATTCACCGCTGCCGAGCATTACATCAACCTGCTGAAGAAGACCGACTTCCACGATTCGTGGGCACGCCGATACCAGGACCTGCTTTACCGCCCACCACTCATTGCCAACGACCCGGCACTGAAGCCCATCCTGCCGCTGCTGCGCAACGACAACTTCCTGACCAGCGACCAGTCGCAACTGGAGCACTTCCTGATAGAGCACATTCTGAGTACACCGGGCAACACCCGAGAACAGCAGGAGCTGGCGCACTTCACCATGCGCTATTACAGAACGAACCGAAGCAAAATCATTGAGCCATGAAGAACATACTCAGTCTGATAATCCTTGTGGCTCTGTTGGGAGCCTGCCGTCAGGCTCAGGTGCCGGCCGACTTCAAGCAGGTGAGGCGCGATGTGCCCATCTATCCCGACTATACGGGCGTGACCATTCCCGTGAACATCGCCCCGCTGAACTTCGAGCTGTTGGCTCCTGCCGACGATGCCGTGACCCGTTTTACGGCGGGCAATCAGCAGCTGGTCTGCGGCGGCCTTAAGGTGCGCCCCGACATCGACCAGTGGCGGGCACTGACGGCGGCAGCCTGCGGCGACAGCATCGCCGTCGAGGTGTTTGCCGAGCAGGATGGGCAGTGGGTGCGCTTTACACCTTATTATATATATGTGTCGCCCGACAGCATCGATGCATACTTGAGCTACCGCATGATTTCACCGTCATACGTCTCCTACGAGGAGCTGACCATCAACCAGCGCTGCCTCGAGACGTTCGATGAGCAGGTCATCGCCGACAATATGCTCTGCTCAACCGAGGCCGGCGGACAGTGCATCAACTGCCATAGCTACCAGCAGTGGAACCCCGACCGTATGCAGTTGCACGCCCGCCATGCCCATGGCGGTACTGTCATCGCCTACGACGGGCAAGTCTCAAAGAGCACTTCTCAGCCAACCCCAGTCTATCCGGCCTGGCATCCCTCGCTGAAACTCATTGCCTACAGCACCAACAAGACGTTACAGACGTTCCATACCGCTGACCTGAACAAGATTGAGGTGATTGATGCCGAGAGCGACCTGCTGCTCTACGATATTGATAAACGCCAGATGACCGTTATCGAGCAGCAGCCCGACGAACTGGAGACATTCCCCTGCTGGTCGCCCGACGGCCGCTGGCTCTACTTTGCCAGTGCCCACTTTGAATATCCCGCCGATACGGTCGACATGAGCGAGATAACCTTGCGGGCTCAGGAGGTGAAGTACAGCCTATACCGTAAGTCGTTCAACCCCGACACCGGTGAACTCGGCTCCCGTGAACTGGTGTTTGCCGCCGATACAATGGGCATGAGCGCCACCCTGCCGCGCCTGTCGCCTGACGGCCGCTTCCTGATGTTTACGTTGGCCGCATGGGGCAACTTCCACATCTGGCACCGCGACGCCGACCTCTGGCTCATGGACCTGTCCGGTGAAGGGCGTATTCGCCCGCTGTCAGAACTGAACTCCGATGACACCGAGAGCTACCACTCCTGGTCGTCGAACGGCCGCTGGGTGGTCTTCTCATCGCGCCGCACCGACGGCATCTTCACCCGTCCGTTCTTCGCCCACATCGATGCCGACGGCCTCGCCTCGAAGCCCTTCGAACTGCCGATGCAGGACCCCGACCGCCACCGCCAGCTGCTGAAGAGCTACAACGTGCCCGAACTGATGCGCGGCCCCGTTAAGCTGACGCCCCAGCAGATAGCTGATGTCCTGAAAGGGCTATGACCGCCCGAACAGCCACTTCTTCAGGAAGGGACTGATGCGCAGAATGTTCGACGTGATGATAGAGAAGCCGATGACCAGCAAGCCTAAAATGACAGACAATATGATGTCAAGAACGAAGTTATGCGGATAGCTCTTGAAGAAAACACCCACGCTGGGCAAGTCGGGCATAAAAAGGAAATGTATCAGATAGATGTCGAGCGTGCGTCGGCCAATGTACTGTAGCGAGGCGCCTATTGGTGAGAGCTTGGTGAAGTACTGCTTATAGTGGCGGAAATACATGAAGACAATGGTCAGCAGTCCGAATCTTGCCATTGTCAATGGGATAATGGCCCACGTCATGCGCAACGTGCGCCACTTCAGGGCATCGAGGGTTGCCAGGATGACAATCAGGATGAGAAGTGGAAAGAACCACTTGGAGTCCATCAGCCTCTGTGCCTTGTCCCAGTAACGGTGAACGATGTTGCCATAAAGGAAGAAGGGAAAGTATAGGAGCACCTGCACAAGGCTACTGTCCTGAAGGAAATAAAACAGGTCGGTCTTTGCCCCCTTATAACCCGCTGCCCATGAGAAATACTTGGGCTGGTAGTTCGTCTCATAGAAAAGGAGGGATATGATAAATAGTAGTGTAATAGGAATCCACGACCTGACTTTAAGTTTGCTCTCGACATAGGAAAACAAGTAATATATAAGGAACATATAGAGCAGGGCAATGGTAAACCAGTAGCCGCCCTTCGTCGGTGAATGGAAGTTTGTCTCTACGGCTGTAAGGAAATTCTTATTCAGAATAGCTGCAGCCAGGAAGAAAAAGACCACGGTAGGAATGATTTGTACACGCAGTTTCTTGCCGACGAGCGACCCTAAATTACGAAGATTCCACACCTGAGAAGCCTTGTACGCCAGGAATCCACTGACAAAGAAGAAGAGCGGCATGCGGAACAATACAAGGAATGGTATGGCCGACGAATGCTTCCACTCCTCGCCAAACCCCATGCCGGCTACATGATTGGCAACAACCATAATCATGGTGAATCCGCGGAGGGCGTCCAACCACTCCAAACGAGGCTTCTTTGTTGTAATAATATCCATGATCGTTGCAAATATACTACATCCCCCACACCATTATCGGATGTCCATTATATTCCCGCTGCTCATGCCAGATACGTTCTTCCCATGATTTCTCGCCGGAGCGGTCGAAGATGATGAGGTGACCTTCGTCCACAGAGCCGACGGTGTCCATATACTCCCATGTCTGGCACAGACCGTCGCTGATGGTCTTCTCCAGACTATCGCGCCTGATTTTCAGTTCCATCACGATGCGCTGCACGGGGCCTCCATAGCCGTCGGTCAAGGGCTTGCGGATGAGCAGGTCGGTGCGCTTGCGCCCCAGGCCGTACTCCCGGTCGATGTAACCGCCACCGTTTACGATGCGCTGCAGGAATGCCTGAAGGAGCAACTGCGGGCCAGCCTCGGCATAGTCAAACTTGCCAATCCAGGAGTCGGCGTTCTGGCGGAAGAACTGCTGGAAGTCCAGGAGCAGCTTCTCCACGTTGATGCTGTTGTCGGCATTCTGATACCATTGCGGCTGCTGCAGCAGTTGTTGCTGGGTGCTGGCTGTCAGTTCACGGGGAATAATCTCACGGTATATGGCATTGGAAATGCGCAGCGGTTTGCCACGCTCCTTGGTTACAAGCCCCATGTCCTTGACATAAAGGATGTCCTCGTCGCCCATCTTCTCTTCGTCGGGTTCATCTTCGTTGGCCAGTATCGGCTCAATGACGCGCTTCACACGCGGCTCCTTCAGTTTGTCGATGAGGATGTCGATGTGGGTGTCGCGGCGGTAGATAATCTGCTCTTGGGCACGGTCAATCATTTCCGGAGTGATGACTACCGAGCGGTCGCGGTTCTCCCTGATTTCCATCGTCACCTCGTAGCCCAGCGCATTTACCAGCCAGGGCTGGCCTTCAGTAGCATTCCAAATCATGGGGAAGCAGGCCTCGTCGAACTGCTGACCCGTGGCTTTGGTGTGTTCCATATACAGGGTGTGTATCTCTTCCTTAGTAAAATTACCCAATCGCAATGACTTTGACTTGATGTTAAAGGCCGAGCCGCCAGTGACGATGTCCTGATTGCTGAGCACGATGCGGTAGTCGCGAACGTCGCGGATGCCGCAGAGGATGATGCTATTGGGGAAAGCCTGGGGGCGGCTGGCATAGCCGGAACGAATCTGGCGGAGGACGCCTACCAGGGAGTCGCCAACCAAAGCATCAATCTCGTCAAGAATCAGTACAAATGGTTTGTGCAGAGAACTTGACAGCCTGGCCAGAAATGTGGAAAGGATGGCGTTGGGGTCTACGTTCTTCCGCACTTCACGACTGAGCTCTACTGGCCATTCTTCACCTATGATATAGCTGCACTCGCGAGCTATGACGTCGCAGGTGCCAGCAACAACGCTGGGCATGTTGTTGCGCGAGGCCTGGCCACCCTCCACGTTGGCATAGACAGCCACATAGTCGCCTTGACGGTTCAGATAGTCGCGTAAAGCCAGCATACAAGTGGTCTTGCCCGTCTGGCGGGGGGCATGCAGTACGAAATACTTTCGCTGATGTATCAGCATCATCACGTCGTCAAGGTCGAATCGGCTTAGCGGGTCAACCTCATAATGAATGTCCGACTGGTTCGGACCTGCGGTGTTGAAGAACTTTTCCATTGCCTAAGCATTTAATCCGCTGCGAAGATACAACATTTTTCTTAAATAAGAAAATTTTTGTAAGTTTTCGTCTATTATTTTTGCCTGTTCCATCTTTATTTCTTACCTTTATGGCCTCAAATTATAATAAGGTACGCTATGCCAAGGAAAAAAGGGGGAATGTTGTTTGAGGTACACCCGACGCCGGTGAAGGGAAAGAACGGACGGAATCTGGTGTACGTGAGACCGGCAGGAGGAAAGAAGCTGTCGATGAAGGCACTGGAGGATTATTGTGACAAGTTCTACGGCATCCGGTTCGGCGAGCTGTCGAGGGCGATGGATGTGTTTCTGAGGGCTGCAGCCGAGCTGATGGCTCAGGGTTATCTCATCGACACGCCCATCGGCTCGTTTGCTCCGAGGTTGAAGTTGGTTCGCGAGATGACTGATGATGACGACGTAAAGGCTCGCGACGTGAGGTTCGACGGTGTGGACTATAAGCCTGGGAAACGCTGGAATGAGCAGCTGGAGAAATGGTCGGACGGCTTCACACCTGTCCACAACCCTGATACGCAGCGGCTCATGGCCGACCAGGAGCTGATGGACTGCTCGCTGCAGGAATGCCTGGGCCGCTTTAACGGATATGTCACTGTGGGTATCTTTGCCCGCCAGTCGGGGTTGACTTACTATTCAGCCCGTAAGCAATTGGAACAGTGGACGAAGGGTGACAACCCGCGGCTGCTGAAAACACGACGCGGACACGAATACATTTATACTGAGGTTTAGGCCTCAACAAACTATACTATGTATGCAATAGTTGGCATCAATTCTCTGATATTAAGAAACTTATCAATAGCATACAGGTGGTAATACTATACTATGAACTTGCTATACACTGTTTTATTTTGCGTATAGTCATAAGGTGTTTTGGGTATAGCCGCAAGATGTTTTGGGTATAGGCGAAAACTGGTAAGAGGCCGACTTAGTACCAGTATATAGACGACTTAGTACAACAAAGGTCCCAACTTTGGCCAAATAAGCCACCTACTTCCTTGCATATTCCGGATTTATTTCGTATATTTGCATCGCCATTGAAATTACCGTACAAGCTTATGAAGATAACGAAGATCAAGACCAAATTCGGAGCGTTTGGAGCTCCTGTATCAACAGAGTTGGACGCCATCGTGGAGCGCATGCGCTCTGACGACACCAAGGAAGCGGCAGAGCGCATACGCGCTGTAGCCATGCAGTCGCGTCTGATGATGGAGCAGGGCACACCACGCTATCTGCTGAAAGATGCCGACCGGCTACCTTATCTGCTGTTTAGTGCCACCTTCGGCAAAGGCGGTCTCGACAACCCCATCAGTTTCACGCAGTTACTGTTGCTCGACATTCCCTGTCCGGAGGGTCAGCGACAGGTCAGCGACCTAAAAAAGCGTGTGCAGCAGGTGCCATACACCGTGCTGGCCTTTGCTGGTGTGAGTGGAGTGACGCTGAAGGTGGTGGTAAGTTGCCAGTATGGCGACGGCTCCACACCTTGGAAGTCAGGTCCTGAGAGCCGAGAGGTGCTGGATACAGAGCGTTATCAGAAGTTTCTGAAGGACGCCCAGCAGAGTGCGGGCAGCCTATATACCACCCTGGTCCGTTGCAACCTCATGGTGGGTGACCCTACGCTCAGACGCGGTTGTCGCATGAGCTACGACCCACAGCTCTATTATAACCCCCAGGCCCAGCCGTTGCCTGTCATCCGTGAGGAGGGAAACGTGCTGGATGCCTATGAGGGAACGCGGACGGATGACGACGGCACCGTCATCTGGTATCCCGACTACAACGAGCGCGAGCGCATACAGATGGAGTTTCAGGTCTGCCTTTCGAAAGCTCTCGATGATGGTGGTGATGATGCAGAGCATTGCCTTCAGCTGCTGGCTGATTACTGTCGTAAGGCGGGCCTCGAAGAAGAAGCCTGCGTGGTGCGTACCTTGTGGCAGCAGCGCTTCAAGCCGATAGGCGAAGACATCGTTCGCAAGGTCTTCCGCAATACTTACAAAAAAACTTACAACGGGCGGATGCTCTCGCAGATGAACGAGAAGGAGCGCATAGTCCGCTTTATCGAGAATTTCCTTGCCCGCCGCTATCAGCTGCGGTATAACGTGGTGAAAGGCATGGTAGAGTTCCGCCCCAACGACCTGCGCTTCCAGCAGTGGCAGCCGCTGACCGACCGCCAGCTGCGCAGCATCGTGGTGGAGCAGATGAAGGAGGGCGGAGAGAGCTGGATGAACGACATACGCACCTACATCGAGTCGGCTCACATACCCGACTACAACCCCGTACACGAGTTCCTGGCCGGCTGTGGCGAGTGGGACCGCCGTGCCAACTACATCGAGGACTTCGCCCGTCGACTGCCCACCAACTACAGCCGCTGGCCGCAGTACTTCCATCGCTGGTTTTTGGCGATGGTGGCTCAGGCGCTCAATATCAACCGCGACTTCGGCAACTCGATGGTGCCCATGCTCATTGGCGGACAGGGCATCAAGAAGTCGAACTTCTGCAAAAACATCCTGCCGTCCTCCATGCGCGAATACTATATGGACGACATCAAGATGGACAATGCCGAGCAGGTGGAGCGCGTCTTGGGCCGCATGTGGCTGGTGTGCATTGACGAGTACAATGCCAAGACCGCCCGTGAACAGGCCAAGATCAAGCGCATACTGACAGAGAAGGATGTGCAGATAAGGAAAATGCGCAGCGACCAGTACACCATGATGCCCCGTCTCTGCTCGTTCATCGCGACCACCAACGACCAGACGCCGCTGCCCTCGGGTGACGGAAGCCGCCGCTACCTCTGTGTCGAAGTGACGGCCGAGGCCGACATGAGCGGACGTATCCCCTACAAGCAGATGTATGCCCAAGCCGTAGCGGAGCTGAAAGCCCCCGACTGCCTCTATTGGTTCACCAGCGAGGACGAGCGCGAGATTCAGACCCACAACAGTCAGTACCAGCAGGAACTGCCTTTGGAACAGGTGCTTGCCAGCACCTTCGAGCCTGCCTCCGACCACCGCAAGGAACACCTCTGGACGGTTGCCGCTATCCAGAAGGAACTCTCCAACCGTCTCAGGGCCAGCGACGTGCCCAACCTGACGCAGCTCGGCAAGACCTTGAAGCTGATGAAATGGCCACGAGGCGGCAACACGGGTGTTCGCGGCTATTACCTGCAGCTGCGCAAGGAGTAGTCCATAGCATAGTCATTGCATGGTTATATCATAGATTAAATATAACTATGCAATGACTTTTGTATTGTTATTCAATAAGTTAAATGAATTATAGCATACATAGTATAGTAGAAATCCCAAATATGGATGTCACCCTCGTCCAAACAGCCATTTCTTGATGATGCGTAGTATATTCGACGTGATGATGCTGAAGTCAATGACAAGCAGGGCCAGGAATACCGAGAGCGAAGTGTCGAGCACGAAGTTGTGGCGGTTGGTATTGAAAGAAGACACCTTTTAATTTGAAAAAAATTTGGTGTTGTCCTGAAAAAATAATACCTTTGCAAAAAAAAAGAAATGGATAGTAAAAGGATATACTCCATCATAGTTGTCACATACAATAATGCAGCCGGGCTGAGTCGTACATTGGAAAGTGTCCGTTCGCTTGACTATAGTGAGCGAGAGACGATAGTAATTGATGGAGCCAGCAAGGACAATACGCAGGAGATTCTTTCTGCCAACAAAGACATTATCACCGTTTCTGTATCTGAGCCTGATACCGGCATCTATAATGCCATGAACAAAGGCATCAGATACATTACGGGCGACTTCGTCGTCTTTATGAATGCCGGCGACTGTTTCGCCCATTGTGGCGTATTGTCATTGGTAAACAGTTACGACGGTGATATCCTCTTAGGAGGCGAAACCTATGGAGGTCAAGTCAGAATGGTAAAGAATCATATGTCGCTCTACGACATCCTCTCCATTGGCATTAATCACCAGGCTGTTTACTACCGCAAGGAAGTCCTCCAGAAATATGGGTTTGACGAATCCTACAAACTCATCGCCGACTTGAAGTCCGTTGTTGAACCATTAGCCGAAGATAAGGTTTCCATTACATGTATCCCGGAAACCCTTGCCGTTTGTGAAGGCGGAGGAGTCAGCAAGCAACGATGGCGAGAAACGCTGGTAGAGAACCGGCGCATCATAGACGAAGTTGTCGATCCGTTCTATAAAGAGGATTATCAGAAGTTTGCACGCGTCAACAATCAAATGCTCGACGACTTCATCGTGCTTTCCTATTTTCATAAATTATTCCCGATAATAAGGATGTTAGCCAAGGTCGCACGGTTTCTCAATGACAAGTTCAAGCATATTCCGATGGAATAGCGTTAGCGAGATTTCCGCTGTAACCACCATTTATAGATATGCACCAAATAATATGAAAGCCGTGGTGGCAAGGCAAAAACCAGTCTGTCTGCCAATGGGATGGCATCATCTAATTTCCCTTTAAGTTGGTAATAATAGTCGTTATAAACAGAGAATTGCCTTAAATCAATAAACTTTTCGTAGGTTTTGACTTGTCGCAACCTAAAGTAGGGCTCCATCTGTTCCCATACGGGCTGCAAGGCTGCCTTAAGTAGTTCATCATATCGCTGTTCGTACTGAAGGGTCATTTCCGGATAAGAAGTTGTACCTTCATTATAAATATAATGGCTTTGCTCGATACAAAAGACTGTTTTCACTTTGGTCAAATACCGTATATGGAATAAGATGTCTTCTCCTATAAAAATCTGGCGTGGGATGTCGAGACAGCCTTCTAAAATGATGTCGCGTCGTAGCAAAATAGCCCAGATGGGCGGAAAAAGATTGTGTTGTGCGAGATAATCCTTGATAACCACCGACGGTTCGATTTTCCCTCGGCACTTAGAATCATACAGACAGCCCCATTGGTTCTGATACGGTACTATCACCTCGTCGGCATCATTGTTAATCATGGCTTCGTATGAGTTTCGGAGCGCATGGGGAAGTAATTCATCATCGCTGTCACAGAACATGACAAACCGTCCTTGGGCTTCCTCAACCCCAAGACGGCGAGCAGCAGTTACACCACTATTCTCCGTGTGAATCACCCTCAAACGACAGTCTTTACTGGCTACTTCATCGCAAATGATGCCAGAACTATCCGTTGAACCATCATCAATGGCAATCACCTCATAGTCATCAAAATCCTGCGACAAAGCACTTGTCAAACAGGACTTGACATATTGCTCTTTATTATATACTGGGATGATAATTGATATTTCCATTATTTTGTTACCAGATATTGCTATTCACCCTAATACAAGTCTTTTATTTGAGTTTCTCAACCTCTTGCAGCGAAATACCTAATTCTGCTGCAATGGCTTCATCGCTCATGCCAGACTTGAGGAATAATACTTCCTCGATATTCATGTCCTGACGCACCTTGGCATTAGTAGCGGCCTTGAGCAGACGGTGGACGATATGCTCCATGTCGGAGTCGCCTGCATATTTGGAGTCGTCGATATTCAGCACTTTGCGGTCGTCTTCCATGAGGTACCTGAATACCGCATCGTAGATGGGATTGGCAATACTAATCATTTGTTTTCCTTTCTTTTCTGCTGCAAATATACGCTTTTTCTGCGAAATAGCCAAGAAATCGAGGTAATATAATTCTTTCTTCGCTCGCTTTTACGCATTCGGAGACACATTTATTGCAAGTTCCTTATATTTTTCAAGACCACGAGACCGCCGACTTTAGGCGTAAATAATTCTTACCCCTTTTTCCGAATAAAAGCTATGCACTCATCCATCACCTTTGCGTGCAGCAGCTTCATGATGCCAGCATAAAGCAGGGTTGACATTAGGATGCGGGTAATAAGAAGAATAATCAGATTGGTGATACCAGTAGTAGCGATATAAGTAACAGCCATTACAAACAGACTCACTATTAAGAATGGAATTATGTCTTTCAGAACATCAAGTAAACGTAAATGCACTAACCGTTTAACCTGCAGTTGCCAAACCATAAGCCAAAGGACGGTTAGAGCAGAATTAGATAATACGATAGCCGTGATTCCTTTGCAATATAATAGCAATACCAATGCAAGCTGTATAACCATTTGCCCAATGTTACACCACATATATAAATCGGAACGCCCATTGGTAATGACCACATTCTGATAAAGAACATAAAAGGGCATAAAAGCACCTCCAATACATAAAATCTGAAGTAGAGGGATGCTCTCCCGCCACTTTTCTCCAATAGTCAGCATAATAAATTCATGCGACACCATTGCCAGTCCCAACAAAGCAGGGAATGACAAGAATGCCGTGAAACGCAGCAGTTTTCGCAAAATTCGGATTTCCCTTTCTTTCTCGTCAGAGACCGACACTAATACCGTCTGGGCAATTTGGCTAACAGAACCTGAAATTGTTGAGTTTGCCATTGAATTCCATTTGTTAGCCTGCGAATAGTTACCCACAGAACTGATAGAGAACAGACGGCCAAATACTAAAGTCAGAATATTCTGATTAATTATGTTAATAATGTTTGTAACCATCAGCTTGATACAAAACGAGAACATTCGCTTGACGGGTCCAAAATCAATTCTCAACGACGGATGCCAAGGGGCATAGTAGAATCTGCCAATATCAGAAACAATCACATACATAAGCTGTTGTCCGACTAAGCTCCAATAAGAAAATCTCAGTAGTGCCAGGGTTATACCAGTTAAACCTGCCATGACAAGCGCCATGACACTGATGATAGCCAGCTCACGATTCATCATATTCTTTGTCAAGTATGTTCCGCTGACCAACGCTATGGCTGAGAAAGGGAGGCTTAGGAAAAGCACTCTGGAAACTAACACCAGACATGGTTGCTTAAAAAAGGCAGCAATCGCTGGGGCGCAAAAGAAAAGCAATAGATATAAGAAACTACTTAAACATATATTGAGCCAAAAAACAGAGTTATAATCGTTATTTGTTGGCTGTTTTATATTGATCAAGCCAGCACCAAATCCACCCGACTGTATGGCACCCGCAATAGCAGAAAATATTGTTAGCACCCCGACAATACCATATTCGGCAGGCGTGAGCAGACGAGCTAAAAAAATGCCAAACACAAGGTTGAGCACCTGTGTCGTTCCATTGCCCATTGCCCCCCAAAAAAGTCCCTTTGCAGTTTTTTCTTTTAGATTTTCTGACATACTGTATGCAAAAATACTTCTTTTTGTTTGTTATTCCAAATAAAATTAGTACTTTTGCGCCAATTATAACAAATAATAATATTTATTAGGGGTATTGGTATGAATGATAGGATAGAGATATTAGTTGCTGCTGATAATAATTACGTTATGCCCACAGGCGTAATGCTTACATCCCTGTATGAGAATAGCAAAGGGGAGAATATTTCTATTCACTTGATGACAGATGGGAGTTTTACAGAAAAGAGCAAGAACAGCCTGCGAAAGATTGTTGAAAGCAGAGGAAGTACCATTTCCTTTTATATTATGGACAATGACCTGTTTCGAGATTTCCCCCTCGGCGAAGATTACCAAAGTGCCCATATCGTCAGTATGGCAACATATTACAGGTTATTTGCTGCTGAAGTACTTCCACAGACAATAAACAAGATCCTCTATCTTGATGGTGACATTATAGTACGTGATTCTCTTCGTGAATTATGGGACACAAACATTGACGGATTTCCTATAGCAGGAGTACCCGACACAGAAAATTGTACCGTTTCTCATTATAATCGCTTGAGGTATCCGCAATCGCTTGGCTATTTCAATTGTGGCGTTTTACTGATTAACCTCAAATATTGGCGAGACCACCATTTAGTAAATGATTTCTTGCAAATCGTAAAAGAAAAGCGGGCAATACTAAGATGCCATGACCAAGATATATTAAATCTCTTGTTTTGTAAGAATAAGGTCGTCCTGCCACTAAAGTATAATATGGAGAACTGCTTCTTCTTTTGTCGTGAAAGAGTCCCATTGACATGGGTTTTTGACGAACAAATCATTGAAGGCCAGCGTCACCCAATTATAGTGCATTACTCCGCTTGTCCAAAGCTTTGGAATAGTGACTCACGCCACCCTTACAAACCTGAGTTTGTATATTATCGCAACATGACGGAATGGAAAAAAATGCGTGAGAAACGCCATTATCGTGGCCGTCACCGTTTTTATTGGGCTCTTGTAAACTTTGCAATTTGGATTGGTTGGAGTGACCCAAGTAATAATCCGGATAATTTTTATGTAAAGGCAGAAAACAAATATTGACATGGTAATAGGATACACAACAGGTGTTTATGACCTTTTTCATATAGGTCATTTAACATTGCTCAAAAACGCAAAGGGGCTTTGCGATAAGCTGATAGTTGGAGTAACAGTAGATGAACTTGTGCTCTACAAAGGCAAGCATGCGATGATTCCCTATTCAGACAGAGCGGAAATCGTCAGGAGCATCAAGTATGTAGATGCGGTTGTCCCCCAATATGATATGGACAAGCTTGCTGCGTGTAAGAAGTTGGGAGCTACCATTTTGTTTGTTGGAGATGACTGGTATGGTTCGGAGAAGTGGAAGAAGTATGAAGAGGAATTTGCCAAAGAGGGAATAAGGATTGTCTATTTCCCGTATACCAAAGGCATTTCCTCTACAAAGATAACAGAGGCCTTGAGGCATACCAGAGGTTGGGTTGATGGAAAGGAACTGGATAATGCTGAAAACAGTCATTTAAACAAATAGACAGATGGTAGATAAGAGTTATTGCATGAGTTCATTTCTTTCGCTGAGATATGTGGAAGACGATGACAGACAGTTCTGTGAAGGGCTACATCATCAAGTCTATAAACAACCCCCTTTAAGCAGGAAAGTTTTTGTATCAGATGCCCATGATATAGATATTGCCCTTCGTAATGTCTTCAGAAGAATCTCTCACGAGAAGCTTGGAATGCTCCTTTCTGGTGGCATGGACAGTTCTATATTGGCTTCATATATGCCGGAAGGATCGAATGCTTACACCTTCAGATTTCTTGGTGGAGTATACCAGAAAGAAGAATTGGAACGTGCAGAATACTATGCAAAATACTATCACCTGAATTTGCACTATGTGGATATCGACTGGAGTACTGTTGATAAAAATGTAGACAGAGTGATGCAGCAAAAGGGAGCCCCTGTTCATTCTATAGAGCCCCAGCTATATGCAGCAGCCTTACAAGCCAGAAACGATGGCATAACCATGCTCGTTATTGGAGACGCTGCTGATTATGTGTTTGGCGGAATGGATGGTTTGCTTTCCAAAAATTGGAGCTATGACCAATATGTGAAGCGGTCTGTTTATGTTAATCCTGTAGAAGTTCTAAATGAGCCGTACGACATGAATTATTTGTTTGAACGTTATCGCATCGGTAAAAACAGTATTGACTATCTCCGTTTCTATGACGAAGTTGTGACAGATGAAAGTTATGCTTCATATGAGAATGCTTTTGCTACAGCGGGAATAGATTTTATTGACCCCTACGAATTACTAAAGATGGCCAAGCCTTTGGATTTAGGCAGAATCAGAAATGGAGATACCAAATACTTGATTAGAGATTTGTTCCGGATGAAGTTTCCTGAAACTACAGTACCATTAAAACAACCCATGCCAAGACCTGTTGACAAGTATTTCGAAAAATGGGAAGGTCCCAAACGGTTAGAGTTCAGAAACGATATTGATATAAAAAAATATACCGGAAACCAAAAATGGCTGATGTATTGCCTGGAGAGGTTTTTAAATAATCACGACAAATAAAAACAAATACTATGGTAGACAAAGAGTTTTGTTTGAGTTCCTATATGGCTTTCCGCTATATATGGAAAGATGGTGTTGACTTCACTGAAGGTTTTCAGCACAAGAACTTCCGACCTGTCGAGGAAAAGGACAGGGTTCCGGTAAGAACGTCTGAAGACATTGACCGAGAAATACAAAAGCAGTTTGATGAGCTTTACAAAAAGTATGCCAACATCGGAATTCTGCTTAGTGGTGGAATGGATAGTGCAAATCTTGCTGCATACTTAAAACCAGGCAGCCACGCTTATACTTTTAACTCCACGTCTGGTGAATTCGATGCTGATGTGGAACGGGCTAAAGCTTATTGCAAGAAGCTTCACCTGAATCATCATTTAATCGATATTACGATGGAGGATTATGAAAAATACACCCCCATTGTGATGCGCTATAAGTTTGCACCTGTCCATTCCATTGAGCCACAGATTTATAAAGCGGCTGAGTTGGCCAAACTGGATGGTGTACAGTTGATGATTGTTGGCGAGAGTGCCGACCTTATTTTTGGCGGCATGGACAAACTTATATCTCCGGCATGGACATTCGATGCTTTCACGAAGCGATACACCTTCTTAGACCCCGATTTGGTTCTGACGAACCCAGTAGATCAATCTGAACTCTTTGAGCGCTATCGCCAAGGTTCGGATGGCATCAATGTATTGAAATTCATGGACGAAGTGTTCTCGATAGAAAGTAGCAGTTCATATATGAATGCATTCGGAGCTGCATGGATGCCCTACTACGATCCATACGCAAAGCTAATCATGGCAGATCCATTGGACATGAACAGAGTGCGCAATGGCGAGCCAAAATATTTGGTGCGTGGTCTCTATGCCATTAAATATCCTGAATTGGAAATTCCGTTTAAGATTCCTATGCCACGTCCTGTCGATACTATCTTTAAGAACTGGGAAGGCCCCAGCAGACCAGAGTTCCTAAAAGACATCCCTATGAATCAGCTCACCGGCAACCAGAAGTGGCAATTGTGGTGCGCAGAACAATTCCTTAACACAATTTGAACGATGCAACAAACAGATTTTGACAAGCGCATACAATCCCAAATCCTACATGTTTTCAAGTTTACTGTCAAATTTCTTGAAAAACATAGTTTGCGCTATGTAGCATGTGGCGGCACCGTACTTGGAGCCGTGCGCCATAAAGGCTTTATCCCTTGGGATGACGACATGGACATTTATATGCCACGTGCTGATTATGAGAAACTCCTGGACTTGAAAAAAGAAGCAATGCAGGATGGATTTGAAGTACTTTCACTTCGCGACAAGGGTTACTATCTGCCCTTTGCTAAAGTGTCAGATATGCATACTTCTTTATGGGAATTTGAGTGTTTTCCATTTGTCATGGGGGTATATATAGATATTTTCCCTCTTGATAATTTCAATTTTAGTGATAATCAACTGGAAGCGATTCAACATAAAAGTGAAAAAATGTTTTATCACTACATGAAATCTATCAGTAAAGAAAAAACCTTTGATTTTTGGAAAGACATTTTTCATGGGCTCTTTAGTCAAGCACGATACAAATTGAAAGTATTATACTTGCACCTCATGCCTAAAAAATTATTCGCGAATTTCTTAGACTATCAGAAGTGGTATAGTAACTTTGACGGTCCAAAATCGGTTTGTGTCACACAATGGGCTGGAAAAATCTTTAAACGTGAATGGTTTGAGGATACCATCACCCTTCCTTTCGAAGATACTGAAATTATCGTCCCGCGAGACTATGATAGTTATCTGACTTGCCTCTATGGTGACTATATGACCCCGCCTCCTGTAGAACAACAAGTATCAGAACATCAGCATTTCTATCTTAACTTTAATGAAAGACTATCATTAGAGGAAATTAAACAAAGAATGAAAAATGAGGGGGTGTAGATGTGCTGCCCAAATTATTAACAAGCATCAAATAATTCTATCTTTCCAATTCTTCTTTTGTATAGTTCATCATTTTTATATATAGACACTTTTGAAATTCTGATTAAAACCAAGATTGTACTCATTGATGATAATATCGCTCGGCGGGTACCGCTCTTTGATTTTGGTGTTTATCGCCTATCGGCGATGTTTTTTGATGTTTAAGGGGGCTGACGCCCAGAGACTTACGACAAACCTTCTTGGTGAGAGCAACGTTTTTGTAATATTCGATGTAGCATACCCGCGGTCAGCGTGTTCATACTCTAGTTCCTTCATTGTCAGGCCTAGGATGAAGAAAATTATTCGCTCTTGAAATTATGCTTCCATGTGGGCAGAATGTGTAGAATGGTGATGATGGGTTGCTTGGTCATGGGTCGTTTCTTATTCTTCTATTATTATATACTTTGAACAGTGTTCGATTGGTTCTCTGGCTATTATGAGCGATTATCCCGTCTTTTAGTTAAAATATTCTAAATGTTTATTTGTAAGAAAGGCGGAATGCGCTCAGTAAGCAGAAAAAGTAGTACCTTTGCAGTCCGATTATTGGGGAGAGGCTTAGAATCCCCGTGAGCTGGAGTGTGAATAGCGGCGTCTTTGGCCGGGCGTAGCGGTTCGTGAATCGCCAGTTCAGCAGACGTTAGACTTGCAGCCGGGCGACTGATCCCGGATGTGGGTTTTTGCGTGTGTGTAATATAATTAATGTAAAACTGTTTTTTAGTAAACCAAATTTAGAAATGAACACTTTAAGTTACAAGACGCTTTCCGTCAACAAGGAAACCGCTCAGAAGGAGTGGGTGGTCATCGATGCCACCGACCAGGTGGTTGGCCGTCTCTGCTCGAAGGTAGCAAAGCTCATCCGCGGAAAGTACAAGCCCAGTTTCACCCCGCACGTTGACTGCGGCGACAACGTTATTCTGATCAATGCCAGCAAGGTGGTCTTCACCGGCAAGAAGGAGACCGACAAGGTCTACACCCGCTACACGGGCTATCCCGGTGGCCAGCGCTTCAACACCCCCGCCCAGCTGCGCCAGCGCAAGGACGGTATCGACAAGATTCTGCGCCACGCCGTGAAGGGCATGCTGCCGAAGGGTCCCCTCGGCCGCTCGCTGCTGAACAACCTCTACATCTATGAGGGAACCGAGCATCCCCATGAGGCCCAGAAGCCCAAGGCAATTGATATTAACCAGTACAAGTAAAAGTAAAAAAGAAAAACGATGGAAGTAATCAATGCAATAGGTCGTCGCAAGAGCTCTGTAGCTCGCGTTTATCTCCAGGAAGGTACTGGTAAGATTACGATCAACAAGAAGGAATTGGAGACATATTTCCCCTCAGCTATCCTGCAGTATGTGGTGAAGCAGCCGCTGAACCTGCTCGAGGTGGCCGAGAAGTATGATATCAAGGTAAACCTCGACGGTGGTGGTTTCACTGGTCAGAGCCAGGCCCTACGCATGGCTATCGCCCGTGCCCTCGTCAAGGTGAACGAAGAGGACAAGAAGAAGCTGAAGGACGCTGGTTTCCTGACACGCGACAGCCGTGAGGTTGAGCGTAAGAAGCCCGGTCAGCCCAAGGCTCGTCGCCGCTTCCAGTTCAGTAAGCGTTAATCATACTGGACTACGTTTAGCATCTAAACCCGCTGGACTCCTCCGGATTACCATCGGGCTGATTCTAAAAAGAATTAAAAAAGAAAGTAAACAACAAATTAAAAAAGCAAGACAATGTCAAGAACAAATTTTGATCAGTTGCTGCAGGCTGGCTGCCACTTCGGCCACCTGAAGCGTAAGTGGAACCCCGCCATGGCTCCCTACATCTACACCGAGCGCAATGGCATCCACATCATCGACCTGCACAAGACGGTAGCCAAGATTGACGAGGCTGCCGAGGCTCTGAAGCAGATTGCCAAGAGCGGCAAGAAGATTCTCTTCGTAGGAACTAAAAAACAGACTAAGGACGTGATTGCCGAGAAGGCAGCCAGCGTCAATATGCCTTACGTCATCGAGCGTTGGCCGGGCGGCATGCTCACCAACTTCCCCACCATCCGTAAGGCTGTGAAGAAAATGGCCAACATCGACCGTCTGATGACCGACGGTACATTCAACAACCTGTCGAAGCGCGAGCTGCTGCAGGTGACGCGTCAGCGCGCTAAGCTCGAGAAGAACCTCGGTTCAATCGTCGACCTGACCCGTCTGCCCAGCGCCCTGTTCGTCGTCGACGTGCTCAAGGAGCAGATTGCCGTCCGCGAGGCTAACCGTCTGGGTATCCCCGTGTTCGGTATCGTCGATACCAACAGCGAGCCCAAGAACATTGACTTCGTCATCCCCGCCAACGACGACGCCAAGGACAGCGTTGAGGCAATCCTGAACGCCTGCTGCACGGCTATCGCCGAGGGTATCGAGGAGCGCAAGGTTGAGAAGGCCGACGAGAAGGCTGCCGACGCTCAGGACGAGGCTGAGGCCGAAGAGGCAAAGCCCAAGCGCGCTTCGCGCCGCGCCCGTAAGGACGAGGCTCCTGCTGCTGAGGAGGCTGCTCCCGTTGCTGAGGAGGCCGCTCCCGCCGAGGAGGAGGCTCCTGCCGCTGAGTAAAAGGTAAAAAGTAAAAAACTAAAAAAGTAAAAAAAGCAAAAACAATGGCAATTTCAATTGATGATATCAAGAAGCTTCGCGCTATGACCGGCGCTGGTCTGGCTGACGTTAAGAAGGCTCTGACCGAGGCCGAGGGCGACTTCGACAAGGCCAAGGAACTGCTCCGCGAGCGCGGACTGGCCATCGCTGCCAAGCGTAGCGACCGTGAGACTTCTAATGGTTGTGTACTCGTAAAGGCTGTCGACGGCTTCGCCGCCATGATCGCCCTGAAGTGCGAGACCGACTTCGTGGCCAATGGTGCCGACTTCATCGCTCTGACGCAGAGCATCCTCGACGCTGCCATCGCCGCCAAGGCTCAGGACATCGAGGCTGTGAAGGCTCTCGACATCAACGGTCAGACCGCCCAGGAGGCTGTCACACAGCGTTCGGGTATCACCGGTGAGAAGATGGAGCTCGACGGCTACCTGACACTCGAAGGTGAGAACATCGAGGTTTACGACCACATGGGCAAGCACACCCTCTGCACCATGGTCCAGACCAACAAGCCGGCCTCTGAGGCTGGTCACAAGCTGGCCATGCAGGTGGCTGCCATGAAGCCCGTTGCCCTGGATGCCCAGAGCGTCGACCAGAAGATTCTGGACGAGGAGTACAAGACCGCCGTCGAGAAGACCAAGCTCGAGCAGGTCGAGAAGTTCGTTGAGATGAAGGTCAAGAAGGCTGGCATCAACCCCAACCTCGTTGACTCTGAGGACCACATCGAGAGCAACATGGCCAAGGGCTGGCTCACCAAGGAGCAGGCCGACGAGGCTCGCAAGATCATTGCCGAGGCCAAGGCCGAGGGCGAGGCTCAGCTGAAGATGCCCATGATTGAGAACATCGCCAAGGGTCGCGTGCAGAAGTTCCTGAAGGAGAGCTGCCTCGTCGACCAGGAGTTCCAGTTCGGCGACGGCGACAAGGCTACTGTCAGCCAGTGGGTCGCCCAGCAGGACAAGGAGCTGAAGATTGTTGCTTTCAAGCGCTTTACACTCGTTGCTGAGTAATTGAAAAAGATTATCTGTCTTTCGTGCTTGGCACTACTACTATGCATCGTCGGTTGCACCCAGCAGCCGACGATGCATTACGTCTATGAGGTGATGAACCCTATGACGCCGGTAAAGAATCAGGGCAAGTCGCAGCTGTGCTGGGCCTACGCCATGCTTGCCGCCATCGAGACCGAGCACCTGCGCTGGGGCGACTCCGTGAACCTGGCGCCGGCCTTCATTGAGCAGAAGCTCAAGCAGGAGCCGCAGGCGCCGAAGTCGGGCCGCGGCATGGGAGCCACGCTGCTGTCGCTCATCCAGAAGTATGGCATCGTGGGCTACGACGCCATGCGCACCGTCGATACGCCAGCGCCACAGTTCGTCTTCATGTACGGCGCCGAATACACCACCCACGAGTTTGCCCGCAGCGTCTGTGCCCCCGGCGAGTACATCTGTCTGACCAGTACCGCCCGCGAGCCCTATAATCAAGAGGTGGAGCTCGACGTTCCCGACAACTGGCTGCACCAGCGATTTCTGAATATTCACATCGACACGCTGCTCGAGAAGACCGCCCACGCCGTGCGCCGCCACCACGGCGTCTGCTGGGAGAGCCGCAGCCACGCCATGGCCATCGTCGGCATAGCCCACGACGACCAAGGCAAGAAATACTTCGTCATGAAAAACTCGTGGGGCACCAAGCGCCCGCACAGAGGGCTTGACTTCCTCTCGTTCGAGGACTTCAAGCGTAAGACCTTAGCCGTTGAAATGCCGAAAGAGGCATTTCGCTAAAAGTCATATCCTAAGTTAATATAGAAGTACGGCTCCTTGGTTCTGTTGCAATAGCCGACGGAAACGCCAAGTGGGCCAAACATGGAGTCGTAGGAGTAGGCCAGCTGACCGCCGATCAGGGGCTTTGTCTTCATCAGGTCTTCAAGTTCGGGAGCATGCTGGGCAACAGCCGACAGCAGAGAAACGTAATGGTTCTTTCCCATACGCTGACGGGCCTGCAGTTGCACGCCCGTGAAATGATTCTCGGCATACTCCACGTGCCCCAGTCCGGCGAACGGCAGCTGCTGTTCGACATAATGGCCGAAACCTGTGCCGCCGATGATGTTGCCATAGATATGTGGGATGTCATTACCAAAGAGCAGACGGCCATAGAGCAGCCCCTCGATGGTGAACCGGCGGCTGAGCGGGAACGACTTCCGCCACGAGGCGCTCACTTCAGTAATGCCCTCATGACCGTTGAGCCTCGCCATGTCGTCGGTAATGTAGGCATAGCGTGCCAGGAAGCGGCCTCCGCGGGTGGGGAAGTACCAATGGTCTTCAGAGTTGAACTCCATCTGTGCCTGATAGGTGAAGTAGTGGTCGTTCTCAAAGTTCACGTCGCGCGACATCACCTCCGAGCGCAATTTATTGCTGTAATGGTAGTACTCCCAGCGCAGGCCAGCCTTGAAGCTGAAGTTACGGATGGCTATGTTGACCGGCTCTGCCAGTGCCTGATGATAGTTATAGAGTATGCTGTATTCGCGGTCGCCCTCGTGGTAGACGTCGATGTCGTTACGGCGGAAGTAATAAGAGATGACCGGGCGCGTGAATCGCAGGGCACGAGGGTGGAAGATGAGGTCGCCGCCAATCATGATGCGCTTGCCTAAGCGCATGGTGATGTCGGAGCTCACGGCCAGCGTCTTCTCCAGCGGCAGGTTGACGTTGGTCTGCAGGGCCACCATCTCCTCGTTGTCGAAGCGCAGGCCGAGGTTCACCTGACTGGTCTTGCGGTTGCCCGCCGTCATCACCAGCCGGTAGCCGCCGGTCGTTCCCAGCGTGTCGCCGTCAGCCTGTATCTTTTCGTCGACCAGTCGCGTGGTAGCCGTCTGGTAGAACAGGTCAGTGCGCATCGAGGTGGCTATCTCCTCTTCTTCGCTCGTCGAGATGCTGTCGAGTCGGTTCAGGTGGAATTTGGCCCGCAGGAAAGCCTCGTCCTGAGGTGTCATATTCTCAAACGTACAGCCTGTCAGCCGTACTTTCTCCGTCATCACCCAGGGGCGCAACGGCTGTAGGCGGACAGGCTTGAAACTGTCGTCGATGCCAATGCGCTTCTTCAGGGCCTGCAGTTCGTCCCAGTGGGCCATTGCCTCTTTCTCGCCCCGGTCTATCAGCGTGTCGACGGCGGCAGAGTTGAAGCTGGCAGACGAATAGCCCGCAGGGTTCACGCGGATGTGAACATCGGTATTGGCAATGTTGTCGTTATATTTGTTCAGCGTGTTCAGGTCGATGATCTG
>JAEEGG010004431.1_pt1 | contig 33988 bp, 23 predicted proteins | sample 9134161 | NCBI WGS metagenome assembly JAEEGG01 (sample SAMN16246543, study PRJNA631951) | gut metagenome | biome: gut microbiome; feature: rumen; material: CR-attached | host: Bos | place: Iran: Karaj | collected 2018-10 | reverse complement strand
GTGCCGCGGAGCCAGGTCGGAGCTCTCCTCGAAGGTCGTCAGCACCTCGTCGGTAAGGATGACGCTCTTATTGAACTTCTCGCCGCCATGCACCATGCGGTGGCCTACGGCATTAATCTCGTCGAGACTCTTGATGACGCCAATCTCGGGGTCGGTAAGCAGGGAGAAAATGAACTTCACGCCCTCGGTGTGCTCGGGAATGTCGTGCATAATCTGACGCTTCTCGCCATTCGCCAGCTTTACCTTCACGAAGGAACCGTCCAAGCCTACACGCTCGGCACCGCCACTGGTCATCACACTCTTGTCGTCCATATTATACAGCGCATACTTGATGCTGGACGAACCACAATTTAAAACTAATATCTTCATTGTCTGCTAGCCCCCTAAGCTATGGGGGCGGGGTCTGAACAAGCGAATAAATCAGGCCCAGTTATTTTATATTTAAATGAATGTGGGAGCCTGCGCCTGTTCAGGCTCCCGCCCCTGGCTGAGGGGGTTAACGAGCGTCCATGGCCTGGCAGGCAGTGATGGCGACAAGATAGTAGATGTCGTCGACAGAGCAGCCTCGGGAGAGGTCGTTCACGGGGCGGGCGATGCCCTGGAGGATGGGGCCTACGGCCACGGCGTCACCCAGGCGCTGGACGAGCTTGTAGGCGATGTTGCCCACTTCCAGGCAGGGGAAGACCAGGACATTTGCGTTGCCGGCTATTTCGCTGCCGGGAGCCTTCTTCTTGCCCACCGAGGGCACCAGGGCGGCGTCGGCCTGCAGCTCACCGTCGATCTTCAGGTCGGGAGCCAGTTCCTTGGCCAGGCGCGTAGCCTCCACCACCTTGTCGACCACTTCGTGGGAGGCGCTACCTTTCGTGGAGAACGAGAGCATGGCCACACGCGGGTCGGCGAAGCCTGCCACGCTCTTCGCCGTCTGTGCCGTGCACACGGCAATCTGTGAGAGCTGGTTGGCATCGGGCATGGGCGTCACAGCCACGTCACCCACTACGAGAATGCCGTTCTCGCCATATTCCGGCTTCTGCGTAATCATCAGCATAGCACCGCTGACGCAGGTGATGCCCGGAGCGCACTTGATAATCTGCAGGGCGGGGCGCAGCGTCTCGCCAGTGGTACTCAATGCACCGCTGATCTGGCCGTCGGCACCTTCTGTCTTGATGATCATACAGCCCAGATAGAGCGGATCCTTCACCAGCTCGCGGGCCTTCTCGATGGTCATGCCCTTCTTCTCGCGCAGCTTCTGCAGCAGTTGGGCCAATTCCTCCGACCGCTCGTAGTTCAGCGGGTCGATGAGTGTAGCCTTGTCGATGTGGGTCAAGCCTTTCTCCTTGGCTAGCTGATGCACCTTCTCGGGGTTGCCAATCAGGATCAGGTCTGCAATGTCGTCGGCCAGCACACGGTCGGCCGCTGTCAGGGTGCGCTCCTCCTCTGCTTCAGGGAGCACGATGCGCTGCTTGTTGCTTTTGGCACGCGCAATGATTTGTTCTAATAATCCCATAGTTTGCGGTTAAGTTGTGATATATTAAATAATGTGTGTCAATTTGCCTACAAAGGTACAACATTTTTCTGAATGCGCCGCCTAAAAGTGAATATTTTTTTTGGTTACCCCATGCGGGGAAACCAGACAGCACGAGGGGCTGCTGCGTGGGGATACCGCACGGCCAGGAGGAATAGGGGTTATCCCAGCAGCTGGCGCGTCTGTTCAAGAATGGCCAGCAGGTCGTCCATCGTGGTGGCACGGAGCATGGCGATGCGTGTCTGCCGGAAGTTGGGGATGGCTTTAAAGATGGGGGTTGCCGCCAGATGACGACGGGTGTGGAGGATGCCGCGCGTTTCGTCGATGCGCTCCACGTTGATGCGCAGCAGTTCCTCCAGGATGTCTAGCTTCTGGTTGAAAGAGAAACCGCTCCCCTGCCCCATTTCCGAGCAAAGCCCGCCATCCTGTTGCCTTTCCCCAAGGGAGGGAGAGGCGGCTTGCCCGGCATCGAGGTAGTCGCGTATCTCCTTGAATATCCAAGGACGGCCGAAGGTGGCCCTCCCAACCATGATGGCATCTACGCCGTAACGGTCGAAAGCCTCTTCGGCCTTTTCCGGCGAGGTAATGTCGCCATTGCCTATGATGGGGATGGTGATGCGCGGATTGCGCTTCACCTCGCCTATCAGCGTCCAGTCGGCCTCGCCAGTGTACATCTGCGAGCGGGTACGGCCGTGGATGGTCAGTGCCTGTATGCCGCAGTCCTGCAGCTGTTCGGCCAGCGTGGTGATAATCAGCTGGTCGTGGTTCCATCCCAGACGGGTCTTCACCGTCACGGGCAGCTTCACGGCCTGTACCACCTGCCGGGTGATGTCGAGCATCTTGGGGATGTTCTGCAGCATGCCGGCGCCGGCGCCCTTGCCAGCCACCTTCTTCACCGGACAGCCGAAGTTCAGGTCAATGAGGTCGGGGCCGGCCTGCTCTACAATGCGCGCCGCCTCCACCATGGCATCGGTATCGCGTCCATATATCTGAATACCCACCGGGCGCTCCTCGTCGCTGATGCCCAGCTTGCTCACGGTAGACTTCACGTCGCGCACCAATGCCTCAGCCGACACGAACTCCGTATAGACCATGGCCGCCCCGAAACGCTTGCACAACATGCGGAAGCCAATGTCGGTGACATCCTCCATCGGAGCCAGGAAAACGGGGCGCGGACCAAACTCAATATTGCCTATTTTCATTTTTTTGCTGCAAAGATACAAAAAAGTTGATAGTTAAAAGTTGAAAGTAGAAAGTTTTTTGTAACTTTGCAAACAAAAAGCGAAAGTTATGGCAAAGAAAGCTGTCTGGCAAGATGACTACTGGCTGATGCTGATGCATATTTACCTGCACCGGCCCGTGGGGGTGAAGCCCCTCTACAACCGCGAAATGGTGGACTTGAGCCTGGAGCTGCACATTCCGCCCCAGACCCTTCAGAGCCGTATGAAGCAGATTGCGCAGCTTTCCACGCCACGCATCGAGCGCATCTGGAAGACCTACTCCGACAAGCCCATGCGCCTGGCACGTGCCGTGCGCCTGCTACGTGAGATGAAGGGCTTCGGTGCCTTCGACGACTTCTACGACGGGGTGGCAGTGCAGGAGACCTTCGAGCGCGATTTCCGTCCTTTACCGGAAGACGGTCGGCTGACACCGGCCATGCTCATCCTGATACTTGACCTTTACTACCAGCTGACACCTTCGACAATGGTCAGCCAGACACCAGAGGTGGTCGCCCTGGCACGCCTCATAGGACTGAAGGCCACCGACGTGGTGCAGGTGCTCGACGTCTTTCAGATTTGCGACCCCTACCTGGAGCGGAATGAGGTGACATCGTCGCCCCTGCTGCCACCTTGCCAACAGCTGTGGCAGCGCATGAGCGACAAAGAGCCCCAGCACATCCATACCCTGGCCGAAGAGCTGAAAGAATACTTCAGATAATCAAAAGTTCTCAACTCCAAATTCTCACATCACTCGTGGCACAGATTCAAATCCAGGAACAGAAGCAGGAACAGCGACAGCTACAGGCTATCTCCGCCCAACAGCTACTGGTGTCGCAGCTGGTGGAGCTGCCTTTGCAGCAAATGACTGAACGTATAGAGACGGAGCTGCACGACAATCCCGCACTGGAAAAGAAGGCCTCCAGCGAGGAGCCTGCCACAGACTGGGCATCGCCGGCTAGCGACGGAGAGCCAGACGCCGCAGAAGATTACGACACACAGCGCGAGCGGGAAGAGCGTAGTGACGCCCTTGATGCCGCCCTTCAGAATATTGGCCGTGACGACGAAGACCTTCCCGTTTACCAAGGAGGCCAGACTTGGGACGACAACCAGCAGGAGCAGACGGAGTTCGGGCAGGAACGCTCGTTCTACGACCTGCTGATGGAACAGGTGGGCGAGACGGAACTGACAGAACGCGACCGCTACGTACTGGAATACATTATACAGTCGCTCGACGATGACGGTCTGCTGCGTACCCCCCTGGCCGACATCTGCGAGCAGCTGGCCATCTACCACCATATTGACATCAGCACCTCTGAAGCGTTGGTCCTGCTCAAGCGGCTTCAGCAATTCGACCCCCCAGGCATTGGCGCCCGGACGCTGAAGGAATGTCTGCTGCTGCAGATAGAACGGCGAAAGGACTCCCCCCTGAAACAGCAGATGCTGCGCGTGGTGAACAGCTATTTCAACGAGTTCACCAAGAAGCACTGGGGACGCATACAGCAGCAGCTGCAACTTTCCGACAGCCAGATGGACATCCTGCTGGCCGAGCTGCGACGGCTGAATCCCAAGCCCGGAGCCGCCATGGGCGAGACGGTGGGGCGCTCCCTGCAACAGATAACGCCCGATTTCATCGTGGAGACGCTGGAAGACGGCACCATCTCCATGTCGCTCAATTCAGGAGAAATGCCCACGCTGGAAATATCACAGTCGTTTGCCGACCTGATGAAAGAGCTGCAGACGGACAATGAGAATCTGAGCCGCCAGCAGAAGGAGGCGCTACTCTATACGAAACAGAAGATTGACGCCGCCCAAAACTTCATAGATGCCGTGGAACAGCGACGACGCACGCTGACGAAGACCATGAAGGCCATCATCCAGATGCAAAAGCCTTTCTTCGAGGAAGGTGACGAAGAGCTGCTCCGACCCATGATACTTAAAGACGTGGCCCAGCAGACCGGGCTAGACCTCAGCACCATCTCACGGGTGTCGAACTCGAAGTACGTACAGACGCGCTGGGGAACATTCCCCCTGAAGTTCTTCTTCAGCGACAGCTACGTCACTCAGAACGGTGAGGAGCTGTCGACCCGGAAAATCAAGGCCACCCTACGCAACATCATTGAAAACGAGGACAAGCAAAAGCCGCTGAGCGACGATGCCCTGCGCGACGCATTGGCACAGCAGGGATTCCCCATCGCCCGCCGCACCGTGGCCAAATACCGCGAACAGCTGGGACTGCCCGTCGCCCGGCTGCGGAAGTCATAAAAACAACAGGAATAATCGAAATAACGAGACGTCGAAATAACGAAATATCGAGACATCGAAATATCGAGACATCGAAATATCGAAATAACGAAAATCCACAAAACCCCATAACACCTTGACACGCGACAAAGGACTCATCATAGCAGCAAAAGTGATCAGCATGGTCTTCACGCCATTCTACCTGCCACTCATAGGCATCGCCGTACTCTTTACGTTCAGCTACATGAACATGCTGCCCATGGCCTATAAGCTGCTCGTGGTCACCATCGTCTATCTGCTCACCATCCTCACACCCACCTTCCTCATCCACCTCTACCGCCGGCATCGCGGATGGACATTGCTGCAGCTAGGCCATCGGGAGCGCCGACTGGTGGCATACGCCATTTCCATCGTGTGCTATCTGGCCTGCATCTGGCTGATGAACTTCTACCACATCTACCATTTCATTGTCATCATCGTCATTGCCGCCCTGCTCATACAGGCAGTCAGCGTCATCATCAACATCTGGTGGAAGATATCCACTCACTCAGCAGCTATCGGCGGCGTAGTGGGGGCACTCATGGCCTTTGCAGAGCTGTTCCGTTTCAATCCGGTGTGGTGGCTGTGTGTGGCCATCCTTGTGTCAGGCATCTTGGGAACGGCACGCATTATCCTGCGCCAGCACTCCCTGAGTCAGGTGGTGGGAGGCTTCTTCATCGGAGCCGTCTGCGCATTCTTCTCAATATTGTATTTATAACCCAAGAAATATGAAACCCCTAGTCAGCATCATCATGGGCAGCACCAGCGACCTGCCCGTTATGGAAAAAGCCTGTAAGCAGCTCGACGAGCTGCAAGTACCCTTTGAGGTGAACGCTCTCTCAGCACACCGCACACCGGCCGCCGTGGAGCAGTTTGCCAGCCAGGCCGCCGGCCGTGGCATCCGCGTCATCATCGCTGCTGCCGGCATGGCTGCCGCCCTGCCCGGCGTCATCGCCGCACAGACCACACTGCCCGTCATCGGCGTTCCCATCAAAGGCATGCTCGACGGCCTCGACGCCCTGCTCTCCATCGTGCAGATGCCGCCGGGCATCCCCGTGGCCACCGTCGGCGTGAACGGCGCACAGAATGCCGCCCTGCTGGCTTGCCAGATAATTGCCCTCAGCGATGAGTCTCTGGCCCAGCGCCTCGCCGCCCACAAGGAGGGGCTGAAGCAGAAGATTGAGAAGGCCAACCGTGAACTGAGCGAAGTGAAGTATGAATACAAGGTGTAACCAGCAAAGCTCCTGCGCCAGCCGAAGGGCCAGCTCCGTGGCCCATGTGGGACCGCTCGCCATCGGCGGCGACAATCCCATCCGCATCCAGTCGATGGCTACCGTCGACACGAACGACACCGAGGGCTGCGTGGCTCAGGCCAAGCGCATCATCGATGCCGGCGGCGAACTGGTACGCTTCACTACCCAGGGCACACGCGAGGCACTGAACATGGAGCACATCTCCCGGCGGCTAAAAGCTGAAGGCTACATGCAGCCGCTGGTGGCCGACGTTCATTTCAACGCCAACGTGGCTGACGTGGCCGCCCGCTACTGTGAGAAGGTGCGCATCAATCCCGGCAACTACATCGATCCCGCCCGCACCTTCAAGCACCTGGAATATACCGACGAGGAGTATGCCGCAGAGTTGCAACGGCTGGACGAGCGTCTGGTCGCCTTTATTGACATCTGCAAGGAGCACGGCACGGCCGTACGCATCGGCGTAAACCACGGCTCGCTCTCCGACCGCATCATGTCGCGCTATGGCGACACACCGGCAGGCATCGTGGAGAGCTGCATGGAGTTTCTGCGCATCTTCAAGCGCGAGGAATTCGGCAACGTGGTCATCAGCATCAAGGCCAGCAACACCGTGGTCATGGTGCAGAGTGTACGCCTGCTGGTACAGCAGATGGATAGCGAAGACATGCACTACCCCCTGCACCTAGGCGTCACCGAGGCCGGCGAAGGCGAGGACGGCCGTATCAAGAGTGCCGTGGGCATCGGCGCCCTGCTCACCGAGGGCATCGGCGACACCATCCGTGTCAGCCTGAGCGAGGAGCCTGAGGCCGAGATTCCCGTAGCCCGCAAGCTAGTCGACCTCATTCCCGAATGCACCCTCCTTCGTGCCGAAGCCGAGGCCAGCATCAAGGACGACACCATCACGCTCACCGTCCCGTCTGTTGCTGTATCACAGCAACAAACAGCCCCCGACGCATGGGAGACCTTCCAGCTGAAAGCGGCCATGGCCGTGGGCGCCCTGCTCATCGACAAGAAAGCAACAAAGCTGGTCATTCTTCCTGAGAACGGCAGCACTCACTCTTCCCTGCTCACCTTCCTCCCCGACTCCATCCTCCAGGCCGCCCGAATCAAGTTCACCAAGACAGAGTACATCTCCTGTCCCGGCTGCGGGCGCACGCTCTACAACCTGCAGGACACTATCCGGCGCATCAAGGCTGCCACCAGCCATCTGGTAGGCCTGAAGATTGGCATCATGGGCTGTATAGTCAACGGTCCGGGCGAGATGGCCGATGCCGACTATGGCTACGTGGGTGCCGGCCGGGGGAAAATCTCCCTCTACCGGGGCAAGGAATGCGTGGAAAAGAATATCCCGGAGGCAGAGGCCGTCGACCACCTGCTGCGGCTCATTGCCGCCGACCGTCCGGCAGCTGAATAAAAAAGCCGCTCATAAAGAACAGAAGAAATTCTGACGAGGCTAGAAGAAGTAGCTGACAGACACGCTCCATACATTGGTGCGTGTCTTGACGTGGTTCCAAGTCTGTTCGCCCAGACGGTCACCCAACTGCTGCCAGGTGAAATCAGCTGTCTTGCTGATGGGAATGTTGTAGGAGATGGTGCCCTCCAAATGGCCGGCAAAGGAAACGCCCAAGCCGAGATTGACGCTGAGCATCGTCTCCTGGAGACAGAAATCCTTTAAGGCACCGTCGTTGCCGAACCAGTGCATCACGTCGTCGCCCACATTAAAGCTGAACTGAGGACCGGCCAACAGGAATATACCCATGACATCGCCGATGCCCACACCATAGCGGGCATCGCCCTGCAGCACCAGACTCTGCTGCTTGAAGGTCTCATCCTGAATCTTAAACTCCCGCTGGTCGTAGAGTGCAGCAGTATGGACGGCCAGCCCCGTCACAGGAAGCTCTATCTCCAGCGCCGGCCCTACAAAGAATCCCATGCGGTTCGACTCCTTCAGGTCGTCGCTGTTGAAGCTCATGTTCGCCAGCTGGAAGCCGCCCTCCACACCAAAGCGCACTTGGGCGTATGCTTCGCTAAATGACAAATGACAAATGATGAATGATAAACTTATCACCATCATCCACCTGCTCTTAATCAAAGAAAGCAATTGCCGTATAGCCATAATCACTTATCATTTTTATTTGTCATTTCTCATTTATCATTTAGGCCGAAGGCCGCTGGCCGCCTAATGCCTCTCTCTCCTCACGCTGACGCGTGCCGACTGCGAGCCGCCTGCTGAACCACCGCCACGCTCACGCTTGCTGCTTGCGCGGGCTTCTTTATTCCTGGACTGCCGCTTGGCGGCAGCCTTGGCCAGCTTCGGGTCGGCATTGGCAATGCTGTCGAGCGAGTCCTTACGTGCCTTGTCGCCGAAAAGATTCTGCCGGAAAGCCTCCAGCTCAGCCTCTATCCGGAGCTGCTCGGCCGAGTATTTCGCGCTGTCTTCGCCAGCCACCTGTGCCAGAGTCTTGCCCAAGCGGTTGGCCGTCTTGTAAATCTTTCCCTTGTATTTGTTCAGTGTAAAAAAGTCATCCATGTTCATCACGGCGGCATCGTTCACATCGCTAGTCTTCACTTCCTGACGACTGAGGTAAGGCTCCACCTCGCTGTATTTCACCCAGAAGAGGGGGTACTTGGTGATGGATTCGCCGTCGCCGAAATCATCGCTCACCATGACGGGGCAGAAGGCGATGGGCTTGATGTGGAATGACGAGTTGGCCTGGTCGAAGTAGGCACACTCCTTCAGGTAGTACAACTTGACATCGGCCGAGGGTATGTCGCTATTCTCCACCTTCAGCTTACCGCCCTGCTCCTCATACATGATGCGATAGTTGTCCAGTATGCTCTTCATGTCGACCTTGGCTGTAGGCTCCAGCACCTCATTGCCGTCGAGGTTGTACTCATAGACAGGGATATAGCCGTTCAGCGCCAGTTTGAAGACGTATGTGAAGAGGTTCAGACGCTTGCCCTGCGGCTCCACAGGATCGTAGAGTCCGGCGTTCTCCTCCTTGGTGACATCTATCTCGCGGTAGATGTCGCGCCGCCAAACCACGTTCTCAGGCATGTCCACCGATGTGGGATACTGTATACGCATACGCTGGGTCATGCCGCCCTGCTGCGAACTCTGCTGTGCGCCACCCTGCTGCTGTGGGGAAGCCTGGCGTTGCTGTGTCTGTTGCTGCACCGTCTGCGTGCGGCGCTGCTTCGGCTGAGCCAGCGCTTCGCTTGTGAATAATGAGCAGTGAATGGTGAATAGCAGTCCCAGCACTATCCATCGGTTATACTTTTTCATCATTGTCCTCTTCATTGTCATTATGATTGGTTCATTATTATCTATTGACTTTTCACTCTTCACCATGACTCCAGGCCGCTACTGCACCTTGATTTCCATCGCAGCCGAGAGCGTGCGCTCAATGCCGTCAGGGCCTACAGCGGTGACTCCCGAAATATAGAAGCGACGGCCACGTGAGAGCTTGCGAATCTGGTCCTTCTGTGCTGCGGAGAAGCGTGCACCTTCGCTGTTGATAGGCTTGGCATTGCCCATGTTGTCGAAGAACACGGTCTGGAACGAGATGACACGGAAGCCGATGTCGAGTATGCCGTCGTCGATGGCGGCGCCGATGCTCTCGGCCCCCACAAGGCTGGCCTTGTACATATTGCCGCCCTTGAAGCGCGACGGGTTACCCTGTTCGTCCTTGATGTCGATATAGGGTGTGGGGTCAGGCAGTTTTCTCACCTTGAAGCTGAAGGAGCCCATGGTCTGCGGACGGCCAGTATTGGTCGACGTGACGGTAATAACGGCTTCCTGTCCGATGACCGACGGATTGGCAATGTATTTGCCCGGGCCGCTGGCGGTCAATGTGCCATTGGTCATCGTGGCCTGAATCTTGTTCAAGGGTACGCCAGGCACACTGACGCTAATGGGGTTGGGATAGCCCTTGTAGAGCATGCGGGTGAGGTCGGCACTGACGGTGGCGCTAGGCTCCACCACGGTATACTTCTGCTCAAAGTCGCGGCGGATGGGGTCGCCATTGCCATTGATGGTCTGTATGTATCCGCTCAGCGTGAAGTCGCCGGTGCGCGAGCAGACCGTCTCGTAGATGTTACCCGGCAAATCCATCTTCTTCCCGCCGATATAGAGCTCAGGCACCTGTGTGGTGTCGATGGCAGCCATGACGATGTGGGCCGAGAAGCGGTCGCCCTGCACGATAGTCTGCGAGTTGGGGATAACGAAGGCATCGAGGGCGTTCACACGGATGTCCTTCACGTCGATGTTCTGCACCAGCGTGTGAAGCACCTCCTTCTCAGCGTTGCGCACGTCGTTCTGCAGCTTCGTCAGCATGGTGACGGCAGCTACGGCGGGCATGGCCTCAAACATATACTCCTGCCAGTTCTTACCCAGTATGCCCGACGGCACGTTGGTGGTCAGGTCGCTGGCAATATGTTGTTTCTTGATGGAGTCGGTGACCATGTTGAGGATGCCGTCGCGATAGGTCTCGATGGCCTTCTTCAGCTCCTCGCCGCGTCCGCGTCCCGGGGCAAGCATAATTTGGTTGGCGGCCTCCAGGTCTTCCTTGTTCTGCAGGCTGTCGGGGTTGGCCTTCTTGCCGTCGGCCTCTTGGGCAATGGCCAACTTCAGCTCCGCAGCCAGCCCATAGAGGCTTTCACTCATCTCCTTCACCTGCATGGCCTTTTCATACCACTCCTTCACCTTCTGCGGATTGGCCGCCATCTGCTCCTCGAAGTCCTGATATATGGCCAGATTCTCCTGCGCGGCGTTCTCCGTGGTGCGGTTCAGGCTTTCCTGCACGATGGCAAAGCCGTTGAGCACCTCGTTCGAGACGTTCAGAGCCAGCATGGCCATCAACACCACATACATGAGGTTGATCATCTTCTGGCGCGGAGAGACAGGTCTTTTTCTAATTGCCATTTTCTTCTGTTTTCGAGTTTGTTTCTAGTCTTCTAGATTTTCTAAACCTTCTAGAGTCTCTAGATTTTCTAAGATTGCGGTGCCACCTTGGGCATGTTCACCGTCATGGCCTCAATCATGCGGGTATAAATCTTATTCAGCTCGGCAATCTGCTCTGCCATGCGCTTCGACTGCTCGTTAATCTGGTCGATGGTGCCAATCTGCTGGCTAGCGCCCTTAAGCTGCATCTCGTAGACCTTGCAGATGCCAGTGAGCGTGCGGTTCAGGTTCTCCATCTCCTCGCTGTCGCGGGTCAGGCGCTCGCTCTGCTCGCTGACCTTCTTCAGGGTCTCGGTGAGGCTCTTCAGCTGCTCCACGTAGTTCTGCGTGGCCTCCTCCATCTCCTCGGGGTCGATGTCGGGCAGCTCGGGCTGCGGGGGAGTGACCACGCCGCCAATAACGCCACCACCGATGATGCCGCCGGCAACGCCAGCTCCGGCAGGGATGCCGCCAGGCACGCCAGCTTCCTCACCCTGGCCTTCAGGCATGCTGCCACCGCCGCCAAAGACAATCGTGCCGCCTCCGCCGCCACCAATGACGGTTGCTCCTGTTCCGGCAGACACCGACGGGCCTGCTCCGGCAGCGAAGTCGCCCGGCACAGCTTCGGAACCCGTTGCGCCAGTGCCGCCGATGACCACAGGGCCGGTTCCGGCAGGGAAGCCGGCAGGCACACTCTCTCCTGCCAACTCATCGTCGGTGACGTGAGTGGGCAGCTCCTTGCCCTCCTCTGTCTTGTCGAAGGGTCTGTCGAAGCCTGCGATAAAGAACACCAGCACCTCAGTACCCATACCCAGGAACAACATCAAGTTGGCTCCCGGCAGGTGGGTCAGCTTGAAAAGCGCACCCAGAATCACGATGGAGGCGCCCCAGCTGTAGGCGTAGTTCATGAACGTCTGTCCCGGCACGCTGTCGAGCCATTTCTGCAGACGGTAGATGATGTTGAATTTGCTGTATTTAGTCATCTTCTTAACTATTTACGTTGTTTCTTCGTGCTGGACTTTACCTGCTTGGCAGGCTTGGCTTTCTCACTGATGGTGTTGGCCAGACTGCGCACACAGCGGAAGCCGATGTAGGACCGGGGCTGGTTCTGGTATTCGTTGCTGCGCCATGCCGAGCGGATATAGCTCTCAGGGTCTTTCCACGAGCCTCCTCGCACACTCTTCTTCTTCAGCCGATAGGGATCCTCGCGGGCTGCGTCATATTTCAGCTGTGGGTTAATGTCGTTCATGGCGTCGACACCGGCCTCGGTGTAGATGGTGCTTGTCCACTCAGCCACGTTGCCAGCCATGTCATACAAGCCATTAGTGTTGGCACTGTAGATGGCCACCTTCGAGGTGATGAGGTTGCCGTCCTTGGTGTAGTTGCCGTCATCAGGCTTGAAGTTGGCGAAGAAGCATCCCTTGCCGCTGGCCACATCTTCGTTCTCCCAAGGGAACTCGTTCTGCTGCTTTCCTCGTGCGGCATATTCCCATTCGGCTTCTGTCGGCAGACGATAGCGCTGCACAAAGCGGGCGGCGGGGCCGAGGCCCTTCAGCAGGAACTCTGTGCGCCAGGCGCAGAAGGCATTAGCCTGCTCCCACGTGACGCCCACCACGGGATAGTCGTTATAAGCCGAGTTCGAGAAGTAGTTGCGCATGTATGTCTCGTTGTCGGAATTGGGGAAATCGTTCACCCAGCATGTCGTGTCGGGATATATATTAATAATGTATGTGTTGAGGAAGTCCCACGGGCCGGTGTACTCCCTGTTGAGGGTCTCGCTGTGGATGTTCCCCTCGTCGTCTATGTAGGCTGTGTCTTTCGAGATGTATATCTTCTCGTTGTAGATGGGCTTTTGCTTCTGCGGGTCCCACTGGTCGGTGTCCAGATGGCGCTCCTCGGGATTCTCCCTGTACTGCCGTTTAGCCGCCTCGGTATAGTTGTATATCTCATAGCGATAGTTCATTTGCTTGGCGTCGAGCATCTTCTCGCCTGTCACGGGGTGTATGACGTAGACGCTCTCCAGCGCACGCAGCTCATCCTCGTTAGGCTTGCGGGGCAGCGCCTTCTTCCAGTTCAGATAGGGCTTGATAGGGTCGCCGTTCTTGTCTTCCTCTATCTTGTAGCTCTCGTCGCCGCCATAGTTGGGGTCGGCCATGCGCTCGCGGATGATGCTGTCGCGCACGTAGCTCACGAACTGACGATACTCAGAGTTAGTAATCTCCGTGTCGTCCATCCAGAAGCCTTCCACCGAGATGTCGCGCACTGGCGTCTCACGACCCCAAAGTGAGTCGGGCTTCTCCATGCCCATTTTCAAGTGTCCGCGTTTGATGAGCACCATGCCATAGGGTGCCGGTTCCGAGAAGGCCTTACCGCTGGAACCTGTCAGCTCTCCGCCGTTGGCCATTGTCTCCTTGCCGCCGAAGCAGGAAGAAAGGAAAAGCAGGAGAAGGAAACACGCCCCTATCCCCGCCAAGGGGGAGAGGGAATGGTTACTTCTACTCCTGAATATCATTCGAACACATTTCATTATACTTATCATATTAATATAAGTTTTATCTTCTATCTTTCTCCCCTCCTTTTGGGAGGGGTCGGGGGTGGACTATAGAATCCTCACGCTCTGGTGCCTGTTTCTTCCCTTCTTAAAGAGGTTCAGATCGCTCTGGTAGCCGACAAAGAGCTCGTGAGAGCCGTAACCCAGACCTATGCCGTTGGTGAAGACCTCATAGCTGTAGCCCAGCATGATGCCTCTGACGCGGCCGCCAAGGAATATCGTCACCGAGTTCTCCGGACTGTAGCCCACGCCTGCGTACATCTTCCGCTCCTCATGGTTGTAGGTGAGGCGTGCCGTCACGTCGGCCCGGTAGCTCACACCGTCGAAGCGTCCCATCACAGAGGGCTGTATTGATAAGAACGGATTTTTGAGCCGAATATTGCATCCGCCCATCAAATAATATGACATGTCGATGTCTATCTGGTTGGTTTCGCCCAGTTCTACGGTGGGCGAAGTGAGGTGCTGCACCGATGCGCCGACAAACCAGCCCTTGCGCTGATACCACAGTCCGGCACCGACGTCCACTGCCGTGCCCTTCACTTCGGAGGTGGAGAAAGCGGGGTCGCCCGTCACCTCTAGCTCCACTTTAGAGCCGTCGAAACTCTCGCTGAGCATCCCCGCCTGCACGCCTATGGCCAGCATGCCGCCGAAGAGCTTCTGGCGGAATGCATATTGAAGAGCGATAATATTATGGGAAAACAGGCCGATGGCATCGTTCACCATGCGCAAGCCTACGCCGTGGTTAGTGCCAAACAGCTCTAAAGGCATATCGCCCGAGGCAAATACCGTTTTCGGGTTGCGCTTGAAGCCCGCCAGTGACATGTTGTAGGCAGCAGTGAAATTGATTTTGTCCTGCTTGCCCACAGCCGCAGGGTTATAGGCTGTAGGCATCGCCCAATAGTGACTGAACGAAGGGTCGTATTGCGCCTGCATTTCCACACAGGCCATAATCAGCAGGGCCAATATCAGCAGATTTCGCCTAAACATATCTTTATAACGCGATGTTGCCCGCTTTATTGTATTCGAAGGCAATAATTGACCCCACTTTAAGAAGTACGGCAAAGAAGATAATCGCAGAAAAACAAGGCAATGATATAGCAGTTGACACTGGACTTCTTCTCCGGCTACCGCACAATAGGTCAACTGCTATGTCATTGCCCTAGAACAACCGTGCAAAACCGTGGCAACATCAGCTGCAATAACCGTGCAAAACCGTGTAAAACCGTGGCAACAACAGCTGGAATAACCGTGCAAAACCGTGTAAAACCGTGGCTACAACAACTAGGATAACCGTGAAAAACCGTGTAAAACCGTGGCTACAACAACTAGGATTACCGTGCAAACCCGTGTAAAACCGTGGCAACAACACCTAGAAGAGGACACAGCATAAAGAAGCACTCCAGAGGAGTGCCCCACCCTGCACGGATGACTCATGACTTTTCTTTATTCCCCATCAAGGGGCCGTCCATCAGGAGGCGCAGCTTTATCCAGAAAAGCTTCTTCTCCCTGTGCGTCCAGTTGCCGAAACGGCAGAAAGCATGCCAGATGCGTGTCCCCTGAGGGTAGCCCTCGGCATCTTTGGGACCGCCGTTCTGCTGTACCTTCATAAATTTATAGAATCCGAAGGTAATCAATATTCCCAAGGAAAAGACCACATAAAACTGGACATCGATTGATGCGCCCAACTTCCATAGCAGATACCAGACTACCACCACCATGCCGTTCAGCGCCAGGATAACCAGTGCTGCACCCAGGTGCGAGAACTCCATGTCGACAAACAGATGGTGCAGGTGGGTCTTATCGGGCTTAAAAGGCGACGTGCCTCGCAATATGCGCATGGTCATCACGCGCAGCGTGTCAAACACAGGGATGCACGTCACTGCCAATGCAAAAGCTATCAGGCCGACGCCCTCGCTTTCCAGCATAAGATGCTGGCTCTTTGAACTGAGCGAAGAGAACACCAACATCGTTATCAGCATGCCCAGCATGAGCGTGCCGCCGTCGCCAATGAACATCTTCGACTTCACGCCGAACACATTGTGCATGAAGAAGGGAATCAGTGCACCCACCACAATCAGGGTGATGCAGACCATGATGGGCGACCACGTAGACCAGAACATGATGCCGAAGCAGGTGCACGCCAGCATGCCATATCCCGACGAGTAGCCGTCGACGCCGTCAATCAGATTCACAGCATTGATAAGTCCCACGCCTGCCACGATGCTGGAAAGGACGCCCAGCCACTCAGGCAACTTATAGATGCCCCATAGCCCATGGAAGCCGTCGACGTAGACACCTGTCAGGAAGATGAACGCCGTCACCAGCCCTATCTCTATCAAAAAACGGAATGAGGCCGGCAGTTCGTGGATGTCATCCCATGTGCCTATAGCCATCATGATAGTCATTCCAAACAGCCCCCACCCCATCAGCGGCGTGGTCATAAAGAAGCAGAGCACCGCCACGCCGGCAAGAATACCGACATACACCACCATGCCCCCCAGCACGGGAACAGGCACCCGCTGCAGTTTCCTGGCATTGGGGTTGTCAACAATATGATGGGTTTTAGCAAATTTAAAGACCTTCGGGTATACTATCATCGACACCACTGCCGACACCAGCGTAACCAAAATAGCTATTAGCGTGTTGTTCATCGTTGTCTCCAGTTTTGTCAAGTACCATTGTGCTTAGCCTCGATGCTCTGCTTCCAACGGCTGTAGCCAGCATCGCCTACCGGGCATTTCATCTGGAAATGATAGTATTTCTTACGCTCATGCTCCACCTTCTTCAGGCCCTGCCTCAAGGCGAGGATATGATCCTTCCTCAGCAGTGCTACCGGCATGCCCAACTCGTCGGAGAAGGACATATACGGATTTGTCACCATGGTCACATAGTAGGCCGACAAGCCGAAGGCCAGATACAGCCCGGCCATCGGGTCATAATACAGGAATACCGACTGTCCGTCGTTATCTGTTTCTTGCCGTAGAATCGCCTCTTTGTCCATCATTTTGCTTTCGTGCTGTCATACGTAAACGCATGCGTATCTAAAAGTGGCTGCAAAGGTACGCAAAAAGTTTGAGACAGCCAAATGTTTCTTCTCATTTCTTTTGGCAACAATATACCAATTGCCCCTGGATTGACTTCTCCGCAAGGCGCTCCCCTCCCTTCTAGGGAAGGGGCAGGGGTGGGGTCTCCAACTTTTTCCACGAAGAAAGAACAGCTGATAACAAATTCGCTAAGGATATTAGAGACCCCATCCCTACTTGAAGATTTTGTCCGCTTAAGGACAATATCGCCCCTCGAGGCGAGGGGGAAGGCTACAGGCAGGCGAACGCAGGTCGGAAATGCGGCTCCCGCCGGAGAAGAAGTCCTGGGCCAGCTGTTATATCGTTGTCTTAATCATTCACCGTTCTCCAACTGAATAAGCAATCCTCTTACGCGCGCGCTTGAAGCATTTTTTGGCGCTACAAGCGCTACTTTGGCATCTAACATCCTGTTCTGCAATTCGTTATTTGTAGCTACAAGGTGCTTTTTCGAGCTACTATAGTAGCTACAGTTCCAAATGACGACCGTATTCTCTCAAATGGCGGCAGTATTTTTCCAAACGGCGTTCGCATTTTTCCAAACGGCGGCAGTATTTTCCAAAACGACGGCAGTATTTTTTCAAACGGCGGCAGTATTTCCCGCCCATCGCTTCGCGCTGCCTGTAGCTACAAAAGTAGCTCTAAAAAACACCTTGTAGCTACAAGCAATCTCCTGTTTATCAGTCCGTTTAGTACAAAAGTAGCACTTGTAGCGCCTTTTCCCGTGCGCGTATTACGCGCGCACGCGCGAGGAAAGGTCATCTAACGTGAATGATTAATAGGAATGATTCTAAAAAAATATGGTAAGGATATAGCTGTTGACACTGGAATTCTTCTCCGGCGGTAGCCGCTCCCCTCCCCTTAAGGGGAGGGGAGCGGCTACCGCTTTCCTGACCTGCGGTCGCCTACCCATAGCCTTTCCCCTCTCGTTAATGGGAGGGGAGTGCCATGCGGAGAAGTCAATCATGGTCAGTTAATTATGGGTCAACCGCTATATTGTTGCCTTTCTTTTTATAGTTTCTCCCCATAGCACAGGTCGCCGCAGTCGCCGAAGCCCGGCACGATGTACTTGTGCTCGTTCATGCCCGGATCGATGGCGGCGCACCAGAGCGTCGTGTCGTCGCTCACCGTCTGACGCAGCATCTCCACGCCTTCTGGGGTGGCGATGACGCAGGCGATGTGCACCTTTGCCGGCTTGCCCGTGGCCACCAGTGCCTCGTAAGCGGCAGCCATCGAGCCGCCTGTAGCCAGCATGGGGTCTACGATGACCAGCGTCTTGCCCTTGGCCGACGGTGCCGCCAGATACTCCGTGTGGACGCCCACCTCGGTGTGCTCGCGGTTGGTGTACATGCGGTAGGCCGAGATAAATCCGTTCTCAGCATGGTCGAACATGCGCAAGAAACCCTCGTGGAACGGCAGGCCGGCACGCAGCACGGTGGCCAGCAGCAGGTCGTCCTTTATGAGGGGGATATCGATGGTGCCCAGCGGCGTGGTCACTGTCTTCGGCTTGTAGTTCAGCGTCTTCGACAGCTCGTAGGCCATCAGCTCGCCTATACGGACAACATTGTTGCGGAAGAGCAGACGGTTGCGCTGATAGTTCTTGTCGCGCAGCTCGGCCATATACTGGTTGATGACCGAGTACTGCTCAGAGAAATTCACTGTTTTCATTTTGTCATCGTTTTTTTATCCAACTCCCAGAAGAAATCATGGGAGCTGCTGTTTCCTACTCCAGATAGGTATAGCCGTAGAGGCCGCTGCGGTAGTTGCTGAGGAACTCCTTGCCCTCGTCGAGCGAGATCTTGCCGTTCTTCACGCTCTTTGTCACCCACACCTCCAGCTGGCGCACCAGCTTCTTCGGGTTGTACTGCACATACTCCAGCACCTCCTCCACTGTCTCGCCGTCAATAATCTGGTCGATGTGGTAGCCGTTGTCCTTCACAGAGATATGCACGGCCGTGGTGTCGCCGAAGAGGTTGTGCATGTCGCCCAATATCTCCTGATAGGCACCTACGAGGAACACGCCCAGGTAGTAGTCCTCGTTCTTCTTCAGCGCGTGCACGGGCAGCGAGTGGGAGTTGTGGCGGTTGGTGGTGAAATTGGCTATCTTGCCGTCGCTGTCGCAGGTGATGTCCTGCAGGGTGGCATTGCGCGTAGGCCGCTCGTCGAGCCGCTGGATGGGCATGATGGGGAACACCTGGTCGATGGCCCACGAGTCGCTGAGGCTTTGGAACAGCGAGAAGTTGCAGAAGTACTTGTCGGCCAGCAGCTTGTCAATCTTCATCAGCTCCTCGGGGATATGCTTCAGGTTCTTCGCCAGGGCGTGTATCTCGTGGCACACGCTCCAGTACATCGCCTCCACCTCGGCGCGCGTCTTCAGGTCGACGATGCCGTGGCTGAAGAGGTCGAGCACCTCCTCGCGTATCTGCTCGGCGTCGTGCCAGTCCTCCAGCACGTTGCGCGGGGAGAGGTTGTCCCAGATGTCGTAGAGGTCTTTCACCAGCTGGTGGGAATTCTCGTCGGGCTCAAACTCCTCGGGCATCTCCGGCAGAGAGGCCGTCTCCAGCACGTTGATTACCAGCACACTGTGGTGGGCAGCCAGCGAGCGCCCGCTCTCCGTGATGATGTTGGGATGGGGGATGCCGTTCTTGTTCGCTGCCTCAACAAAAGTGTAGATACAGTCGTTCACATACTCCTGGATGCTGTAATTCACAGAACTTTCCGAAGAAGGAGAGCGCGTGCCGTCGTAGTCCACGCCCAGGCCGCCGCCGCAGTCAACGAAATCCACGTTGTAGCCCATCTTGTGCAGCTGTACATAGAACTGCGATGCCTCTCTGAGCGCTGTCTGTATGCGGCGTATCTTCGTAATCTGCGAGCCGATATGGAAGTGGATGAGCCGCAGGCAGTCGCGCATGCCTTTCTTGTCGAGCAGCTCCAGGGCCTCCAGCAGCTCCGCGCTGGTCAGTCCGAACTTCGAGGCGTCGCCGCCGCTCTCCTCCCACTTGCCGCTGCCGCTGCTGGCCAGCTTGATGCGTATGCCGATGTTCGGGCGCACGTTCAGCTGCTTGGCCACGCGGGCTATGATCTCCATCTCGTTCATCTTCTCCACCACGATGAAGATGTGCTTGCCCATCTTCTGTGCCAGCAGCGCCAGCTCGATGTAGCTCTGGTCCTTGTAGCCGTTGCACACGATGATGGAGTCGCTCTGGCACTGCATGGCAATGACGGCATGGAGTTCGGGCTTCGAGCCCGCCTCCAGACCGAGGTTGAACTTCCGTCCGTGGGAGATGATCTCCTCGACCACGGGCTGCATCTGGTTCACCTTGATGGGGTACACCACATAGTTCTCACCCTTGTAGTCATACTCCTCCGAGGCTTTCTTGAAGCAGCTCCACGTCTTCTCAATGCGGTTGTCGAGGATGTCGGGGAAGCGCAGCAGCACTGGCGCGGTGACGTCGCGCAGCTGCAGCTCGTCCATCACCTCGCGCAGGTCTATCTGCACCGAGTCCTTGCAGGGAGTGACATACACGTTTCCTTTCTCGTTGATGCCGAAATAGCTGGTGCCCCAGCCGTTGATGTTATACAGCTCACGGGCGTCGTCGATGGTCCATTTCTTCATTGATGCAACATTAATATATGTTTATGTTTATTCTTCATTCATCATTCCTCCACCACCCACTCGTCGAGCGTGCGGCTGTCGAGACTGAAGTGGAGTCCGGCTTTCACCACCCGGCGGCCGTCGGTGGCATAGGGCAGCGCGTAGCCCTTCTCGTTGATCTGCTCCAGGGCCTTCTGTGCCGACTCGTGCATCTTCAGCTCGAAGACGTAGGTCGTCGTAGGCATGAAGACCACCATGTCGATGCGCCCGCCACTGCATTTCACCTGCGTGCGGGCATAGACATTCAGCATGTTGAAGATGAGGTAGAAGGTGTATTCGTAGAAGCCCTCGGCGTTCTTCACCTCCTCCAGCTTCTGCTTGAAGCCCTCCACATAGGGCAGTCCGGCCAGGAAAGCCTGCATCTCCCGCAGCGCCAGGTCGAGGTCGGCACGCTGCAGGGCACACCAGAACTTGGCCGCGAACCCCATCTGCACACTTGAAGACATCAATCCGGTGTAGGCAGGCAGCAGGCCCTGCGAGTAGCCCATCAGCACCTCCTGGTTGGGGAAGCCAAGGGTGTAAGTCTCCAACGATTGGTTGTAATCTTTGATGGTGAGGTAGCCACTCTGGTATAGCAGCGGCAAGGCGTCAACCATATTCTCCGTAGGCTGGTCAAAGGCGAAGGAGGGCACCTCCAGACTGTCCATTGCGGTAATGTCGGTCTTGAATTTCTGCATCTGCCGGACGAGGAAGGTGGGAGTGCCGGTCTCAAACCAGTAGTTGGCCACTTTCTGGCTGCTGAAGGCTCGGAAGAGGCTGAAGGGATTGTACACTTCAGGTGCTTTCTCAGAAAACATATAGCCGTCGTAGCGTTCCTTCAGCTTCCTGTGCATCTCCTCCGGCGTGCACTCGTTGGCCTCGGCCAACAGAGCGACATCGAGAGCCAGCGTGGAGGTCAGCTCCTCCTCGGTGATGCCGCAGAGGGCGGCATACTTCGGCAGCATGGTGATGTTGTTGAGATTGTTGATTGTGGAGAAGATGCTCAGCTGCGAGAACTTCGTAATGCCGGTGATGAAGCAGCACTTAATCATGGGTTCCAGCATTTTCAGCCGCTGGTAGAACTCCTGAAGCACCTCACGTATGTCGTGAAGCCGTTCGTCATCATGCAGCACATCAAGCAAAGGGGAATCGTACTCATCGACGATGATAACCACCTGTTTGTTGGTCAGATGGAAGGCTCGTTCCACCACGCCTGCCAGCCGCATGCCCGGCGATGTCTCTTCGCTGTTGCGGCCATACAGTGCCTCCGCCTTGCTGAGTTGCCGGCCCAGTTCGTCTATTACGCCTTGCACAGGCAGGTGCTTGGCTGAGCTTAGGTCGAAATGTAGCACGGGATACTGCTGCCAGTCCCACTCCAGACCGTCGGCCTTCAGCCCGCGAAACAGCTCCCGCTCGCCGGCAAAGAAGCTGTGCAGCGTGCTGGCCAGCAGACTCTTGCCAAAGCGGCGCGGACGAGCCAGGAAGAGGAAGGGGCTGTCCTCGTTGGCCATTTCCCACACCAAGTCCGTCTTGTCCACATACACGTAGCCCTCGCGAATCAGCCTCGAGAAGGTCTGTATGCCTACGGGGTATCTGCGTCGTCTCCGTCGTTCCATCCTTTTCCGCTTATGCTTTCAGTCGTTGTCTATCAGCATGCAAAGATACAAAAGAGTTAGCAGTTAGCAGTTAGGAGTTAGGGGTTAATACGCAATACTTAAGCATTTTTAACTATACTATTGAATATAAGTAACTAAAGGTTTGCAATATAGGAGTCAGCTCCTCTTAGGGTCAGAAATCTCCCCTAGTCAAACAACAAACCTTTCCTGCTACATTCTCAGGGGCAAAAAACTCCCTCAAAAAGACAGGAGCAATAAGCACTAATCGGGGGGGGGGAAGCTATCCCTACAGAGCGAGGATGACATCCTCTGTCAATCCCGCATATTTCATGACGACTGCCATGCTCATGCCGTCGTCGTTAGATAGTCGGCAGCAAAGTTTCGAAGAAAAGATGAAAGAACTAAATTTTCACGCCATTATTTACTGGCAACAGGAACAATCCACGTATTCCTTTAGAAAAAAGTACGCGTTTAATTCATGGCCGTTTACATGAAAAAAGGAATCGCCAACGTCGTTGAGCCTTATCGCCATGTATACTCTAGCTGAAAAACGCAACATTCTGTTTGCTAAAAAAGTAAAAATGATGCGGAAGATTGAGATTTTATGCTTACCTTTGCGCACTGGAAACAAATCAAAAGACAGAAAGATATGAGACGATCCATGTTGACAATAGCGCTGGCCGCCTGCCTGTGCAGCCTGACCGTGCTGGCACAACAGCCGGCATTCCCCAGGGCCCAGGGCTGGGGCCGCTTCGCCACTGGCGGCCGCACGGGCGGCAAGGTCTATCACGTGACAAACCTGAACGACACGGGTGCCGGCTCGCTGCGCGATGCCGTGAGCCAGCCGAACCGCATCGTGGTATTCGACGTCGGCGGCGTCATCCGCATCCACTCGCGCATCACCTTTGCCAAGAACCTCTACGTAGCCGGGCAGACAGCCCCCGGCGAGGGCGTCACCGTCTATGGCGACGGCGTCAGCTTCTCTGGAGCCGACAACATCATCCTGCGCCACATGCGCTTCCGCATGGGCAGCGTGGGCACGAAGGACAAGGACTGCGGCGGCGTGGCTAACGGCCAGAACATGATCTTCGACCACTGCTCCTTCGCATGGGGACAGGACGAGAACTTCTCCATCAGCCGGGATAACAAGGGCACTGCTCCGAAGAACATCACACTGCAGAACTGCATCGTGGGCCAAGGGCTGATGCAGCACTCGGCCGGCGGACTGATACAGGCCGACAACATCACGCTCTACCGCATCCTGCTGGTGGACAACTCCACGCGCAACTTCAAGGTGAAGGGCACAAACCAGTATGTGAACAACCTGGTGTACAACTGGAAGAACGGCGCCTACATCATGGGCGGCGATAGCGAGGGACAGTCGTATGCCAACATCGAGGGTAACCTCTTCATCAACGGTCCAGCCGTCGGCGGCAACTGTCTGACGGGCGGCAACGGGAACTTCCACTTCTACGGTGCCGACAACTGGCAGGATGCCAACCGCGACGGGCAGCTGAACGCCACGCTGTTCACCGGCGACGGCGGCGGCGACCGCCAGGCAGCACCCTACGGCTACCCCGAACTGGAGACCTGGGGCGCCCGCGAGCTGGCGGAGCGGCTGCTGCCCGACGTGGGGGCCTCGCTGCCCTACCGCGACCTGGCCGACTGCTACATGGTAGAAGAGGTGAGGTCGATGGGCAAGGAGGGGCGTCTCATCACCAGCGAGAGCGAGCTGCCCATCGGCGCGCCCTCAGCATGGAGCTGGTTCAAGGGCGAGAAGCGGCAGGACAGCGACGGTGACGGCATGCCCGACGACTGGGAGACGGCCCACGGCACCGACCCCCAGCAGGACGACGCCATGACGCTGGCCGACAACGGTTACGTCAACATTGAGAACTACATCAACAGCATCACCCGTGAAGACCGCCAGTTCTTCCTACGTGCCCCGCTGCTGCCCAGCCTGCTGAGTGCCGGCACAGACAGCCTGACCATCGGCTGGCTGGACTTCACCGAGGACGAAGACGGCTTCATCGTGGAAATCAAGCATGACGGCCAGTTCATAGAAGTCGGTCGCACGGTCTCCTCTCAGTTCTCCATCCTCAACGCTCAACTATCAACCATCAATCCTCAGCTATCCCTCATGCCCGGCACGGCCTATACCGTTCGCATCTGCGCCTACAAAGGCGATGCCCGCTCAGACTACAGCACGGAGCTGACGGCGAAGACACGCCCCGAGCAGCAGGACATCATCGATGCCGACAACTTCCAGGGCACGGGCGAGGGCGAATGGCTCATCGCACCGGAGGAAGACCTGGCCATCACGCTCACAGAGCCGACGGAGAAGACGGCCGTGGTGGTGCGCTCGGATGCCCATGTCACCATCGGTGGCGAAGGCTACATCAGCGGCACGGCCTCGATGAACAAGACTGGCGAGGGCACGCTCAGCATCCAGAGCGACCAGCGCTACGAGGGTGCGACGGTGCTGCACCGGGGCGTCTATGAGTTTGCCTCGCTGAAAAACGGCGGCGAGCCCAGCGGACTGGGCACGAGCGAAGACTTTGCACAAAACTGGGTGATGGACGGCGGCACATACAGATATACCGGGCCGTCGACAGTCACCAACCGCTCGGCACGCCTCTATAGCGACACGGGGCTGGAAGTGAGCGAGGCGGCAACGGTGGTCACCATGAACGGCTCAGTGGAGGGACAGGGCAACCTGGAGATAGGCGGCCAGGGGCAGGTGCTGGTAAACACCGACAAGTTTTTCCAGCTTGACGGCGACGTGGTAATGCGCGGCGGCACGCTGAAGCTGGCCAAGAAGGAGATTTCCGACGCGGGCATCGGCAAGGCATCACGGCTGGTGATGGCCGGCGGACGGCTGGTGACCGTGGGCAAGAACGAGGCCACTGTGACCTACAACTTCCCCATCGTGGCCGAGGAGGGGACAACATCGGTGGTGGACTTCGACCTGTGGAACGTCAACAAATGCCGCGTCAGCGGACGGGGCACGCTGCAATGGAACGTACACTATGTGCGGGAGTATATCGAGGGCAACTGGGATGCATTCACCGGACGGCTCATCGTCAACGGCACAGGCAGCAGCGGCTCGAGCCAGTTTGCCGTGCGCAACGGCACGGGCATCAAGAACGCGCCCATCACCCTGAAGGGCACGGCTCAGGTGAACGGCGGCAAGAACGAGCAGACGTACTATCTGGGCGGGCTGTCGGGCGATGCCGGCACACGGTTGTCGGGCTTCAACGTGAAGGCCTCGGGCAGCGGCACCTGGATTGTGGGCACGGCGAATACCGACGAGACCTTCCGAGGCACCATCGACGACTACGACCAGAAAGGCACACATGCCGGCACGACAACTATAGAGAAACAAGGGTCGGGCGACTGGCGCCTGACGGGAAAGAACACCTATAGCGGCACGACCACCGTGACGAAAGGACGGCTTATCGTGAACGGCACGCATTCGGGAAAAGGTGCCGTCACCGTGAAGAGCGGCGCCATACTGGCCGGCGAGGGCACCCTGGCGGGGAAAGTGACTGTGGGCAAAGGAGGAACGGTATATGCCGGCGACACGCTGACCAGCCTGAAGAAGCTGACGCTCAACGGCGGACTGACCGTGCAGCAGGGCGGCATGGTGGAGGTGCCACTGGCCGTCACCGGGGCACTGGCCCTCTGCAACAAGATAAAGGTCGGCGGCACGCTCAACCTCTCAGGGGCGGTGCTCGTGCTCGACATGGAAGAGGCACAGGACATTCCCGACGGGAAATCGTTCACGCTGTTCGACCTCAGCAGCGCCACCGTCACCGGCACGGGCTTCGCCAGCATAGAGCCGGCACGGCCGTCGGACACACAGGTGTGGGACACCTCCGAGCTGCTCACCACCGGCCGTATCTACGTGCGCAACGACAACGAGACGGGTATCCGTGATCTGCGCACCGACAGCGAAGCCCCCGCTTACGACCTGTCAGGTCGGCCCACCGCCCGGCACACGAAAAGTCTGTCCGTGCAGAAGGGGAAAAAGACCTTCAGGCGCTGAATAAAAAGCTACTCAGGTTCTGAGCCGGTCGCCGGTGCTGTCTGGCGGGAGTTCCCGCCACTGCCATTGCTGCCGAAGTATATGTAGAGGGCCTCGATGGCATCGGCTGGTGTGATGCCGCCATCGCCGTTCACGTTGGCAGCCTCCAGGATGAAGTCCGTCTGCTCCACACCGAAGTAGTGGTACAGGATCATGATGGCATCGGCAGGTGTCACGCTGCCGCTGGCGTTCACGTCGCCCATGATGAGCGGGGTAATGCGCACGTTGTCGATGGCCGCCGGCGGATTATTGACGCCGCTATCGTCGTTGTTCCAGACAAAGACCAGATAATAGTTGCCCTCACCAACATCGACGGTGACATTCTTGCTTTGCCAGGTGGAAGCCTGACAAAGCTGGCTGCCGCCGTCCAAGGCTATCCAGCCAGAGGGAAGAGTTTCGAAGCTAAAGTCATCAGGAGAGGCGAAAGTGGCGGTAAGCGTTTCTGTGCTGGGTACCAGAGCCACTCTCAGATAGTCAAAGTCTTCTTCGCCGTTGGCTTTCCAGTTGTAGGAGAAAGTGTATTTGCCCCCAGTGAAACTGAGGAACTTGGCAGCATACACCGTGTTGTCGCAATTGGAATAGGCGTTGGTCTCGCCCCCGTCGTCGGAGATGTAGAGGGCATGCGTGCCGTCTTTGCTGGTGGCGGTGCCCCACGACCAGGCATTGGGGAGTCGGCCATTGATGAGCCGCCAGCCACAAGAGGTACCCTCAAAGTCATCGCGCCAGCCGGTGGCTGCGACCGCCTCGGGCACAGGTGTGGTGGTGAAAGTGCTTATTGCCGAAGGTTGTCCGATATTATCCTGTGAGTAGGCTGGCCTCACATACCAATTGTAGGTGGTTTCCGGAGAGAGGTTTTCCAAGGTGAATTGGGTTTTACTGACTCGCGAGATGGGGGTATATTTGCTTTCCGTTGCCTTCTTGTAATATATCACCCACCACCTTTCGCTGCCTTGGGGTGTCCAGCTCAGTTCGGCCTTGGTGTCGGTGATGTCAGAGGCCATGAGGTTGATGGGGCAGGGTCCCGACTTTTTCACCACGAAGTTGTCTATACAGATAATATCGCCGTTTTGACTCTCGCCACGCAGGATGATATAGCAGGTGCCGCTCATCGGGATGGGCAGCTCGTAGGTGAACCAGGCTTGTGTGCTCTCTGCGGGAATCACGCCGCTTTCCACATAGCAGTAGCGGGGGATGAAGGCCAGCTCCGTGGCACCGTCAATCTGGCCGTCGGCACTGGCAAACACTCTGATGCCCTCTGTCGTCTGGTTGCCAAACGAGCTGGTGCGGTAGACATCCAGTGAGAAGATATAATTGTCAGAAGGCAGTGACATGGCTGGCAACATGAGCTTGGTCATGGTGCCGGCAGCCTGGTCGAGCAGAAATAGATGGTGGGTGTCGTTGTCGCCAATGGCGGAAGTGGCTATCCTGAAGACGGCGGTTCCGTCGCCTTCGAGATGCTTGTTCACCCAACAGGGATGGGTGAAGTTGCCTTGAGCATAGTTCTCAAAATTCTCCGACCAGGGGAAGCTAGTAATGACATCGCAGTCGGAGGCATCCTTCACCATGAAGTTGTCCATATAGGTTGCAGCACCAAATTTGCTCTCGCCACGGAGGATGATGTAGCAGGTGCCGTCCATCGGGATGGGCAGCTCGTAGGTATACCAGCCGGCAGTGCTTTCAGACGCAATTATGTCGTTTCCCGTTCCATATTCACGGGGGATGAAAGCCAGTTCCGTGGCACCGTCAATCTCGCCGTTGGCGCTGGCAAACACCCGTATGCCCTCTGTGAATTGGTCTGTATAATTATGGGTGCGGTAGACATCTAGCGAGAAAACGTAGTTCTCCGTCGGCAGTGTCATGGCGGGCAGCACAAGCTTGGTCATAGTGCCTGCTGCCTGGTCGGGCAGATACAGCTGGCGGGTGCTGTTGGAACCTTTGGAAGAAGTATTAATCTTGAAGAGGGATGACCCAGTGCCTTCGATATGCTCGTTCACCCAGCAGGGATGGTTGAACGTGCCTGAGGTGTAGCCCTCGAAATCTTCCGACCATGGGAAGCTGGTGATGGCACCGCCGCAGTCGGTGAAGAAGCTTACGGTCTTCCAGCCGCTGTTGCCGCTGCCAGACACACACTGCACACGGGCCTGATAGGCCGTGCCGGCTGCAAGGTTCTTCAGCTTCCAACTCCTGAGTCTCGTCAAGCCGTTGACGGCTGTCGTCCATTCGGCGTCGGAGGACTTCTTGTACTCCACATTATATTCCCCGCTGCCTACGCTCCAGGTCAACGTGGCCGACCTGTCATTAACACTGCCCACCGAAAGGTTATCGGGCATGGCGCAGCTATTGTAGGTAAAGGTGGTTCGGGGAATGAATATCACGTTTCCAAGGATGCTGTTATCAGATGAGCGTACACATGCACCCTCGACCTTTTCACCATAGAATTCCGCAGCACTGTTGTCGCCTTTCACCACTTGGTACACCCCAACGAGCAGGTTGCCCCCGCCATAGTTGTAATCATTGTTGAACTCCACATCCATCGTGCTCTGAGTGCCGTCAAGGGGCCCCTCATAGACAACGGTGGCAGATGCTGTACCCAAGAGCTTGCTGATAGTGGTGTTATCCACTTCCTTAAGGAACACCTGGAAACGGGCATCGCCCCAACTGTCACTGGCAGGAGAGGAGAGATGGAACGTCAGTTTTGAAATGTACTGGTCCTTCATCGCGGACAGCTTGTCTTGGGGTATGACAAACTCGCATTCCTGGGAGCTGTTAACCTCACTGCCACAAATGGGCACCAATGTGCTTGTTTCTGTACCGTCTTTATACACTGTGAGTGTCTGTTGGGATTTGGCCTCCGTGAGGCAGCAAAGAAGGGCGAAGAGCGTCAAGATGGCTCTCTCCATTAAGGTCTGATTGTTTCTTGTGTTCATACTTTATAGTTTTGAATTAAGATTCCATTGCAGCAGGTACCACCGCAGGAATGTCCTGCAGCTCCTACTTGTAAAGTGCAAAGATACGAAACAATTTCCAAACCGCCAAAGATTTTCCTAAAAAATCTTTTCCCGACCAGCTTGTAATTGAAAAATTTTTCCTAAATTTGCAGCGGATTATGGTTCATAGACATCTAGCACAATGATGAAACAATTCAAACTATGGATGTTTGCCGCCATCCTTACCATTTGCGGCGCTGCGGCTTTCACCTCGTGTGCGGACGAAGACAACCCCTACATCGAGGAGGAAATCCCCATTACCCATGCCCGTGTCGACTCTGTCTACCATATTGATGAGGCCAACCTGACGGTATATATTATGGAGTACCCGTCTATCGACCCCTTTGGCAGGCCGGCCATGCTCTCAGGCACCATCACCATTGGCGACGAGGTGACGGCCGACGCTCCCGCCACGGGGCTGCTGCTCTACAACCATTTCACCGTCTATCGTGCCGACGAGTGCCCGTCGAGGGGTGAACTGAAGGTGCAGAAGCTCATACCAGGCAGCGGACTGATTACCATCTCTGCCGACTACTACGGTTTCGGCATCACTGAGGACAAGCAGCAGGCCTACTGCATCTCCAACATCAACGCACAGGCCAGCATCGACGCCCTCCTGGCTGCCAAGGAGCTGCTGCCCACCCTGGGCTACTCGTGGAACGACGACATTCTCTTTAACGTAGGCTATTCCCAGGGCGGACATACGGCTATGGGTGTGGTGCGCATGCTTACTGAGAAATACCCTGAAATACGCATCACCCATACCTTTGCGGGCGGCGGCTCGTATGACATTCCCGAGACCTACCGCCAGTTTCTTCAGACCGAGAATACAGGCATGCCTTCCACCGTCATTAGTGTGCTGTTGGCCTATAACACCTATTTCAAACTGGACATTCCCCGCTCCGACATCTTCATCGAACCCTTGCTGAGCAATATTGACGAGTGGGTGCTCAGCAAGAAATACACCCGCGAGGAAATCGACGAATTGCTGGGCACCGACGTCATCGCCCAGTTCGTGACTCCTGAGATGCTCGACTTGGAGTCGGACGTGTCGAAACGCTTTCTGGAGGCGATGGACAGGGATAACCTCTGTGCTGGCTGGCATCCCCGCAAGGACGAGCGCATCTCGCTGGTGCATCACACGAAAGACATCACCGTGCCTGCCGCCAACACCGCCAACCTCTACGCCTTCCTCAAGGAGCAGGGTGTGGAAAATGTCACACTCCAAATGGGAGATTTCGGCAGTCTCATCGGACTGCCTGCCCACGAGTCGGGAGCAGTCGTCTTTGCCATCCTGGCCGTTGGCGAAGTCTGCAGGACGCTCGGCATCAACGTCTGGTTCAACATTTTCGACTTATTTTGACCCGTCCTCATTGCCTGCGGAGCTCGATGCGGAAGGTGGTGCCGCGTCCCACCTCGCTCTGCTTCACGTAGATGCGGCCGTGGTGGTATTCCTCGACAATGCGCTTGGCCAGCGAGAGGCCCAGGCCCCAGCCGCGCGCCTTCGTGGTGAAGCCCGGCCGGAACACGTTCTTCACGTTCTTCTTGCGGATGCCCTTGCCCGTGTCCACCACCTCCACGGCCACGATGTCGTCCTCCTCGAGCAGCCAGAGGTCGATGCGCCCCGCCTGTCCCTCCATCGCGTCGACAGCATTCTTGCAGAGGTTCTCGATGACCCACTCGAAGAGCGAGGCGTTCATCTTCACCACCACCTCGTGGCTGGGATAGTGGCCCTTGATGGTCACCTTCCGCGACGTGCGCTTGTCCATATAGGCGATGACATGGTCGAGCACCTCCTGCATGGAGGTGTCGACTGGCTCGGGCAGCGAGCCTATCTTTGAGAAACGCTCGGCAATGCGCTCCAGGCGTCTGACGTCCTGCTCCATCTCGGGTATCAGCTCATCGTCGGGATGGTTCTCCCGGAGCATCTCCGTCCAGGCCAGGAGGCTGCTGATGGGCGTGCCCAGCTGGTGGGCCGTCTCCTTCGACAGTCCCACCCACACCTTGTTCTGCTCGGCGCGCTTGCTGGAGAGGAGGGCGAAGATGGCCACGACGACGAAAATCATCACGATGCCCAGCTGCCAGTAGGGATACTGCGTGAGGCGCTTCAGCAGCGTGGACTCGTCGTAGCACACGAGCAGGTGGTCGCCGCCGCCCAAGTCGATGCTGATGGTGTCGCCCGCCTGCCGCATCTGCCGTGCATAGCCGTCGACGCCCAGCGTGTCGTCGATGTTCCGGTATTCCAGCACGCTGCCCTGGGCGTCGGTGACGATGACGGGGATGGAGGTGTTACCCTCAATGAAGGCTAGGGCTAGCGAGAGGTCGGTATCGCCGTCGGCCTCCTGCACGAAGTTCATCGCCTTCGCCCAGAGGTCCATCTTCGTTCGCTCCTCGGCCTTGAGGTCGCTCACCAGCTGGTGGCTGACAAAGAGAGATGCTGCGGCAATGAGCACTGCCGCCACCACCAGCCAGATCTTCACCTGCCGAATCCTGTCGGTCCACTGCATCTCAATTTCTCATTATCTCATTTTCTCAATCTCTCATTATCTCAATATTCTCTCAGTATCTCCTCGTGCCGCTTCTTCCGTTGCTCCTTCTTGTAGCTGCTGCGCCACTTCTTGGGGATGAGCTTACCCAACAGCCCCAGGGGGATACCGGCCGGCTTGCTGGGGTCGGAAGCCAGCAGCTGTGCCTCAGTGCGCTTGATGCGCAGGCTTTTGCGGAGCTCGTCGAGACCGTCGTCCTCGTAGTGCACCTTTCCGAAGACCACCACCTCCTTCACGCTGAGCAGCTTGGAGATGATGAACACCGTGTCGGAGGCCACCTCGTCCATGTTCACGATGCGACTCTCGTAGTTCACATGCGAGAAGACCAGCGTGCGGCTGCTGTCGGGCAAGGCGAAGCGCCCCAGCGAGTCAGTCTGCGTCGTGCGGTCTTTGCCCTGCACGCTGACACCGGCCACGGGAAGCAGGGTTTCCACGTCGGCCACCGTGAGCTGCCGCTGCGAGAAGGCAGGCAGCGTGCCCAGCAGCATGATAATCAACAGAACAGTTCTGGTCATTTTTCAAAAACTTCGCTGCAAAAATAGGCAGAAAACAACGCCCTCACAAATTCTTTATGCAAATTTAAGCACTATTCGCACTCGTTTACAGAAAAATGCGCTCCTTGGCAGCATGAAGATTGTCACCTGCTCTTTCTCCGTCCTGCTGCATCCAGCGGAGGTGGAGCCTACTGACCAATTCTTTCTCTCAATGCCCCCACATTTCCGGTTGTCCACTAATGGCCATCTGCTCCTCACCCTGATGGGCACTATCAGGAATGGCAGCACGCTTATCGCCGTGCTTCATATTACTGACGGGTCTTACGTTGACGATTTTATTCATTTTATCTTGATTTTTTTTCGAGCTGTGAGATTGAAAGGTAGTATGACCGCAACACAGTCAACGCTCAATAATCGGGTGGGGCGCAGCACCCCCGGAGAGCGGATGGAAGTACATCGACCCAGGAGGGTTCGCCCTGCTTGGCTGATGGGGCACTCTTCCGGAGTGCATTCACTCCACTCAGACCTGCCGCAGGTTCTTCGGACACTGCGGTAATTGAGAGGATACGCTTTCAGCGTCATTTCAACCGCACAGCATGTATTACATCACTTTTAGGTTATTATAAAAATTGTATGAGTAATTATATGTTATGAACAGAAATGTCTGCGTATAGTAATGCCGTATAACAATATGGAAAAGATGCAGCCGTCTTTTGGTCTCAATATGATTTCTCACCAACAAAGCATTACGTAAAAAAGATGTGTGACTTGTTTTATAAAGACAAGAGTCAACAGGTATATAATACCCTTAAAAAATATAATCTTCTTCGTCTGTCTGAGGCGTGTCAGCTTCCATAAACATCACGAAATAGACGGGCAAATAAGTGACCTTGCCGTCTTGACAGATCTTGCGTTCGTTGGAAATGACAGTGGCAGCAAGGACATTGTACTCAGAGTTCTTCAGAAGATTGTTGAGCGCACTATGATCCGTGTAGTCCTTTCCCGACTTGACCTCTATAGGATGAGCACTCATCGTTGTGTGATTGTCAACCAGATAGTCCACCTCGCCCTGCTTGCGGTTGTCGTAATAGTAGAGCTTGTGTCCATGTGCGCGAAGTTCCTGGGCTACCACGTTTTCATAGACGGAACCAAGATTGATGCTGCGAATATCATCAAGAACTGGACGAATGTTATTGCGGTAGAGAATGCCGGTAAGAAGCCCCACATCGTTCAAATAGAGCTTCAGCAGATTCTTCTGGAGTGACTCACTCAAGGGGAAATGAGGGTTGGTGATGGCATTGACGGCCAAGGAAATTCCTGACGAGATCAGGTACTCGAACTCTTCCTTATACTGGTCGAAACGGTCACCCTTCTTACCACGTATGTTCTGGGCCACCACACGCTTCTTCTTGTTTTCCATCTGCGAGGGAATCATCTCGTAGACACGTCGAATGAGCAGTTTCTTGTTGTGCTCCTTCTCGTACTTGGAAGCGTCGCTGGCATAAAGGCTACGGATGCCATCCTGTACCTCGCGCACCTTCACAATGTTATGCGTTTCGAGGTAGGTGTTGACGGCATCGGGCAGTCCGCCTACCAGCAGATAGCGGCGGAACAGGTCGAGCACATGGTTATGGTGCTCTTCCGAAAGACTCTGGCGGTTCTCGTAGGACTTGCGCAGCATGTCAATCGCCTCGGTGCCAAAGCCGTTGGCAATCAGGAACTCCTCAAAATCGAGCTGGAACTTATCCTTAATGATGATGCTGCCTACTGGAATGGAGG